>Ga0194131_10001015_pt1 | contig 48663 bp, 50 predicted proteins | sample TA2KigO120mmetaG_FD_148631 | JGI IMG/M metagenome (GOLD analysis project Ga0194131, IMG submission 148631) | Freshwater microbial communities from Lake Tanganyika, Tanzania - TA2015053 Kigoma Offshore 120m | ecosystem: Environmental > Aquatic > Freshwater > Lake | place: Tanzania: Lake...
ACGCTGGCGGGGAGGAGAAGGAGGAGTGACCGGGGGCTCGGCATGGCCGGCAATATGTCATCTGCGGCGGGCTTGCGCCCAGGCGAGTGCGTCGTCGCGGGTGGTGAACTCGCCGGTGAGCTGGGCCTCGCGCACCCCGGCCAGGAACTCGCCCACCGCACGGCCCGGCGCCACCCCGAGCATCGCGGCGTCGCGCCCGCCGAGGAGCTGGGGCAGCGGTGCCCGCAGGATGCCGAGCCGCGCTGCCGCCTCCCGGAGAGCGGGGGCGTCGACGAGGAGCGAGAGGAGTTCGAGTTCGACGTCCTCGGCGATCCGGCGCGCGCGCGTGTCGAGCGCGCCGTCGTCGCGCGCTGCCTGCCACGCCGCCCGCCCCCTCGCCAGCGCCACCGCCAGCTTGCGCACGTCGGTCCCCCGCCAGCGGAAAATGTTGAGCTGGTCGAGCGCTGCGAGGAGGCCCGCCTCGCCGGCGCTGGCGGCAGCGAGCAAGAGCGCGAAGCGGCGAGCGGGCGGTTGGACGTCGTAAGCGGCGACGCGGTCGAGTTCGGTCGGCACCTCGGTGTCCCAGGCCGGGACCACCTTGCGCCACGCGCCCGTCGCGCGCGCGACCGCCCAGCCCCGCGAGGGTGGTCGTCCCATCAGGAGCAACTTCTCCACCTCGCCGAGCACCCGCTCAGGCGGCAGCTCGGCGAGAGGCATCGCGCGGCAGAGCGCTTCGAGCGACGGGTGGAGCGCGTAGCCGAACCGCGCGGCGAACTGGACCACGCGCAAGGCGCGGAGCGGGTCCTCGACGAATGTGCTCTCGTCAACCGCCCGCAGCACGCCCAACTCGACGTCCCGTGCCCCCGCGAAAGGATCCTCGAGCTCGTCATGTAGTGGATCGTAGGCTATTGCGTTTATTGTCAAGTCACGACGACGTGCCGCCTCGACGATACCGAGATCAGGGTCGGCGGTCACCTGGATGCCGCGGTGCCCGGGGCCGGACTTGCTGTCGCGCCGGGGCAGGCTCACGTCGACCTCGCAGTCGCCCTGCCTGAGCTTGAACACGCCGAAGCTACGGCCCACCTCGTTGACGCGGCCCAGCCGGTCGAGCATCGCGCGAAGTTCGTCAACGCCGATACCGTGCACCTCCACGTCAAGGTCGTGCGTGGGCTCGCCTCGGAGGGCGTCGCGCACGCCGCCCCCCACGAGCAAGGCTCGACCCCCCCCGCGTCGCGCGGCGTGGCAGAGCGCTCGCACCAGGGGCGGGAGGTCCACGAGGGGCATCGCCCTCCCGTAATCACGGCAGCCCCGCCGCCGGGAGTGTTACCCGGGGGGCATGTTGGCTTGCCTTCTCGGCTCGGCGATGGCCGCGAGCGTTCCTGGTCCCAGCCTCCACGTGGGTGATCCCGCGTTGTTGTTCGCCCTGCCCGCCATCAACGAGGACGCGGCGCTGCGCGCGGTGGCGCGCCCCACGGTGGCGCTAAGCGACTTCACCGGGGTTTCACCGGGCTTCCCGGTGGGCGTGCTGGTTGTTCACTTCATGCGCCGCGAAGGCGGAGAGGGCCAGCTCCAGGCGCTCGCGCGGCTCGACAAGAAGTACGCATCCAAGGACGTGAGCTTCGTGGCCATCCTCGTGGGTTCGAGCGACGTCGCCGACACCTCGAGCTGGGTCCAGGGGCAGCGAGTGGACTACCCGGTGCTCGACGACGCCCACGGCATCGTCGCCGACCGGTACGGTATCCGTGCCTACCCGATGACGTTCGTGGTCGGAGAGAGCGGCGACGTCATCGCCATCGGGCATGCCGCCAGCAGCTTGCTGGAGACTGATCTCGACGCGATCCTGGCGCCCCGGGCCAAAAAGTAGCCGAGGCTAGTGCGATGTTTCGCAGGAGCCTCCCCAACTGACGACGCTCGCGCTATCGCGAACGCGCGGCGTTCGTCGGGGTGCGCCGGCGGCGCACTGGGGGGCAGCCCGCCGCACCACCAAGTAGGCCGTCGCGCTCGGGCAGCGCGCGAGCAAGGCGACCGGCGAATTCGTAACGAACGCGCGGAATGGCGGCCTAGCCCGACGACGTGAGCGCGCGGCCGTTCTGCTGTGCAGGGGCGGCCAGCCGCAGGCTCGCGGGGGACTCGTCGACCACCCCGGGGACGCTCGCGATGACCACGGAGATGTTGTCCTTGCCGCCGCCAAGGTGCGCGGCGCGCACGAGTTCGCGGGCGGCGGAGCGGTTGTCCTCGTGTTGCCCGAGGACCTGCTCCATCTCCTCGTCCTCGACCTCGCCCCAGAGGCCGTCGGAGCAGAGGAGGATGCGATCGTTCGGCTCGAGATCGACGCGGAAGATGTCGATGTCGACATTGCGCTCGGTCCCAACCGTCCGCAGCAGGATGTTGCTGTGCGGGTGGTTGCGCGCCTCGTCGGCGGTGAGACGATTCTGCTCCACCATGCGCGCGACGAGGGAGTGGTCGCGCGTGACCTGGTGAAGCGTGCCGTTGCGGATGAGGTAGCCGCGCGAGTCGCCAACGTTGGCGCACAGCGCCACGCTGTCGTCGATGACCATGCAGGCGACCAGCGTGGTGCCCATGTCGTTGCCGCGCGCCTCGGCGTTACCCTTGATGGTGTTGTTGGCCGCCTGGAAGGCCTGGTCGAGGATCGTCTCGATCTCGTCGACCCCGGGCCTCGGCGTCACGTCGATGCGCTGCCGCGCCACCTGGATCAAGGTCTCGACGGCGAGCCTACTCGCCACCTCGCCGCAGTCGTGGCCGCCCATGCCGTCAGCCACCACGAAGAGTTCCACGCCCGCACCCAGCCGTGCCCAGCCCCAGTTGTCCTCGTTGAGCGCCCGCTGGAGGCCGACGTCGGTCATTCCCGCGTGTCGCGTGCTGGTATTGGCGCGCTGGTGGTTGGCCTCGATCTGCAGCGCCCGCCCGAACTCGGCGGCGGAGGAGAAGGCGCCTCGTTCAGCCTCGAGGTAGAACTGCTGCCACTCGCGCTCCTCCAGCGGCGTGTACCGCCGGAGGATCTCGCCGAGCTGCATCACGACGGCGCGGGTGTCCTCGGGCCCCAGGGGCCCATCGGTGACCGAGGCCACCTCGGGATCGAACAGCATGATCTCGCCCGAGGGCCGCAGCAGGAAGTTGGAGCGGTTGAGCCACCCTAGGCGGACACCGTTGAAGCTGAGCATGCCAAGCATGCCGCAGGCGCGTTGCGCGAAGCGCACCACCTTCGCCAGTGGGAGCGGGGCGGCCTCGTCCAGGAGGAATGTCTCGCCGTTGTAGGGGACGACCGAGCACAACTGGTTCGGATGGTCGTCGGGCCAGGGGAAGACGTCGCAGGGGGACAGAAACGCCGGGTGGGCGATCTGCCGCTGAAAGAAGGTGGTGTAGGCCTCGAAGGCGTTGCGGTCCCACCGGGAGGAAAGCAAAAACCTCCGCACGGCCAGGGAGGCGCCACACGACTCGCAGTTCCCGTAGCTCTGCCGGTTCTCCTCGTGCCCGCACTCCCAGCAGCGGCGGTGGGCCCGGTCGGGCCGATGGTCGTTCACGAGGTAGAACATGCGACCTTCGCTGAGGCGCACGAGCCCCTCCACCCGGTAGTAGTCGGAGACGTTGCTCCCGGGTGGGAAACTGGAGGGGCGGGCGCGCGAGCCGCTGGCCATTGTGCGGACGTAACCGCGGCGCGCACTCTCCGGCGAGCGGGAGGTATGCAAAGGTTCTGGGAAGGGCGCGGCAGCGCGAGGCGCCTCGCGAGGCTAGGCCGCGCGGAATGACTTGCCCGGCGCCCTTCACTCTCGAAGCTGGCGAGCCCCGCGGACCACGGGCTGGCCTCCTCGGCGTGCGAGGTCGACAGCTGCGCACCCCCATGTTCATGCCGGTGGGCACTCAGGGCGCGATTCGCACGCTCTCACCCCTTCACCTGGCCGGCACGGGCGCCCAGATCATCCTGGCCAACACCTACCACTTGAGCCAGCGGCCGGGGGAGGAGATCGTCAAGCGCGCCGGTGGCCTCCACAAGTTCATGGCCGTCGACCTTCCGATTCTCACCGACTCCGGCGGCTTTCAGGTCTTCTCGCTTGAGCACAAGGAGATCTCCGAGGAGGGGGTGAAGTTCCGCTACGAGGTCGATGGGAAGCAGACGTTCCTCACCCCCGAGCGCTCGATGGAGATCCAGCAAGCGCTCGGCTCCGACATCGCGATGGTGTTCGACGAGTGCCTCCCGTTCGGGGGCGACCGTGCCTACGCGGAGCGAAGCGTCGAGCGCACCGCACGCTGGGAGGCGAGGAGCAAGGCGGCTCACTCGCGCGGGGACCAGAGCCTGTTCGGTATCGTGCAAGGGGGCTTCTGGCCCGACCTCCGACGGCGCAGCGCGGAGCAGGTCCAGGCGATCGGCTTCGACGGGCTGGCGATAGGCGGCTTGTCGGTGGGCGAGGGCCACGCCCGGATGTGCGAGGTGCTGGACTGGACCGTGCCGCACGTCGACACCCGGCTCGCGCGCTACCTCATGGGGGTGGGGCGTCCGCTCGATCTCGTCGAGGGCGTGGCGCGAGGCATCGACATGTTCGACTGCGTGATCGCGACGAGGCACGCGCGCAGCGGCACGGTGTACACGAACGTGGGGCGTATTCGACTGACCGACCAGCGCTATCGTCGCGACATGTACCCGCTCGACAGATCTTGCGACTGCTACACCTGCACGACGTTTACCCGCGCCTACCTGCACCACCTCTTCCGGGTCGGCGAGGTCTTGGCGGCCACGCTCTGCACCCTCCATAATGTCCACTGGTTCTCCAGTTTCATGGCGAGAATGCGGGCCTCGATCGTCGAGGGTAGCTTCGAGTCGTACCGGGCATGGGTTCGTGCGACCTACCCGGAGGACACGGCGCCCCGGCCGGTCGCGGGCGTGGTGCCGGGGCAGCGCAAGCCGAGCAAGTCTCGCCGCGACGAGGACTAGCCCAGCCGCCACCACGCGAGGGCGCTCAGTGCGAGCAGCAAGAGGGCGAGCCAGCGCGCCGTCCGCAGGGTTCGGTCGGCGGCGAGGCTCCAGGGGCCGGTGATGCCGTCGCGGCCGCGGCTGCCCGTGGTCGTGGTGTCCTCTCCCGATGAGGCGCGCGAGACGGCGTCGACGGCAGTTGCCGTGTCGTCGACCTCGAGCCGCTCGCTCGCCGGTGCCGCAGGGGCTGCTCGGAGCGCGCGGGCGATGCTGCGTGGGGAGGCGGCGGGCGCCGCCAGCGCTGGCAGCCCATCGGGCGGCTCGTCGGCGATGCGGGCCTTCAAGGCTGGGCACGGACCCCCGTCTCCGGCCACCGCCGCGCGGCTCGCGAGGCTCGAGGCAATCCAGGTGAGTAGCGCCGTGCGCTGCTGCTCGATCCCGGCCTCCTCGGTGGCCACGCCGGTCCGCTCGCCCGTCACGGACCTGTCTGTCTCGAGGTCGAATAGCCCACCGGCGTCCCGGTCGGGGCCGATCGGCACGCGAACCTCGTCCAGCGGCGGCGACAAGTCGATGTCGAAGTGCGCCCCGTTCGCAGGTAGGTTGCTCTCGGCGGGCACGGCCCAGACGGCGTTGCCATCGTACATGCCGAGCCACGCGGCCTGCGGGGGGGCGCTATCGGTGTGCAGCGCGAGCACGCGCCCGTCGGCCGTTCGCGCCAGCAGGGGGAACACCCCGGGGAGGGAGTCCCCGACGCACGCGCACCTCAGGGTGGCCACTGGTCCTCCACGAAGATCGGCGTGGCTGGGGCCGGTTCGTCGAGCCGCAAGCTCTCCAGGAACACCCGCCAGGCCGGCGCTTGGGCGTCGAGGAGCGCGGGGGGCGCGAACAGCGTCAACTCCACGAGGCGGGCCTCCGTGCGCACCATGATCGTCGTGTAGCCGATCAGCTCGCGGCGCCACCGTCGCACGCCAGTGACCGCGTACCCACGTCGCCCGTCCACCAGCACCTCGTGCTCCGCCAGGACCGCGCTCTCGACGCCGAGGCGACGGCCCCAGGACAGTGCCCGGACGCTGGCGAGAACGCCGAGCGGAAGTTGCCGCGCGCGGCCGCGACTCGGTTGTACCGTCAGGCTGATCGCGGCAGCGTCGCGCGCCAGCACCAGGTTGTCCGTCCCGAACCACCGGTAGTTGCGGGTCACCTCCCAGCCTGCGGGTGGGTCGATGCTGAAGCGCCCCGGCCCGCCGGGGGTCCAGGCCGCGCCGCAGGCAAGCAGGAGTAGCGCGAGAAGAGTTGTCACTGCGCGATTCTAGCGCGCGTGCGCCGGCCGGATCTCCCGCGTCGGCGCAATTAGCCCGGTATACTTGCGGCTCTCGCATTCCCCCGCCTGTCGAGGTGTCGACTTGGTACGACTCGTCTTCTACCGGGGCCCGCCCCACGAGCCTTCCGACGCGGTGATGTCCCTCAAGGTCCCGGATGGGCGCACGCGCATCGGGCGCACCGATGACTGCGACATCGTGTTGCCCAACGAGGACATCAGCCGTTCGCACTGCATCCTCGACACCGAGCGCGGGGTCATCACCCTCACGGATCGATCTCTCAACGGCACCTTCGTCAACGGCGCGCGCATCCAGCGGCACACCCTCCGGGATGGCGAGATCGTCCGCATGGGGCCATTCTTCATGGTGGTCGACCCGGCCGTCGATGACTCGCCCACCGAGAAGGCCCAGCCGGAGAGGCGCTTCGAGGAGCTGGTCTACGCGGGCGAGGGGATCGAGGTGAACGAGGCGTGGCTGGCTGTCACCCGGGGGCGGGACGAGGGGCGACGCTTCCGCCTCCGCCGCGCGACGATCACCGTCGGAGGGCCCGGCAGCGACGTGGTGCTGCACGACGATGGGGTGGTGCCCGCCCACATCCGGCTGCACCTCATCCACGGCCGGGCGATGGTGGAGCCGGGGAGCGGGGCGTGCCGGGTCAATGGTTTGCGCCCCCGCGACATCTACCCGCTCCTCCCGGGCGACGAACTGGCGATCGGGGAGACCTCCCTCCGCCTCGAGTGGGTGGCCGCCCAAGATAATAGCGGCACGGACAGTTTTGGCGACCTGTGCGCCGCCTCGCCGTTCATGCGAACCCTCTTCGGCACTCTTCGCCGGGTGGCAGGGCACGCTGTCCAGGTGCTGATCGTCGGCGACTCCGGCACGGGCAAGGAGCTGATGGCCAAGGCCATCCACGATGCCTCGCCTCGCTCGTCTGGCCCATTTTATCCGGTGAATTGCGGCGCCTTTGCCGCCAATCTGGTGGAGTCGGAGCTCTTTGGCCACGAGAAGGGCTCGTTCACGGGCGCAACGGAGCGCAAGGATGGCGCGTTCCATAAGGCGAATGGCGGAACGCTGTTTCTTGACGAGATCGGAGAGCTCAGCGAGGACGCCCAGGCGAAGTTGCTCCGCGTGCTCGAGACGGGCGAGGTTCGCCGCGTGGGTGGCACCGAGCTCATGTTCCCCGACGCACGGATCGTCGCGGCCACGAATCGTTGGCTCCCGGAGCTCGTTCGCTCGGGACGGTTCCGCGCTGACCTGTACTACCGTCTCTCCGTGATCGCGGTCCGGATTCCCCCGCTGCGCGAACGTCGCGAGGACATCCCCGCCGTTGCCGAGGCCATCGCCGCGAAGGTGCGGCAAGGGACCACCATCACGCCGGAGGCCATGAAGCTCCTCGCCGCGTACGACTGGCCGGGGAACGGCCGCGAGTTGCGAAACGTCATCACGCGAGCCGTCGTCCTCAGCGGGCCGATCATCCTGCCGGAGCACATCATTTTCTGCCCTCTCGAGGAGCCGGGACGGTTGCCCTCGCCGTCGAAGTCGGCCGCGACGGCGCTCAAGGAGACCGACCGGGAGATGGTGGTCGAGGCCCTGCGCCGGGCCGAGGGGAACAAGGCCGAGGCCGCTCGCATCCTCGGAATGGCGCGGAGCTCGCTGCTCTACCGCATCAAGCTCTACGGGATTGAGCCGGACTGAGCGGTGCCTCACGGCGTCACCCACGGGCCGCACGCGAGGCCGCGAGCGGCGGGAAGCTGTCCTCGGCTTGCCATCGACGACCAGGCGTCGCCCGCGAGGACGACGTGATCCAGCACCCGGATCCCCGCGATCTCGGCCACCTGGCACAGGCGATGAGTGACGCTCAGGTCCTCGGCCGACGGCTCCGGATCGCCGCTTGGATGGTTGTGCGCCACGACCAGAGACTTGGAGCCGGTTCGGAGCGCCTCCCCCACGAGGCCCGCCACGTCGAAGATCGTGTGCTCGGCGCTGCCCCTCGTCACCAGACCGGAGCGCAGCACGCGGCCTCGCGAGCATAGATACAGGGCGTGGAGTTCTTCATGGGGCAGGTTCCCGATGCGTGGGCCGAACCAGTCGACCACGTCGTGGGCCCTGGCCACGTGTTGCCGAGCCTGAGGGCGATGGAGTCGCCGCGCGAGCTCGAAACCCGCGTGGATGCGGGCGGCCGTGACGACGCCGCATCCGGTCACGTTGGCGAGGGCGGCTGCTGACTGGCGAGACACGGCGCGCGCGTCGCCGTAGGCCTCGATGAGCTTGCGGGCAGCATCGCGGCCCGCCACGAGGTGGAGAAGGTCCTCCGTCCCAAGCTCGTCGGGACCAAGGCGCAGGTAGTCGGAAGGGGTGGTCATGGCGCGCCGTCTCGCAAGGCCTGTGCCAAAGGTGAAAGGCAGGCTTTTCTCATGTGGCCGGGATGGCGGTGACGGACGTCCGTCGACAGCACGCCGAAGGCTTGACGTCCCAAACGGTCAAGGGGCGGGGACGGGCGACACGCCGAAAAAAGTGCCGACGCGATAGCCGGGCCACATGTTCCCGACCCTCTACAAGATGCAGACGCCCATGGGCGAGCTGCCGTACAACACCTGGGGTCTGTTGCTCACGGTCGCGTTCTTCGCGGCCGCCTTCGTCGTCCACCGGCGCTCGGCCCGGGTGGGGATCGACCCAGACAAGATGGTCGGGCTCTACGTGATCGCCATAGTCGCGGGCCTCGCGGGTGCGCGCCTTCTGCACTACCTCGGCGCCAGGGACACCGAGTTCTACGACAACCCGATGGTCTACTTCGACCTTTCAAAGGGTGGATTTGCGGTCTTGGGGGGGGTCATCGGCGCGGCGGTGCTGGGCATCGTCTACGGCTTCGTCCGCGGCATCCCCGTCCTGAAGATGGCGGATGTCGTGGCCCCTGCGGTCATCCTCGGCATTCGCGGCGGGCGTGTCGGCTGCTTCTTCGCGGGCTGTTGCCACGGGCGCACCGTGGAGTTGCCGGGAGGTGCCCTCGCGCTGCTGCCCGAGAGTTTCGGTGGCGGGCAGCTCTGGTTCGTGGCCGGACCCCCGTTCCTGCTGGAGCTCACGCGGCACGGCGTGGGCACCAATGGCCAGGTGGTCCTCGCGACCCAAGTGTACGATGCCGTCGTACTCGCGGGGCTGTTCGCCGCGCTGAGCTGGCTCTGGCGCCGGCGCCTGTTCGACGGCCAGGTGTCGGGCACGGCGATGGTCCTCTACGGCATCTGGCGTCCGATTGTCGAGAGACTCCGCGGGGACGAGATCCGGGGCACCGATCATTTTGGCTCGTTGACCACGTCGCAGGTGGCGTCCATCGGGGTCCTCGTGGCCGGAGTCCTCCTGATGGCGGCCCGTTTCCGTCACGGCGTGGCACCCGAGACGCCCTTCGCGCCGACGGATGAAGACCTGACCAGCGGCTCGGCACCGCGGATCTAGGGAGTCGCGTAGCGGTCGAGCCATGCCCCGATGTGGGGGAACACGTCGTCGCCTGCCCGCTCGCCAAGCCCGAGGTCCACGTGGCCGTAGCCTGGCACCAACGTGAAGGAGCTCGGTCCGCCCATGGCCTGCACGAAGGCGCGCACCCACTCCGGTCGACCGATCTCGTCGCGCGACCCGGCGATGCCCAGCGTCGGGACGGTGACGCCGCCGAGCTCGGCTAGCCAGTCGCGCTGACCGTCCGCGCTCTCGAATCGCTCGTTATCGATCATCCGGCCAAGTTGCTGCATCTCCTCGCGGAACATCGGCGAGACGATCGCGCCCAGCAGCTTGCGCTCGGTCTCGCCGGAGAGGTTCTCGGTGTTGTAGATCCGCTCCTGCAGCCGCCCGGGCGTCAGGGGCCCGAGCGCTGCGGCAACGTCGGCGGCGAGCGGAGTCTCGAACCACCAGAGGGTCGCGCCGCCGGCCTTGAATCCTGCCGCGGCCAGCCCCACCAGGGGCGCGTCGCGCTCGAACGTGCCCGGGCTCCCCACGAGGACCATTGCGCTGAGGTTTTCAGCGCCACCGAGCGCCGCGTAGATGCCGCCGACCATGCCCCCCATGCTGTGGCCGACGTAGGCAAGGCGGTGCCGGCCGGTGACCTCCTGGATGTGCTGTACTGCGGCCGCCACGTCGTGACGGCCGTAATCGTCGACGGTCCAGCCGCTCAGCTGCGGCGTGCCGTCGGCGTCTCGCCGCGCGAGCCCGTGGCCCCTGAGATCGAGCAGCCACGCGTCGTAACCGCGATCCACGAGCCAGCGCGCCAGAGAATGCTGGCTGTCGAGGTCCCAGAAGCGGTGATTGCTCGCGATCCCGTGGACGAGCAGCACGGCGGGTCCCCGGCCGGGGTGGTGGTGCAGCGCGATGGCAGCCCCGTCTGCCGTCTCCAACCAGGTGTTGGTGGCCAGCGGGCAGGCGTCGACGACGTCGAGTTCGGCGGTGCAGGCGAGGAGTAGCAGCGAGAGCATCGGCGAAGCTCGCGCTGTATTTCGTGCCGCCTCGCAGAGCGAGCCGCTGGGACTCTGCCGCCTTCCCGGCGAGCGCGGTAGGGCGAGCGAACTCGCGGTCTCGCTACCATGTTGCTCTGGGTCTCGTTCGCCCTCGCCCTCACGCTCGACGACGCTTGGCTTGCGACGGAGTCGAGGGGGCTCGACGCAGCCATGATCGAGGAACAGTACCGGATGAGCGCGACGTCGCGCGTGGCTGCCTGGTCGCTGCTCTCCCCGAAGTTTGTCTTGCGGGGCAGCTACACCCGCAACGACGAGGAGATCACCTTCGACCCAAACGCGCTGATCCCCGAGGAGTTCGCGTCGATCCTCGAGCCCAGCGAGCCACTGGTCATGCGAAAGTTGAGCTACTTTGATGCGAGCATGTCTATGGTACAACCTTTATTCTCGCCGAGATCCGTGGCGACGGTGGTGGCGGCGGGACAGGGAACCCGCGCCGCCGCCGAGGACCGGGACGCGCAGCGCTCGATGCTCCGCGCGGGCGTGGCCCGCGCGTTCTGGGGCGCTCTGGTGGCGCGGGAGGCGGTTGCCATCTCGGGCGCGGCCGTGGCCAGCGCGGAGCGGCACCTGGACCTGGCGAAGCGCCGCGTGCTCGCGGGGAGCGCCTCGCGACAGGAGGAGCTGCAGGCCGAGTTGGCGCTCTCTCGCGCGCGTCGCGATCTGGCCGCGGCCGAGGAGTCTAGGTCTGTGACCGAGAACGTGCTGGGTGGTCTCACGGGGTGGACCGGGGGCGCCGACCTGGAGCCCCCCCGGCCGCGGATGTTCCCCTTCGAGAGCGTCGAGGCCGCGCTGGCCGCGTCGCTCGAGGGACGTCCCGATGTGCGCGCTGCGCGGTTTCGCGAGGCGGCGTCCCGGACTGCCAGCGTGGCGCAGGCGCTGGACTGGTTGCCAGCGATCGACGGGCGGTTCACCTACGCCTGGACGGAGAACACCAGCGCGTTCAATGACAAGACCGAGTTCTGGATGGTCGTCGTCGAGAGCGAGTGGGTGCTCTGGGACGGTGGCTACCGCGTGTCCGAGCAGCTGCGCTCGAACTCGCAGGCTCGCCTGGCGGCGCTTGCGAGTCGTGACGCCGAGGACAACGCCGAGCAGGACGTCCGCGCCACCTTCCTCGCGGCCGAGCGCGCGGGCGCGGCGCACCAGGCGGCGGAGCGAGAGGTGGCGCTTGCCGACGAGAACGCGCGCCTGGCCACGGTGGCGTTCGACGCGGGGTCGATCACGTTCCTCGACCTGGAGGACGCCCGGCTCGGCCTGCTGGCAGCCCGTTTCGCGGAGCTCCAGACCCGCGCGCAGCGCGAGCTGGCCATCGTGGCGTTGCTCGACGCGACGGGGAGACTATAGCCGTCGCCAGCCGACTTGGCCGGCTCGAGGGGCTGTCGTAGGCTGGAAGCGTTTATGCAGCATCCCATCGTCCATGTCGCGCATGCTGAGCTTCGCCAGGTGGCACGCGACGTCAACACCCTGCTGCTCACCGTCCTCTTCCCGCTGTTCCTCTTCCCGGGCGCTGTCTGGGGAATGACACAGGTTGAATCTATGCGCGAGGGCTGGGAGGAGGGTCTCCGGCCCCGCGTGACCGTGGAGGGCGACGCCCGAGAGCCCCTCCCGGAGAACGTCGTCGAGGCAATCGACAGGCCCGCCGTGGCGCGGCTCACGTGGCGCGAGTCCGAGGTGGAGATCGCCTACCGCGCCTCCGATCCCGAGTCGGTGATCGCGCGCGACCGCCTCGTCGACGCGCTCGATGACCCCTGGCCCCTGGAGGTGCATGACGTGGCGCCACCTGGCGAGGCACTTTCCGTGGTGGTTGCCCGCGTCGTCCCCCTGATCCTCGTGGTCCTGAGCCTCTTCGCCTCGATGTACCCGGCGGTGGAGGCCGTGGTCGCCGACCGCGAGCGAGGCACGCAGGAAACCAGCCTCAGCACGGCGGCGCCACGCTGGGTGTTCCTCGCGGGCAAGCTGGTGGCGGTGGCCGCGATCACCCTGTTCGCGGTGTCCGCGTCAGTCCTGAGCGCCGCCGCCACGCTGGTACACGTGGCGGTGCTGGTGGGCGCTGAGATCGCCCTCGACCCCCTGCGCCTGCTCGCCATCTTCCCGCTCGCCGTGCTGACAGCCCTCTACGGCGCCTGCGTTTCACTGCTGGCCGCCGCCCCCACGCGATCGTTCAAGCAAGCTCAGAACACGGCCTCGGCCGCTGTCACTGCGGTGATGTTGCTCGCGCTCGTCGGCGTGCTCCCCCGCGCGGAACTCGGCTCGGGCCTCGGCTGGCTTCCGGTTTCGAACGCAGTTCTCGTCATGCGGGCCTGGCTGGAGGGCGAAACGCCCTGGGCCTGGACGGGCGTGGCCGCGGGCGAGTTGCTGCTCCTGGGCGTGGCGTCAGTCTGGCTTGCCACGCGCTGGCTGCGACCGGGGAGCCTGGCGTGATCGAAGTCGAGGGACTCACCCGGCGCTTCCACGACCGAGAGCTCGGGACGATCACCGCCGTGGACCACGTGAACTTCCGTGCCGATCCCGGTGAGATTGTGGGCTTGCTCGGCCCCAATGGCGCTGGCAAGACCACCACCATGCGCATGCTCGCCACCCTGATCGCTCCCGACGAGGGCACGGCGAGGGTGAATGGCCTCGATGTCCGCCAAGACGCTGCCGAGGTGCGCCGGTCTATCGGCTACTTGTCGGCAAGCACCGGGCTGTACGGGCGACTCACCGCCCGCGAAGTGCTCGAGTACGTCGCCAGGCTGCAGGGCTGTCCCGACGCCGCCGCTCGTGCCGACGCCCTCGTCGAGCGCTTCGAGATCGAGCGCTTCTCGCATGTCACGTGCGACCGGCTGTCAACCGGCATGAGACAGAAGGTCAACATCGCGAGGGCCCTGGTGCACGACCCGCCCGTGCTGATCTTCGACGAGCCTACAGCCGGCCTCGATGTGCTCGTTGCGCAGCAGCTCTTCACCGTGCTCGAGGAGGCACGAGCTGCGGGCAAGTGCGTGCTGTACAGCACCCACATCATGGGCGAGGCGGAGCGGTTGTGCTCGCGCGTGGTCGTCATCCACGGCGGGCGAGTGCGGGCGGAGACAAGCATGGATGAGCTGCGTTCCCGCGCGCCCGACGGGCGCCTCGAGACCGCGTTCATCGACCTCGTCGCAGGTCCCTCGGCCTGATGCGCGCTCGGGCCGCGCTTGGCGACCTCGGCGTGGTGGTGCGCTTCGAGCTGTTGCAGCACCTGCGCGACCCCGCGACGATCGTCTTGATGCTGCTCGTGCCGCTCCTGGTGTACCCCCTCGCGGGCTGGGCGGGACACCGGGCGCTTTCCAACATGGAGGCCGACGCCGAGGCGCGCGTGTTCGACGTGGCCGTCGAGCCGGCGGTCCCCTTGCCTGCGAACCTGTCGTCCAAGCCGCTGGACCCCTCGGCCACGGTCGTGGCCAGCGGCCAGGTCGACGCGGCGGCACGCGTGCGGGACGGGCGGGTCGAGCTCTGGTGGGACAGCCGTTCGCCCGACTCGGCCGACGCCCGGTCGCGGCTCAAGGCCGCGATCACCGAGCACCGGCGCTCGGAGGCCGCGTTGCGGGTGACGGTGCGCGACGAGGAGTCCGAGCGCGACGCCGCGAGGAGCCGCGCGGCCCGGTTCGCTCCTCTGCTGCTCCTGTTCACGCTGCTCTCCGGCGCGCTGTACACGGCGCTCGACGTCGTCACCGGCGAGCGGGAACGGGGCACGCTCGAGACCCTGATGGTCTCGACGCGGACCCGGGCGATCGTGGCTGCCGCCAAATTCCTCGTCGTGACCGCCTTCAGCCTGGTGTCGGCAGGCGTGTCCCTGGGGCTGGGCGCGGCAAGCCTCGCGGTCCTGGGCGGGTTGCGCCTGGCCGCTGGCGAGGTGGTGGGAACCGCGCTCTTGCTGGTTCCCCTCGCTATTCTCGTGGCCGCGATGGTGACTTTGGCCGCCGCCTGCGCCCCTGACTTCAAGTCGGGGCAGGTCCTGGCCCTGCCGGTGATGTTCGTGCCGCTGCTCCCGGCCTCGGTCGCGGCCTTGCCGGGCTTCCCCCTCACGCCCTTCACCGCCTTGCTTCCCCTCGGGGGCGCATCTCTGGCGATTCGGGCGGTCCTCGATGGTACCGCCTCGTGGCCCCTGGTGAGCCTGGCACTCGGCTCCACGACCGCGTACGCAGTGGCCGGGGTGTGGGCAACAGCGCGCCTCCTCGGCCGCGAGTCGGTCCTCCTGGCCGCGCGAGGCCCCGGCGAGCGCCGTGCGCGCGGCGACTTCCGCGTCGAGGCCCTGATCACCTTCGCGCTCGCCGCGCTCGCGCTGTGGTTTCTCGGCCAGGCGGCGCAGTCGCGACACATGCTCGGCGGGCTTGCCTTCACGCAGGTCGGCCTGTTCTTGCCCCTCGCGCTGCTGGCGCCTTGGTGGCTCGGCTTGCCGGTGCGCGAGCGCCTGCAACTGCACTGGCCCCCGTGGACGGAGTTGGCCCGGGGGCTGGTTGTCGGCCTGTGCTTGCCGGGCCTCGCGCTGACGGTGGGGCAATTGCAGGGCCTGGTGCTCGACGCGCCGTCGGGGCTGCTCGCTGGACTCCTAGAGCCGACGACGCCGATCTGGTGGAGCCTCTTGTGTCTCGCAGTCTTGCCGGCGATCTGCGAGGAGCTCCTGTTCCGCGGCGCGTTTCTTGGCCTGTGGCGGCGCCCGCCCGGCCGGTGGCAGGCGGTGCTCGCCACGGCGCTGGCCTTCGGCGCCATGCACGCGAGCATCTTCCGTCTTGCCCCGACCGCCGCCCTCGGCGTGGTGCTGGGCGCGCTGGCGCTGCGATCGCGCAGCGTGGTGCCGGGGATCGCCGCCCACGGGCTCAACAACGGCATCGCCGTGCTCGGTGGCTACGGCTTCTTGTCGCTCGAACCCGGCCCGGTCGCGTGGACCGGCGCCGCGGCGGCGCTGGTTCTCGGCCTTCGACGCGCCTAGCCTCGCTCCGCGCGCCGCCCGCGCCCGGCGAGGTCGCGAAGTACCTCGCCCACCGGCTTGTCCTCGTAGAGCATGGCATACACCTGCTCGGTGATGGGCATCTCGACCGCCTCGCGCTGGGCAAGCTGCCACGCGCTCCGCGCGGTGACCACGCCCTCGGCCACCTGGCCCAGCTCGTCGAGCACCTCCCGGAGCGAGCGTCCCTTTCCCAGACCGAGGCCGACACGACGGTTTCGGCTCAGGTCGCCGGTGCAGGTGAGCACGAGGTCGCCGAGGCCGGCGAGCCCCATCATCGTGAGCGGATTGGCGCCACGTTTCATCGCCACCCGCGAGATCTCGGCGAGCCCCCGGGTGATGAGCGCGGCGCGGGCGTTGGTGCCGAGCCCGGCGCCGTCCGACACGCCACAGGCGATGGCCATCACGTTCTTCAGGGCGGCGCCGAGCTCGACGCCCACGACATCGTCAGTGTCGTACACGCGGAAGAACCCGCCGTGCAGCGCCTCGGCCGCGGCGTGGTTGGCCACCGCGTCGCGACTCGCGACCACCACTGCGGTGGGCATTCCGCTGGCCACCTCGCGCGCGAATGAGGGGCCGCCGAGCATGACGAGCGGTTGACGTGGAGGCAGGCCCTGCCCCAGGACCTCGTCCATGGTGTAGAGCGTGTCGACCTCGATGCCCTTGGTCGCGCACACCACGGGCGCCGAGCGTGGCAGCGCGCGGGCGAGCTCGGGGAGGATGGACCGGAGCGCGGTCGAGGGAACGGCCTCGATGCAGACATCGGCATCGTCGAGCGCGTGCTCCATGTGGCCGGTGACGGTCATGGCCTCGGGGAAGTCGAGTCCCGGCAGGTAGCGCGCGTTCTGCCGCTCGGCCTGCATGACCTCGGCACGCTCGGTGTTGTGGTCCCAGAGCCGAGCACGGTGTCCCACGCGGGCGGCCTGAATGGCAAGGGCCGTTCCCCAGGAGCCCGCCCCGATGACGGCGACGTTCACGAGGCCTCCCAGTCGGCGAAGAAGGAGATTCGACGGGTATCAACCGAGGCCGGCCGCGCCCGGGGCCGAACCCAATCGCGCAGTTCCTTGAGCCGGTCGTCCATGGTCACGGCGAGGGGAATGCTGTCGCGCGCTACCCGCGCAAGGTCGTCCTGGCGCAGTTCGCGCTCGGCCGAGAAGGCCACGAACATGGCCGCGACGATTAGCTGCTCGAGCTCGGCACCAGAGAACTTGTCGGTTTCCTCGGCGATCTGCAGGAGGTCGAACTGCTCGGGATCTCGTCCGCGTCGCCGCACGTGGATGTCGAGGATCTCCAGGCGCTCGTGGATGTTGGGTAGATCAACGAAGAAGATCTCGTCAAAGCGTCCTTTGCGCAGGAGTTCGGGCGGGAGAGCGCGGACCTCGTTGGCCGTGGCCACCACGAAGACAGGCTTGGTCTTCTCCTGCATCCACGTGAGGAAGGCCCCGAACACGCGGCCGCCGCCCTGGTCTTGCAGGAAGGCCTTCTCGATCTCGTCGATCCAGAGCACCGCGGGGGCAATCGACTCGGCGATGCGGATGGTGTCGCGCAAGCCCTCCTCGGCGCGCCCAGCGAACAGGGCCGCCACGTCCAGGCGCAAGAGCGGCACTCGCCAGAGGTCGGCCACGGCCTTGGCAGACAGCGACTTGCCGCATCCCTGGACGCCGAGGAGGAAGAGCCCCTTGGGCTCGGGCAGGCCGAAGTCGCGCGCGCGGTCGCTGAAGCCTGCCTGCCGCTGCCTCAACCAGTCCTTCAGGTTGCCGAGTCCGCCAATGTCGGCGGTACCGACCTCGGGACGGATGAACTCCAGGAAGCGCGACTTGCGCAGGAGCCTCGCCTTCTCGTCGATCAGGAGCGCGAGGTCGGTGGGCGCGAACCGGTTGCCATCGACCAGTAGGCGCGCGTAGGCCCGCTTGATCTCCTTCTCGGTCAGACCGAGCGATGCCGTGACGAAGGCATCGAACAGATCTGGGCGCAAGTCGATTTTTTGAGACTGCAGCAGGACCGCCAGGACTCTGGCGACCTCCTTGCGCGCGGGCAGCGGCACGTCGAGCACGGCAAAGTCCTTCTCGAGCTCCTGCGGGATGACGAGCGTCGGCGCCAGTACGAGGACGGCCTGGCGCCTGGCGCCAAGATCGGGCTCCAGGTCCCGGAGGCGTCGAGTGACCGTGGCGTCGCCGATGCATGCGTGGAGATCCTCGAACACGAACAGCGCCGGTCCTTGGATTCGGCTGACGCGCTCGAGCGCCGCGACCGGGTCGCGGGTGGCGGGCTCGTCGGCCAGATCGTCGCCACGCAGGCCCGTGGTATGCCGCCAGCGGTAGCACGCGAGCCCGTTCTGGGCGCACATGCGCTCGATACCGCGTTCCACTCTCTCCTCCTCGGGCGAGAGCGCGTAGAGCAAGGAGTAGCGGGCCGCGAGCATGTGGGGAATGCGCGCGAGGACCTCGTCCATGTGCCAATGGTATCGCACCGGATAGTTGCCGCCGGTGCGAATCGGCGTGGTCATCTCGGCAGCAGGGGCGGTGCAGCCCACGCACACGACCATCCACCTGATCGCTGCCGCGCGCGAGGCGGGCTGGACGGTTCGGGTGGTGGAACCCACCGACTTCGACATCGACGAGCGCGGTCGCGTACAGCTCCGCGCCTTCGGGCTCGACCAGGTTCCGCCCGATCGTGACGTGATCGTGTCCCGCTTGCGGGCCCGCGACCTCGAGCGGCGCCGGCTCGAGGCCGCCGCGCTCGACGTGCTGGTGCTACGGGTCAACCCGCTCGACACCGCGGTCCTCGCCATGGCCCAGCTGGTCGCGGCCACCGGCGTTGCCGTCGTCAACGACCCAGCCGCGCTGGTCCGGACCACCCACAAGTCCTGGCTCGCGGCGCTCCCCCCAGATGTGCCGCGGCCGCTGGGGATCGTCACCCGCTCGCGTGCGGCGGCCGAGCGCTTCGCGTCGGGCGTTTCCGGGGGACTGGTGCTCAAGCCGGCCCGGTCCTGCGGGGGCCGGGGCGTCCAACTCCTGCGCGGCCGGGCAGCCCGCCGGGGACTCGAGGGCGCGTTCGCCGCCGCCGGCGAGGCGGGCGACGGCTACGTGGTGGTGCAAGTCTACTTGCCGGAGGCGTCGCTCGGCGAAAAGCGCCTCTTGTGGCTCGATGGCGAGCTCGTGGGGGGCTACCTGCGTCGCCGGGCCCCGGGCGAGTTCCGTCACAACTTGAAACATGGCGCCGAGCCCGCGCCCTGCGAGGTGACCCGCGCCGAGCACGCCGCGGTCGCCGCGCTCACGCCGCACTTGCTCCGAGAGCGAATCTGGCTGGCGGGCATCGACATGATCGGCGGGCGGATCGTTGAGGTCAACGTGTTGAATCCCGGCGGTGCGCACTTTACGAGCGCCTTCAGCGGGCGCGACGTGGGAACGAGGCTGGTAGAGAGTCTCGCCCGGCGCGCCCACGCTGCCACGCCCATCGAGGTGCCCGCGAAATGACTAGGAAGAAGAAGGACGATACCGCCGACGAGTTCGACCGTGAAGACTTCGCCGAGCTACGCACGCTCACCCGGAAGCAGGTGCTCGACATGCTCCGCCGGGGTGAGACGCTGGAAGACGCCGACCTCCGCGGGCTCGACCTCTCTGGCATCACCTTCGACGGTGCCAACCTGACCAATGCAAAGCTCGGGGAAACCAACTTGCAGCGAGCCTCGTTCCGGGGCGCGACGCTGGTGGGAGCTAGCTTCTGGAACGCCAACCTGCGGGAAGCTAGCTTCGACGGGGCGAATCTCGAGGAGGCCGACTTCGACTACTGCAACCTCGACGGCGTGAGCTTCAAGGATGCGAAGGTAAAAAAGGCGATCTTCCCGGTGAAACGATTGTCGTTCGAGCACGTGAAGCGTTCGGTACGCACCGGAGAGCGCGTTCGCATGGAGCCGATTCGGCACGAAGACGAAGATTGACGGAACCGTGGCGCGCGGGGGATTGTCGGGCCAGTAGGCTCATCACGCGTGGACATCCTCTTCGCCGCCCTGGGCTTCCGCTCGGCCGCCGCGCTGCGGCTCGGGGCTAGCTCCACGGACAGCGAGCTCGTGTCGCGGTTCGTCGCGGGCGAGCGTGCCGCCTTCGACGAGATCGTCGTTCGATACCAGTCTCGCATCTACTCGCTCTGCCTGCGGTGGCTGGGCGACCCCGAGGTGGCCGAGGAAACCGCCCAGGACGTCTTCGTGGCCGCCTTCAGGGCGCTAGGGGCGTTCCGAGGCGAGAGCAGCTTCTCCACCTGGATTTTCCGCATCGCCGTCAACCACTGCCGGAACGTGCGCCTCCATCGAAACCGGCGCGGCTACGGTCGCCACGAGGCCATCCACGCGCCGCGCGGCGACGACGAGGAGCTCCCGGCGCGGCAAGTGGCCGACGAGGCCGACCCAGGCGCCGACCGGGGTGTTCACCAGCGCGAGGCCGGCTCGCTGGTGCAGGCGGCGCTCGCCGAGCTCGAGGATGAGCACCGGCAGGTGCTCATCCTCCGCGATGTCGAAGATCTCGCCTACGAAGAAATTGCGGAGATCCTCGACTTGCCGCGAGGAACGGTGAAGAGCCGGATCCACCGGGCCCGGGTTGAACTTGCCAACCGGCTCGCGCGGCGGGTACGCGCCGCAGACGTGCTCTGATGGACACCTTCTTCGCCCGCAACCGCCTGAGCGCCTACCTCGACGGTGACCTGAGCGCGGCCGAGGCCCGTGAGGTCGAGGCCGCGATTGCTCGCGACGCTGGCCTGCGCGCCGAGATCGAGCAGATGCGCGCGGCGATCGAGCTCCTCCGCGCCGAGGGGCTCGTGAGTGCCCCGGTGGGCTTCGCCGCGCGTGTCCGCGAACGCGTGGACGACGAGCCCATGCGCGTGGGCTGGCGCCTGTGGGTCACGCAGATCCGTCCCGAGGCGGTGATGCTCGCCGCTGCCGCCTTGCTGGTGGTGGTGTACGTCGGACACAGGCGCGAACACCCGCCCGCGACCATCCCCAGCAGCGAGGCGGTGGCTACCGGCGGTGCCCTCGGTGGCGACGAGGGGGGGGTCGACGGGAACCAGTCGCCGGCGCCGCCGGCCGAGGTCCAGGCCGCGACGCCGCCCGTCGACACGACCGAGGCCGTGGCGAGCGGCTCGACGAGGTTGAACGATGGCGTGCTTGGCAACGAGATGCCGCGGGCCCAGGCGGAGGCTCCGCAGTCGCAGTCGCTCGCGGAACGCCTGCCGAAGCGCAGGGCGTCGGCAGGGGGGGTGCCCGTCGAGCCCTGGCAGCCGGACTGGGAGAAGGAGGCCGTGGAGCCAGCACCCGAGGACATGCCCGGCGAGATCAGCTTCTACGCTCCGGCGCCCTTCCGCTACCGGGTGGCGGCACGCGACGGGCGCGCGCTGAAGACGCTCGCCGCGATTGCCGCCGAGCTCGGGGGTGAACTGCAGGATTCGCGCGGGCGCCCCGTGGCGGCGTGGAGCCTCGAGGAGGGAGACTCCCGCTCGGTGCGCGTCGCGGTGCCGGCGTACAACGCGGCCGCTCTCGCGGCGCGCCTTCGCGAGGTGGGCGAGGTCGAGACCATCGTCCAGAAGGACACGCTCCTCGCCGATCCCAACGCCGACGTGCCGGTGCAGGTGGAACTGCTCTACTGAAGCGGCGGCGTGACGGCGGGCGCGCTGGTCGACAGCGGCGTGGTGGAGATCGCCGGTGCCGCCTTGGCGGGCGCTTCCTGCCCAGCCCACCAGTGCGTGCCGATCCAGCCCACGAGCCAGCCCTCCAGCGCCGGCTCGGCGCTGAACATCTTCATCCCCCGGCCACCCGTCTCGAGCAGCCGGAACTCGTGGGGCCCCTGCGCGGATCCATCCAGGATAGCGGCTGACTTTGCGCCATACGTGTCGTCGCTTGCGGCGACGATGAGCAGGGTGCGGCCCCCGTAGCGCTTCACCGCGTCGGAGGTGATCACGCCCTTGTAGTCGAGACCGGGCGAGAGCATCGCCACGATCGACACCGAGCCCTCGTCCAGCGCGGCATTGATGCCCAGGTTGGCGCCCAGCTCGGCGCCGACGACAGCGACGCGCGTGATCTTCTCGGCCTCCAGGCGGTCGATAGCGGCGCGCACGTCGCCCACCATGGCGGCGTAGTCGGCCGGGACGGGCGGGCTCTGGGCGAGTGGGGCGGAGGCGCCGTGGCCGCGAAGGTCGACGGAGATGACCGCCACGCCGTTGCCGTAGAGCTTGTCGGCGATCGACAGCCAGTCTTCCTTGTTGCGCCCACCCTGGTGCACCAGGACGACCCCGTACTTCGCGGCCTTCGGGATGCCGAGACTCGCCGCGAGCACGTGGCCGTCGGCGCTCTGCAGGCTGACGTTGCTGAAGGTCGGCTTGCTGGGTGCACCCGCGAGGGCGACAGAGGCCAGGAGGGCAAACACGCTCGGCATCAACTCTCCAACGCGCGGAGGGTAGCAAGAAGTTCATCGAGGTCGAGGCCCTCGACCATCGCGGCCTCGGCGATCGTCTCGTCTGCGCCCACCGCGCATGACGGGCAATGCGGCAGCCCGCGCGCGGCGAAAATGCCCTGGACGCGTGCGTCCCGCGCGTGTGCGGCGTGCACCGTCATCTCGCCCCGGAAGGGACCCGGGTCGAGGCGCGCGCGGGCGGCAACGAGGCGGTCGTCGAGTTGATCGACGGCGGCACGGAGCCGCGCGGTCTCATCGACCAGCGCGCGGGAGCCGTGGGGCAGGAGCAGCGCGACCACGCGGCTCGCGACCCACTCGCGTCCCTGCCCTGCCCACCTGCTCGCGCTGGCGCTCATGGCGCGCTCCTATCGTGGGTCTCGCGGCGGTTGACGTCGCCGCGGCACGGTCATAGTACGATGCTGGCCGTGGGGGTGTCGTGCCGCCCGGTGCTCTTTGACGTCAACCCAAGATCCTGCTGAGATCGACGTGTCCTGGATGCGTCGGGCGCTGGAGCTAGCGGCCGAGGCCGCACGTGCGGGTGAGGCGCCCATCGGCGCGGTCGTCGTTGCCGAGGGCCGCGAGATTGCCGCGGCGCGGAACACCCGCGAGCGCGATTTCGACCCTTGCGGTCACGCGGAGCTACTCGCCATCCGCGCCGCCGCCCGCGCCCGACGCGACTGGAGACTCTCCGGTTGCACGCTCTACGTCAGCCTCGAGCCCTGCGCGATGTGCGCGGGCGCAATCGTCCTCGCGCGTGTGCCCCGCTTGGTCTACGCGGCGCCCGATCCGAAGGGCGGCTTTTGCGGCACGCTCGGCGACCTCAGCCGCCACCCCGGCCTCAACCACCACTTCGAAGTGGTGCCGGGTGTGCTGAGGGAGGAGTCGGCAGCGATGCTGCGCGAGTTCTTCCGTCGGCTCAGAACGAAGGATCGCTAGACTTTTCCGGAGAGGTGGCCGAGTGGTTGAAGGCGATAGACTCGAAATCTATTTTAGGGCTTCCCTAACGTGGGTTCGAATCCCACCCTCTCCGCCATTGTTGTGAGGACAGGTGACCGAGTGGTCGAAGGTGCACGACTGGAAATCGTGTGTACCGCAAGGTACCGCGGGTTCGAATCCCGCCCTGTCCGCCATCCCGACTCCACGTGCATGTCGCGCGCGGCGGTGATGGTCGGGTCCCATGACTCCAGTCCCGTGAACCCCGCCAGGACCGAGAGGTAGCAACGGCAGCGTGGGCTGGGGGGTGTGGGGTGCCCGGCCATCACCCCCGCGCGCGATCCACTTTCCGGCTATGGATTCTCATGTCCGAAGGCTACCTCGCCATCGCGCGCAAGTGGCGCCCGCTCACGCTCGAGGAGATCGCGGGCCAGTCGCACGTCACACGCACGCTGGGCAACGCCCTGAAGTCCGGGCGAATCCACCATGCCTTCCTCTTCACCGGGGCCCGCGGCGTGGGCAAGACCACCGCCGCCCGTGCCTTCGCGCGCTCGCTCAACTGCGCGCGGGGCCCGTCGCTTGCGCCCTGCGGCGAGTGCGGCCCCTGCCGGGAGATCCCCCTCGGCAACTGCACGGATGTCATCGAGATCGACGCCGCGTCCAACAACTCGGTCAACGACGTGCGCGAGCTGCGTGACGGCGTGCGCTACGTGCCGAGCGTCGCTCGCTTCAAGGTCTACATCATCGACGAGGTGCACATGCTCTCCACGAGCGCGTTCAACGCGCTCCTGAAGACGCTGGAGGAGCCCCCTCCCCACGTGAAGTTCATCTTCGCCACGACCGAGGTGCAGAAGATTCCGGAGACGATCCTCAGCCGCGTGCAGCGTTTCGACTTCAAGCGCATCCCCCAGGCGGTGGTGGTGGAGCGGCTGCGGCTCATCTGCGAGGCCGAGAAGGTTAATGTCAGCGACACCGCGCTGCGCATGGTCGCCCGCGCGGGCGAGGGCTCGATGCGCGACAGCCAGAGCCTGCTGGACCAGGTGATCAGCTTCGGCGGCGACCGCCCGACAGACCAGGCGGTGGCCGACATCCTGGGGCTTGTCGATCGCCAGGTGCTGCACGACATGCTCGGCGGCGTGCTCAAGGGCGACGCCCCGCAGTGCCTCGACGCGATCGCGGCCGTCTACGACGGCGGCTACGAGATCGCGCAGTTCACCGGGGAGTTGCTCGAGTTGATCCACGACGCGGCGCTGGTGTCGATGGCGCCCCGGGCCCACAAGCACATGGACATCCCCGTGGAGGAGAGGGAGCGCCTTGCCGAGTTGGCCAGGGGCTTGCCGCCGGAGCAACTCGCCCGCACCTTCCACGTGCTGCTCGAGGTGCATGACCAGGTGGCGCGCTCGGCGCGCCCCCGCGCCGTGCTGGAGATGGCAGTCGCGCGGCTCGTTTCCATCCGCCCCGCCGAGCCCCTTGGCGGCCTCGTCGACCGGCTGGCCGAGCTCGAGCGCCGACTCCGCGGCACGCCGCTGGCTCCCGTGGCACGGGCGCAGGCGCGCGAGCCCCAGAGCTCCCCGGAGGACGAGAGGCGAGGGTAAAGTTTCCTCCTGGCTTGCCCGCCGACCTCGCACCGGCGCCGCTGGCGCAGGCGGAGATCCCCGCCCCGCCGCCCGTGGCCAGCGCGCCGCCACCGCTGCCCGAGGGCGTCACCGCCGAGCGCGCCTACGAGCGCCTCCTGGCGCGCCTCGACGAGGCCGCCCGCCTCTCGGTCCGCGACGTTTCGTTCGCGATCGGCCTTGAAGCTGGCACGCTGCGGGTGGGCGTGCGGAAGCCGATGTGGCGCGACCTGGTGCGCGACACCCTCGGTCGCCTCGACCTCGCCGCGCTGGTCTCGGGACTGCGGCGGGTGGAAGTGGTGATCGACGACGTGCTCGGGCGAACTGGGCGCGAGGCGCGCTCGGATGCCGATCTCGGTCGACGGGCCGCCGCGCGCGAGGCGGCGGGCCGTTCCGAGGCGGTCAAGCGGCTGCTGGCCGCCTTCGACGCCGAGATCGAGGACATCGAGCCCACGGGCAAAGAGCCGCCTGTGTTCGCGCACGCCGACCCGGAGGTGCACGACGACGAGGGCGCGGCACGGAGTTAGCGCTGGGGCCAGGGAGGTTCGATGGACCCGTTTGCAATGGGCGGCATCCAGGCGCAGCTCAAGGCGGTACAGGACGAGGCCGCGCGAACGGAGGTCGAGGGCACCGCCGGGAGCGGACTCGTGGTGGTGCGCATGAATGGCGCGCAAGACGTTCTCGCCGTTCGCATCGACCCGAGGGCCATCGCGGATCGAGAGTTGTGCGAGGACCTGGTCCGCGCCGCGACCAACGACGCGGTGCGGCGCTCGCGCGAGGCGCAGGCCGAGGCGATGCGAAACTTCGCGGCTCGGCTCGGCCTTCCACCCGGCTTGCTCGGCCTCTGATGGACCCCTTCCGCCGCGCGGTGCAGCAACTGGCTCGCCTGCCCGGCGTGGGGGAGCGCACTGCGACTCGCTACGCGTACTGGCTGCTGCGGCAGTCCCCGGAGGTGTCCACGCAGCTTGCCGACGCGATCGTCAACCTGCGCACCGGCATCCGCGAGTGCGAGACCTGCTGCGATCTCTCGCCCTTGTCCCCGTGCCCTCGGTGCGCCGACGGCCATCGCGACCCCTCCCTGGTGTGCGTGGTCGAGCGACCCCAGGACGTCGGCGCCATCGACGCCGCCGGCGAGTTCCGCGGACGCTTCCATGTCCTGCACGGGGCGCTCTCTCCGCTCGACGGTGTTGGTGCCGACCAGCTCCGCCTCCGCGAGCTGGTGGCCCGGGCGACGGGCCTGCGGGAGGTGATCCTCGCCACCGATCCCGACGTCGAGGGCGACACCACCGCGCTCTACGTGGCGAAGCTGCTCGGCCCGCTCGGGGTCAAGGTCACGCGCCTCGCGCACGGGCTCGCGGTGGGCACGGCGATCGAGTTTGCCGACCGGGCCTCGCTGGCCCGCGCGCTCCAGGGCCGCCTCCCGCTCTAGTAGAACCGGGAAACGACACCGTAGAAGTTGCCGAAGTCGGTGCCGTCCGACACCCACAGGTGCTCTGCGGCGTTGCTGCCGTGAATCACGCGCCAGATCACCTGGTAGGCGCCCGCGGTGGCGCTCACGTAGAACTCGGGACGGTCAGGGTCGTCGGCGTCCACGGCCATCATGAACGGGCTCCAGTCCTCGTCGGACCACTCGTCCTGGAGCACCCACGCGGTGCCCTCCAGCCGGAAGATGCCCACGCCGGCCGCCGAGGTGGCCGGGACGTACCATCCGCCATCGTCGCCGTGAGCCCCCGAGATGACGCCGTAGAGCGCGGGGTTGGCGAAGTCGGGCTTGACCACGTAGGCGAAGCCATCCTCCCGGTGGTAGGTCGCGAAGCCGCCGAAGTAGTCGAAGAGGCCGACAGTGCCGGTGAGTGGGTCGGAGGCGAGGCCGATCGGGTAGAACTCGGTCTCGGGGTCCCACGAGGCCAGGTCGGTGACGGTGCCGTCGCTCGCCACCGTCGAGAGCCGGTCGGCCAGCACCACGTACAGGGTGCCATCGGGCGTGACCGTGACCGCGTAGGGAGGCCAGTCCGCCTCGCTGAAATCGGCGAGTTGCGTGCAGGTGCCATCGGTGGCCACGTGGCTCACCGCCGCCAGGTTGTCGTTGACGTACCAGCCGCCATCCGGCGCGGCGTCGAGGAAGATCGGGATGCAGTCACCGGCCTGCACGTCGGCTTCCAGCCGGCCGATGTGGTCGATCTGGTAGATGTGACCTTCCCCCCCGCTGGTGACGTAGGCAACGTCGACGCCCTTGAAGTCCTCGTCCACGCGCCCGTCGCAGTCGTTGTCGAGCCCGTCGTCGTCGTCCTCTTCTCGCGCGGGCGAGACCCTCGGCTCGGCGTCGTCGCAGTCGCCGTCGGCGGGCGAGAAGCCGTCGTCGTCCTGGTCGTCGTCGGTGTCGACGGTGTCGACGGTGTCGGTGTCGCCTCCGCCGCCCTCGCCGGTATCGCCGGTGTCCTTCTCCGGGAGGCTCACGCCGGCCTCGAGGTTGTTGCAGGCGGCCAGGGACAGGATCACGAGCGTGCGCATCGGCGAAAGGTAGCTGTTCCGGCGCGCGGAGGTTGGCTGAACTTGCGTTCAGGTTACCCGGCGATTACCCGGGGCCCATGGGATTTCGCCTCGCCACCGAGTACGCGCCGGCCGGCGACCAGCCCCAGGCCATCGAGCAACTGGTCAACGGCCTGCACTCGGGCCTGCCTCACCAGGTCTTGCTCGGCGCCACCGGCACCGGAAAGACCTTCACCATTGCCAACGTCATCCAGAGCTGGGGACGTCCCACGCTGTTGCTCGCGCACAACAAGACCCTCGCGGCGCAGCTCTACGGCGAGATGAAGAAGTTGTTCCCCGACAACGCCGTGGAGTACTTCGTCTCCTACTTCGACTACTACCAGCCGGAGGCGTACATCCCGTCTTCCGACACCTACATCGAGAAAGACAGCCTCATCAACGACCACATCGACAAGCTGCGCCACGCCGCCACGCGCAGCCTGCTCGAGCGCAACGACGTCATCATCGTGGCCAGCGTGTCGTGCATCTACGGTCTCGGTTCGCCCGAGGCCTACGACAACATGATCATACAGATCGAACCTGGGCAAACGATCCGGCGGAAGGACTTGCTCGCGCGGCTGGTGGAGTTGCAGTACCAGCGAAACGACGCCGACCTTCACCGCGGCTGTTTCCGCGCCCGGGGCGACGTGATCGAGGTGGTGCCCGCGCACGAGGCCGAGCGCGCCATCCGCATCGAGCTGTTTGGCGACGAGGTCGAGGCGCTGCGCGCCATCGACCCCTTCAAGGGCACCCGCCTCGAATCCCTCGAGAAGATCTGCCTGTACCCGGCGAGCCACTACGTCACCCCCCGCGAGAAGATCGATCGCGCGGTGCAGAGCATCCGCGACGAGCTCCTGGGGCGCCTGCAGGAGTTCCGCGACCAGGGCCTGTTGTTGGAGGCCCAGCGGCTCGAGCAACGCACGAGCTTCGATCTCGAGATGATCGAGCAGATGGGCTTCTGCAACGGCATCGAGAACTACTCGCGGCACCTCACGCAGCGCGCGCCGGGCGAGGCGCCGCCCACGTTGCTCGAGTACTTCCCGGGCGACTGGCTGCTCGTGATCGACGAGAGCCACGTCACCGTGCCCCAGGTGGGCGGCATGTACCACGGGGACAGAAGTCGAAAAGAAGTGCTTGTGAAGTACGGGTTTCGGCTTCCATCGGCGCTCGACAACCGCCCGCTCACCTTCGCCGAGTTCGAGGCGAAGGTGTGCCGCGCGATCTACGTGTCGGCCACTCCCGCGCCCCACGAGTTGCATAAGGCGATGGGCGTGGTGGCCGAGCAGGTGATTCGTCCCACGGGGCTGCTCGATCCGGTGGTGGAGGTGCGGCCGGCCCAGTCGCAAGTCGACGACGCCCTCGGCGAGATCCGCGGCACCCTCGCCCGCGGCTGGCGCGTGCTCGTCACCACCCTCACCAAGCGGATGGCGCAGGAACTTACGGATTACTACCGGGAGATTGGGCTGCGCGTGAAGTACCTGCACAGCGACGTCGACACGCTCGAGCGCATGCAGATCCTGCGCGAGCTGCGACAGGGCGAGTTCGACGTGCTGGTCGGCATCAACCTCCTGCGCGAGGGGCTCGACCTGCCGGAGGTGGCGCTGGTGTGCGTGATGGACGCCGACAAGGAGGGTTTCCTGCGCAGCGGCACCTCCCTCATCCAGACCATCGGCCGCGCCGCCCGCAACGCCGAGGGACGGGTGATCCTGTACGCCGACCATCTCACCGCCGCGATGAGCAGCGCGATGGCGGAGACGGATCGCCGTCGCGCGAGACAAGTGGCCTACAACGAGGCACACGGCATCACGCCGCGCACCATCGTCAAGGCGGTGGACAGCCCGCTCGCCGCGATCCTCGACGCCGACTACCTCAAGGTGCCTAAGGACGACGAGGAGGCCAAGGAGTTGCCCGAGATGGTGTTGGAGACGGTGCCGCTCACCGTCGCGCGGCTGCGCGCCGAGATGAAACAGGCCGCGGCACAGCTCGATTTCGAGCGGGCGGCCGAGCTGCGTGACCGAGTGAAGGCGCTGGAGAAGATGCTCCAGTAGCCCCGCGGCGCGCAGGTTAGCGGCGTTGCCCCCGGAGCCAGTCCCATGCCCGCCCCCGTCGCCACCATCGCCGCTCTCGCCGCCCACGAGGGCCAGCTCGTCACCCTGCGCGGCTGGCTCTACAACTCCGCCGGCAAGGGCAAGATCCTCTTCATCCAGCTGCGCGACGGCACGGGCATCGTCCAGTGCGTGTGCAACAAGGCGGAGCTGGGCGACGAGCTGTTCGAGGCGCTCAAGCACCTCGGCCAGGAGTCGAGCCTCATCGTCGAGGGCGCCGTCCGAGGACGCGCGCAGCAAGCTCGGCTTCGAGCTGCACGTCAGCGCGGCGCGCATCGTCACCCCAGCCACGGGCTACCCCATCACCCCCAAGGAGCACGGTCCCGCCTTCCTTCACGACCACCGGCACCTGTGGGTGCGATCGCGACGCCAGGCTGCCATCCTGCGGGTCCGTCACCTCGCGGTGCAGGCCATCCGCAACTACTTCGACGGCCACGGCTTCACGCTGTTCGACGCGCCGATCTTCACCCCCAACGCGTGCGAGGGAACCAGCACGCTGTTCGAGACCGACTACTTCGGCCGTCCCGCCTACCTGTCGCAGTCGGGGCAGCTCTATGGCGAGGCCGGGGCCCTGGCGCTCGGCAAGGTCTACGTGTTCGGGCCCACCTTCCGCGCCGAGAAGTCAGGCACGCGCCGCCACCTCACCGAGTTCTGGATGGTCGAGCCCGAGATCGCCTGGGCGCAGCTGGAAGAGATCATGGACCTCGCAGAAGACTTCCTCGTCGAGTGCACCGGTCACGTGGTGGAGCACGGTCGCGGCGCACTCCAGGAGCTCGAGCGCGACATCTCCATCCTCGAGAACGTGCGCAAGCCCTTCCCGCGCATGAGCTACGACGAGGCCTGCAAGATCCTCTCGGAGATCGGCCACCCCGTGGAGCCCGAGGACGACTTCGGCAGCCCCCACGAGACCGAGCTCACCAAGCGCTACGATCGCCCGATCATGGTGCACCGCTACCCCACGGCGGTGAAGGCCTTCTACATGAAGGAAGACCCGGCCAACCCGGTGCGGGCGCTAGGGGTCGACGTGCTCGCCCCCGAGGGCTACGGCGAGATCATCGGCGGCGGCGAGCGCGAAGACCGGATCGACGTGCTCCTGCGCAAGATCGAGGAGCACAAGCTTCCGATGTCGAGCTTCGAGTGGTACCTCGACCTGCGTCGCTACGGTTCGGTGCCGCACGGCGGTTTCGGCCTCGGGCTGGAGCGCTTCGTCACCTGGATGTGCGGCATTCCCCACATCCGGGAAACGGTGCCTTTTCCACGCACCATCGACCGGCTCAGCCCTTGACGCGCCTCGCGCACCTCCGTGGCCTCTTGCAGTCGCTCGAGGTGACCGACGCCACCGAGGCCCGGCACGCCGCCGACTGCCTCGCGCTCGCGGCCGCCGAGGGCGACCCCTTCGGCCGCGACCACTGGGTGCCCGGACACTTCACCGCCAGCGCCTTCGTGCTCTCCCCCGACGAGGCCGACGTGCTGCTCATCTTCCACGAGAAGTTTCGCCGCTGGCTGCAGCCCGGCGGCCACGTGGAGCCGGGCGACCCCGACATCGTCGCGGCGGCGCGCCGGGAGATCGAGGAGGAGACGGGGCTCGTCGACATCGAGGCCGTGGGGAGCGGCCTCTTCGACGTCGACGTGCACGAGATCCCCGCCCGCAAGGGCGACCCGGCTCACCGCCACTTCGACGCGCGGGTTTGTTTCCGCGCTCGCTCGCGCGAGCTTGTCGCGGGCACCGACGCGCTTGCCGCGCGCTGGGTGCCACTCGGCGAGGTGTCGGCGGTGGAGTCGGACGACTCGGTGATGCGGGCGGTTCAGAAACTATTGGCGAGGAAGGGCTAGATGCGACCACTTCCATCGCCGGAGCTCGCCTCCGCCCTCGCCGCCCGGCTGGGCGCGCCGCTCCATGGGACCGACCGCGAGCTCAGCGGCGTGGCCACCCTCGCCGAGGCCACGTCGGCCGACCTCGCCTTCCTCGAGAAGGGCGAACCCGGGAACGCCGGGGTGCTCCTCGCCCGCAGGCCCTTGGAGGGGCGCGCGACGATCGTCGTGCCGTCGCCGATCCTGGCGCTTGCCGATTTGCTCGAGGGCTGGTTCCGGGAGGCGCCCCCTGGGGGCGCCATCCACTCCTCGGCGCGGGTCCACCCGGGCGCCGTGCTCCATCCCAACGTCTGCGTGGGTGCAGACTGCGAAGTGGGCGAGGGAAGCGTATTGTTTCCCGGCGTGGTGCTCTATGCCCGGGTGCGTATCGGTCGCAACGTTCGGGTGCATGCCAACGCCGTGCTGGGCGCCGACGGCTTCCGCTACGAGCCGACCGCCCTGGGCCTGCGTCGTATCCCCCACGTTGGCGGCGTGGTCGTGGGCGACGGCGCCGAGATCGGCGCCAATACCTGCATCGATCGCGGTCTCCTCGGCGACACCGTCATCGGGGCTGGCGCGAAGGTCGACAATCTCGTCCAGGTGGGTCACAACTGCGTGATCGGCCCTCACGCGGTGCTGGTGTCCCAGGTGGGCCTCTCGGGTTCGGTCCAGGTGGGCGCGGGCGCGATCCTCGCTGGCCAGGTGGGGGTGGCCGACCACCGGCGCATCGGCGATGGCGCCCGGCTGGGCGCGCGGACCGCGGTGCACACCGACATTCCGGCCGGCGAGACTTGGCTCGGCGAACCAGCGCGACCGGTGCGCGAGGCGATGAGGGTCTACGCCGCGCTGAAGTACCTCCCTGAGCTGGTGAAGCGGCTGGGTCGCGACGGCGGATAAGGTCCGCCCATGTGGTTGTTCCTCCTCGCCTGCGCCCCTGAAGACACCAGTAAGGACAGCGTCGCCGACACCGAAGACACCAGCGTCGTCGACGATGGTGACCGCGACGGCGACGGCGTGCCGGACGAGGCGGACTGCGATCCCGACAACAACAACGTGTACCCGGGGCACGCCGAGATCCCCTACAACGGCCGCGACGACGACTGCGACGGGTACGACCTCACCGACGTGGATGGCGACGGCTACGACGGCGACAGCATGGAGGGCGGCACCGACTGCGACGACAGCAACCCGACGGTGAACCCCGGCGCGCCGGAGGCCTGCTACAACGAGCTCGACGACAATTGCGATGGGTGGGAGGGCGGCAACGATTGCGACGGCGACGGGTGGGAGCGCGGGCGCGATTGCGACGACGAGGACCCCGGCGTTCACCCCGAGCAGGTGGAGGTCTGGTACGACGGCATCGACGCCGATTGCGAGGGCGACGACGACTACGACCAGGACCACGACGACGAGCAGGCCAGCGACTACGGCGGCACCGACTGCAACGACCTCGATGCCGCCATCAACGCGGCTGCCGCCGAGCTCTGGAACGGCATCGACGACGACTGCGAGGGCAGCATCGATGGCATGAGCGACGCCGTGCGCACCATGGAGGCCGTGGGCGACAGCGGCGCCGGCGAGGGCATGTTTGGCGCGGCGCTGGCGTTCGTGCCCGACATCGACGGCGACGGTCGCATGGAGCTGGCGATCGGCGCGCCGCAGACCAGCGACTATGCCGGCCGGGTGTGGATCCTCCCCACCGAAGACGGCAACATCACCGCCTCGCTGGAGGGCCTCGCCGTCGGCAACGGAGAGGCCGAGAGCTACCTCGGCGCGAGCCTGCTCCACGCCAGCGCGGGCGGTGGCACGCTGGCGGTGGGGGCGCCCGCCTTCGGGGCCGACACTGGCGCGGTGTACCTTCTCGACCCTGCGGCCTTCACCGGCGGCCCCGCTGCGATCAGCTTCGACCTTGCCGTGTCGACCATCGCGCACGCGGAGGCCGGCGGCACGCTTGCCGAGACGCGCGACGGCGTGCTGGTGCTCGGCTGCACCACCGGCGCCACGACCACGGCGCTGAGCGCCTGGGACGACGTGCCGGGCGGTCGCCACGGCATCGCCACCGCCGATTTCTCGGTGCAGTCCGACCTCGTCACCTGCCTGGCCAGCGGGCTGCTCGGCGACGTGGACGGTGACGGAGGCGACGACATCGGCGTGCTCGTCGACCGCGGCGATCGCGGCGTGGCGCTGGTGTCGCTGGCCTCCGACGCCATCGACGCCGGCGGCGCCGCCGAGGTGGGCGACTTCGACGCCCACGAGGGCGCGGGGCTCGACGCGGTGACGAGCCTGCTTGCCCTGCCGGACATCGACGGCGACGGCTACGACGAGGCGGCGCTCAGCGCACCCGGTGCGAGCGCGGCGGCCACGGGGGACGGCCGCGTGTACGTGGTCCCCGGCGGCGCCTTCGACGGCGCCACGAGCGATCTGCTCGCTGCCGCCACCGCCACCGTGTCGGGCGGCACCGACAGCGCCGCCTTGCGGGCAAGCGGGCTCGCCGACATCGATGGCGACGGCACCGACGACCTCCTGCTCGGCGCCCCCGGCCCCAGCGAGCTCTATTTCACCTCGTTCGCCGCGCTGGCGCTCGGCGGCGACCAGTCGCCGCTTCGCTCCACGCCGAGCTTCACCACGCAGAGCAGCAGCCACCAACTCGGCGTCGCGGCGCTCGGCGAGGACATCGACCACGACGGCGACACCGACCTCGCCATCTCTACGGGCCGGGTGCCGGGCGGGGTCCTGCTGTTCGCCCAAGAGTAGCGCGGAACAGGCGAATCGCGGTCTCGCCGCTCACGACCGCCACCGCCACCATCATGAGGAAGATGAGCCCGGCGTTGAGGTAGCCCTGGAAGCTGGCCATCGGCAGGAACTTGCGGGTGGCCGCCTGCCAGCCGGCGGTGAGCGTGGTGGTGGCCACGAAGGCGAAGGGGAGAAGCGTGACCCAGGCGTAGCGAGCGCGCCCGCTGTTGACGATCACCGTGGTGCCGACGCAGAGCGCCACCGCCGCGAGCAGCTGGTTGGCAATGCCGAACATCGGCCAGATCGTGCTGATGTTCCCGGTGAGGATGAAGTAGCTCCACCCCGCCACGACGAGGCCGGTGGCGAGCACCGTCCCCGGCATCCAGTCCACCTGCCCGAGCTTCGGGTGGGCGCGCCCGAGGAACTCCTGCACGAGGAATCGCGCCACGCGGGTGCCGGTGTCGATCGTGGTGAGGATGAACAGCGCCTCGAACATGATCGCGAAGTGGTACCAGTACCCGAGCAGCGAACTCATCCCGGGTAAACCTGCGAAGATCTGCGCCATGCCCACCGCGAGCGACACGGCGCCGCCCGGGCGCCCGGCGATCGCCTCGCCGATCTCCGTCTCGAAGGTGGGAAGGTTCACCATCGAGAGCCCCATCTTGGTGAAGTTCTCGGTGGCCACGTTGATCGCGTAGTAGTCGCCCGGGTGGAGGCAGGCCGCCGCGATGAGCGCGGTGATGCCCACCAACCCCTCCAGCAGCATCGAGCCGTAGGCGATGGGTCGCGCGTGGCTCTCGGCCTTGATCATCTTCGGGGTCGTCCCGCTCGCCACGAGGCTGTGAAAGCCGCTGATCGCGCCACAGGCGATGGTGATGAACACGAAGGGAAACAGCTTGCCGGGCACGATCGGGCCGCCGCCCGCCGCGAACTCCGACACGGCCGGCGCGTGGAGCTCGGGGTTCACCACCAGCACGCCCACCACCAGCGCCGCGATGGTGCCGAGCTTCATGTAGGAGCTCAGGTAGTCGCGAGGGCAGAGCAGGAGCCAGACCGGCAGCACGCTCGCCACGAAGCCGTAGGCGGCGATGGCGTAGGTGATGCCGTCTTTGCTGAGGCTGAACCACGGGGCGAGGCTGCTCGCCGCTACTTTCTCGCCGAGCACCACCGCCCCCAGCAGGCCGAGCACGCCTGCGATGCTCGCGGTGCGCACGTCGCCCACGCGGATCCGGTACATGTAGATGCCCATCGCGAAGGCCAGCGGGATCGACATCGCGATGGTGAAGGTGCCCCACGCGCTCTCGAAGAGCGCGTTGACCACGGCCAGCCCGAGGCCCGCGAGCGCGATGACGACGATGAAGAGGATGGCGAAGCTGGTGATGGCCCCGGAAACGGGGGACAGCTCGCTCCTCGCGATCTCGGCGAGCGACTTGCCATCACGACGAATGGACGCGGCGAGGATCACCAGGTCGTGCACCGCGCCGCCGAGGCACACGCCGACGAGAATCCACAGATACCCGGGGAGATACCCGAACTGCATCGCCAGTACCGGGCCGATGAGCGGACCGGCCCCGGTGATCGCTGCGAAGTGATGCCCGAACAGCACCCACTTGTGCGTGGGATGGTAGTCGCGGCCGTCGTCGTAGCGCACGGCTGGGGTCGTGCGCGCATCGTCGAGCACCAGCACCTTCGCGGCGATCCACGCCGAGTAATAGCGGTAGGCTACGGCGAGCGCCGCCAGGGCGAAGAGCATGAGGGGGAGCGCGGACATCGCGGCGGAGTATCGCGCGCCCGCGGCGGGGAGTTAGCGGCGCGCGGATGCGGTTCGTCGACGAGGTCGAGATCTTGGTGCAGTCGGGCCGGGGCGGCCGGGGCAGCGCCTCGTTTCGTCGCGAGAAGTTCGTGCCTTTCGGCGGTCCCGACGGCGGCGACGGTGGGCGCGGCGGCCACGTGATCTTCTCGGCGGATGCCGGGCTCGGGTCGCTGCTCGACCTGCGCGGTCGCGCCCAGTGGAAGGCGGCCGATGGCGCCGCCGGTGGCTTTCGGCAGATGACCGGCGCCGACGGTGACGACCTGGTCGTCCGCGTGCCGCGGGGCACCGTGATCCGGGACGTCGATCAGGACCTCGTGATCTGCGAGCTGCTCGTCGCCGCCGAGTCGCGCGTGGTGGTGGAGGGCGGCAAGGGGGGCCTCGGCAACGTCCACTTCAAGACCAGCACCAACCGCGCGCCTCGCAAGACGACGCCGGGTGGCCCGGGCGAGACGCGGCGGCTGCGCCTGGAACTCAAGCTCGTCGCCGACGTCGGGCTCCTCGGTTTCCCGAACGCCGGCAAGAGCACCTTGATCTCGGTCATCTCGGCGGCCCGACCGAAGATCGCCGACTACCCTTTCACCACCCTCGTCCCGAACCTGGGCGTCGTCCGCGCGGGCGACGACAACAGCTACGTCGTGGCCGATATCCCCGGTCTCATCGAGGGCGCGGCGGAGGGCAAGGGGCTCGGGCACCAGTTCCTCAGGCACGTGGAGCGAACGCGCTTGTTGCTCCATCTCGTCGACGCCAGCGAGGCGCGCGAGGACGACGACCCGGGGGCCACCCCACTGGGACGCTGGCGCGTGCTCCGCGACGAGCTTCGTCGCTACAGTCAGGCCCTGGCCGATCGCCCGGAGGTGGTGGTGCTCACGAAGATCGACGCGGTCAGTCCTGAGGTGCTCAGCGCCTTGAAGGCCGAGTTCCTCGCTGCCGGCGTGGAGGGGCTGCACGCGATCAGTGCCGTGAGCGGCCAGGGCGTTACGTCGCTGTCTGCGGCCACATGGGAACGACTGCGTGAGCTTGCTCCTCCTCTTACCGTCGAAGATCCTCTCGGGGTGTGAGGCGGAGGAGCGCGAGGTCGTGCCCGAGGTGGACGTGTTCCCGCAGGCCGCCGCCGAGGTCACCTTCGCGTCCCTCGAGGCGCTGGGCTCGCACCGGCTCGACGCGCGGATCCACACCACCGTCCGCCTCGAGGGCGTGCCGCCGCAGGAGGCGGTGGAGACGACCAGCCTGCGCTGGCGCGACGCCGAACACTGGCAGGTGTCACGACGTCGCGATGGCGTGCCGTTGAACGAAGTCCTGGCCTGGGAGGGCCGAGCCTGGACCTCCACCGGCGGGGCGGCGCTGGCCGGCCGGGGTGACGCCGAGCCCTACCGCGCCGATCTCTCCGTGGGCTGGGACCCGTGGCGCCGCGCGCTCGGCACCACCGCCGACCAGCTCGCCTTCCGGCCGCTTGGCACCGAGTCGATCGAGGGCCGACCGGCCCGGCTCTATGCCGTCGAGACTGGGCAGCCCGAGGGGGTGAAGGGCCGGCGGATCGAGCGTGTCGAGGGTCGCGTGTGGATCGACGAACTCACCTCCGTGCGCCTGGTGGGCGACGTGACGGTGGCCACCGAGCACCGGGGCCGCGCGCAGGAGGTGCGCCTGAGCTTCTCCGTGGCCGGCATCGGGGAAGACCCGGGCGTGACGCCTCCCCCGGGGGCCCCTTGAAGATCGGTGTTTGCTCAGGTATGCTGCACGGCGCCCACTTGCTGATCTCGCCCGCCGCCATCATCGTCCTCGCTGGCTGGGTGCCCCGTGCCTCGGCTTGCCCCTCCGACGCCCAGGGCGCGGCGACCCATGTCGACGCGGAGGCGGCCTCGGTCGACGAGATCGTTGCTATGCACGTGGCTCATGGCGCGCCGATGATCGGCTCGAACTGCTCGTACAGCACCGGGCTGATGGCGCGCCGCGTGCTGGGCGAGGGGCGCGACTGGACCTTCGTGGGCCAGGTCGAGCCCACGGCCAACGACCTCGCCTCGCACGTGGCGACCCCCTACCGCACGCGCAGCGCGGGCCAGTCCGCCTTTCTCGTCGCGACCGAGCTGCTCGAGCGCTTGCTCGCGGAAGATCGGACCGACGCCACGCTCGCCCTGTCGGGCCGCACGCTCGACGTCGACGGCGTCACCTACGTGGTCCTCACGTCGTACCGGGTGGTCAACTCATGAGGAGGCCTCATCCGTCCAAGTGAACTTGCGCGCGCGGCTGCTGAGGCTGCAGCGGCCCGGAAGGCCGAGGACATCGTGATCCTCGACCTGGACGGGGTGTCGTCGTATTGCGACGCTTTCGTGATCTGCAACGGGACGAGTCGCCGCCAGGTCCGCGCGGTGGCCGAGGGGATCATCGAGGAACTCCGGGCGAGTGGTCGGCGTCTCGTCGGTGTCGAAGGGCTCGACGCGTGCCGCTGGGTCCTACTCGACTTCGGCGAGGTGATCGTCCACGTGTTCGACGAGGCGATGCGAGGGTTCTACGACCTCGAGTCCCTATGGGGCGACGCGCGACGCGTGGACATCCCGGGGGTGACCCAGCCGGCCCCGGCAATCCTGCCGCGCCGCGAAAGCCCGGCGCGCGTGTAGGGACGGCCGCCGGCCGCTTTCGTGGACATCCTTGTCGTCACCGGACCGGGGCGCGCGCCCCGGTGGTGCGAGGAGGCCTGCGCCGACTGGAGCACGCGCATCTCCCGGAGTTTCCCGGTGCGCCTCCAGCCCGAGGCCCCCCGGTTCCCGGCGCGCGCCCGGGTGATTGCCCTGGACGAGCGGGGCGAGGAGCGCGACAGCCGTGGCTTCGCCTCGCTGCTGGAGGAGGCCATCCGCGCCGGGGCCCAACCCCTCTGCTTCGTCATTGGCGGTCCGTACGGGCTCGACGAGGCGGTGCGCGCGCGCGCTGACCGCACGCTGCGCCTGAGCGCGCTGGTGCTCAACCACGCGGTCGCGCGCGTCGTCCTGTTGGAGCAGATCTACCGGGCCTGTGCGATCCGCGCGGGGAGCCCCTACCACCACGGCGATTGACCCTCCCGCCGGGGTGCACAGCTTCCGCGCCGTGCTCGCCCTCCTCGCCGTCCCCGAGTGCCCCGCCTGCGCCGGCCCCGCGGAGGCCGGTCGCGTGTGCGGTGACTGCCTGGCGGAGTTGCAGCGCCCGCTGCGCGAGGAACCCTGTCGCGGCACGCCGTTCGCGAGCTTCCGCACGGGAGGTCCCTACGGAGGACCCCTCGGCGCCCTGGTTCGCGCGGCGAAGTTCGGTCCCGACGAGGCCATCGCCCATACGCTCGCGCGATCGATCGCGGCGCGTTTTCCACCGGTCGCCTTCGCGGCGATCGTGCCCGTTCCCACCACGCCGTGGCGCCGACTCCAGCGGGGCTTCCACCTGCCCGAGTTGATGGCGGCGGCGCTGGCGCGGTCGACGGGATCGCCGCTTGCGTTCCCGTTGCGGCGCCGTTGGGGCGCGGCGCAGTCCGGCCGCGACGACGCGGCACGCCGGGGAGCAGCTTCCAGCCTGCTTCGTGCTGCCCACCCGGCGAGCGGTCGCGTGCTCCTGGTCGACGACGTGCTCACCACTGGCGCCACGCTCTCGGCCGCCGCACACGAGTTGACCGCGGCTGGCGCGAGCGAGGTTCACGGCGTGGTCGTGGCGTCCAGCGGTCCGCCCCTGCGAGCGGGCGTCGGGTTTTCTTGACATCGTCGCGACTTTGATGACGACCCTGGGGCGTATTTCTCCTCAAGCGGCCCTGGCGGGGGCCGAATGAGCCCACGAGGACGTTGGAACGGAAGTTGCAGTGAACTCAAACGAGCCTGGGAGGCCTTGATGTCTACCACGATCGACACGAATCTCGGCGAGCTCATCTCGCGCTTCTACGAGGAGTTCCTCTCCATGTACGGAGACGAGGAGCTTGCCAGCGTGGCGACCGCGGCGGTCATCAACGACCTGCTCGGGCAGGCGGCGGCGCAGTCGCACGAGGCGGCAGCGTAGCCCAACGGCCAGCCGCGCCGAGACCGGCTGGGGAGGCCAGTCTCGGCGTGCGCTTCCTTTTGGGAGGCGCAAAAGATGCGGTCGGTGGCGTCGCGAACGGATAGGAGACACGTCCCCCGGGGTCCGTCTTGGAACCCAAGCTCCGCGTCCTTCCCACCGTCGCCAACCCCGCCCTCGAGAACGCCGCCCGGCGCCATTGGGCCGCCATCACCGTGGCCGTGGCCTGGGAGCTCGCGCGTTGCCAGTCGAAGGTGCGCGCGCCCTTGCTCGAGGCCGCACGCGAACACGCGTTGTGGCGGGTGGGGGCCGACGCCAGTCTCGCCGAGGCCGAGGCCGTCGCCGCTGCGGCGGCTCGCGACTACCTAGACCGCCGGGCGGGGAAGTACGCGCCCTTCGTCGACGACCCTGACGACGGCATCCTGCCCGACCCTCGGTGGCGCGAGGCGGTGCTGGGGTCGGTGACGCCGATGCACGAGGCGGTGTTCCGCCTGCACTACGGGGACGGCGTGCCGCTGGAGTCGGTGGCGCGAAAGCTCGAGGTCGACCTGAGCTGGGTGCGGCCTGCCCGGGAGGCGGTGCGCGAGCTGGTGCGCGCGGTGGTGGCCGAGGACGGCATCAGTACCGAGGGCTGGGCCGCCGAGCGGCTCGACCGCCTCGTTACCCGGGTCGCGCTCGCCGCGGGCGACCGTTGCCCCGGGCCCGGCGGTCTGGCCACCGAACTCGGCAGAGCACACGCCGAGGAGTGCCCGCGCTGCGGTCGCGCGTTGCGTCTGTTCCGCGAGGGGGTCGTGGCGCCTGCCGACCTGTTCCCCCCGCCGAACGAGATCCCGGTGCCGCCCGCGGCCCAGCGGCTCGTGCTGGTGGAGCTACACCCCGACCAGCGTCGCCACGCGCGGGCCCTCGACGCGGCCCTGACGACCTTTGTGCGGGTCGATCCCGACACGCTCGTCGGCCCCCCGGGCGAGGCCGCCCACGCTGCCCTCGTCGAGCTGGCGCTGGAGGGCAAGCCACCTCGCGCGGCCCTGCGGGTGGCCAGCGCCGCCGTCCCCGGCGCCCTGCGGGATGGCGTCGTGATCGGCCATGTGCTCGCCCGTCTCCGCGAACTCGCCCGTACCTTGCCCTGGGGAGAGGTACGCGGTGTCGAGCCTCTGCCCGACCCCCTTCCCCCTCCTCCCTCCGCCGCGCGCTGGTGGGCCACGGCGGGGCTCCTCGTCACCTTTGCCGTGGGCGCGGCGGTGCTCGCCACGCGCCCGGCGGAGCAAGGGGCCCGCTTCGAGCTCGCGGGGGCGCGCGTGGTCGACACCGTCGTGTTCGACACAAGCGACGAGGCGTACGTCGACGTGGCCGCCATCGGCCCGGGCCACGCCGAGCTGCTGTTCCACTCGACGACGCCTTCCGAGAAGGCCGCGATCGCCACCGGCGACGGGCGGTTCCGCTTGCCGGCCGACAGTCGCGCCATCCTGCTGGTGTCGGCGGGCGAGGAACTCCGCGATATGGCCGAGATCGTCGCCGCCGCGAGCAGCGCCGAGGACGCGCGGCGTCGCGTGCGCGATCGCTACCCCTCCGCGGCCGCGCTGCTCGTGCGATAGCCCTCACCGAATGCCGCTCACCCCGCTCGACATCCTCAACAGGCAGTTCCCTCCCGCGCGACGGGGCGGCTACGAGCCCGCCGACGTGCACGCCTTCCTCGACCAAGTGCGCGAGTCGCTGGAAGGCAGCCTGCGAGAGAACCTCCGATTGCGCGAGGAAATCCTCGAGCGCGACCGCGAGATCGCGGGGATGCGTGCCGAGGCGGGCGACATCAAGGAGGCGCTGGTGCTCGCGCGGCGTCTCGCCGTCGACATGGAGAACAACGCGCGCCGCGAGGCCGACATCGTCGTGGGCGAGGCTCGCCTCGAGGCGGAGCAGATCCTTGCCGCGGCGCGGGACGAAGACCGGATGCTCGCGGAGCACCTTGTCCGCATGAAGACTGCCAAGATTCACCACCTGGCGCAGCTCCGCGCCCTCGTGCAGGCCCAATCCAAGATCGTCGAAGAGCTCGAGCGAGAGTGAAGCTCGACCTCCACGTGCATACCGATCGCAGCGACGGGAAGTACGCGCCCGACGAGGTGCTGCGCCGCGCCGCCGCCGCCGGGCTCGACGCCATCGCCGTGGCTGACCACGACCTCGACCCGGTGCTCGTTCCTGGCCTGCGCGAGGTGGATGGTCACGCCATCCGGGTGATCGCCGCCGCCGAGGTGAGCGGTCATCACGACGGGCGCGAGTACCACCTGCTCGTGTATTTCCCCGGCGATCCCCCGCCCGAGGCGCGCACCTTCCTTCGCGCTCGCGCGGCGTCGCGCTCGCGTCGCTTTGACGAGGCCATGGCGAGGCTCGGCGTCGAGGCCCGGGCCTCCGCCGAGGCCACCCGAGGAGAGATCGCGCTCACGCGCTTCCACATGGCGCGTGAGCTGGAAAGCAGCGGTCGCGTGCGGCGCGCGCATGACGCCTGGACCTTGCTGGGCGCCGACAACGTGCCGCTGATCGACCTTGCCTTCGTCGATGCCATTCGCATCGCGCGTGGCTGGGGCGCGCTCACCTCCTGGGCCCACCCGCCGCTGGCCGACGCCAACCGCCACCTTGCCGTGTTCGTGGCGGCGGGCCTGCACGCGGTGGAGGCGAGCCGCCCGAGCCACGACCGCGCCACCCGCAACGGCCTGTCGCGGCTGGCGAAGCGCTTCGGCATCCTCGTCACCGGTGGATCCGACTGGCACGGCTGGTGGGAGGGCGAACTCGGCCTCTACCGTTTCGAGCACGACCCGGCCCAGCGGTTCATGTCGCGACTTGATGCGGCGTAGGCATCGCCCGGCGCGGACCTAGTGCCGCCGCTGGTCGTCTTCGGGGGTGGCCTGCTCGCCCTGGCGGTGGGGCGTGCCGCCGCCGCGCGCGGACAAGCGGTGACGGTGGCGTCGCCCCGCCCCTGTGTGGTGGCCGGCTGGTGGCGCCAGTTCCCCGGCCCGCGCGACACCCTGGACTGGATGCCCGGAGGTGCCGAGGTGATCGTGGCGGTCGGCCCCAGCCGATCCGTGCCCGTCGACCGCGCCTGGGGCGAAGGCTTGGCCGTGCTCCTGTCGCGACTCGGGCACTCGGCTCGGGTGGTGCTCGCCGGTCCCTTGCCTGGCCGCGAGCCCTCCATCGAGCTCTTCGAGCGCGTGCTGGAGCGCTGGCCCGGGCCCTGCCTCCGCGTGGCTCCGCTCTTCGGGCAGGGCGACACCGGGCCGGGGCAGTGGGCGTCGACTCTCCGGGCCGGCGGCACGGTGCGCCTGGGTGAAGCCCCGGCCGTGCGCTGGCTCGCGGCGGACGACGCCGCACGGGTGATGCTGGGCGACCTGTCGCCGGGCGAGCACCTCGCCACCGGCGGCGAGGTCTGGACGCCGGGCGACGTCGCCGACCGCCTCGCGATGCGATTTGGTGGACGGCGGGCTCGCCCGCTCCTCGGCGCGGGGCTGCCCCGCGACGTCCTTGCCCGGCTCCGCGCGTGGTCCGGCCACCCGGATCGCTGGGACGAGGCTCGCTGGGGACCGCGCACCTCGCTCGCGGCGTGGGTCGAGCGCCTTCCCGGTCCCCGGCGCCGCGCGACGGGTTAGCCTGAGGCGGCTTTTCCCCGGAGTTCCCCTTGGCCGAGACCCGCGAGTTCTTCCACGACTACATGCCCAAGAAGCTGACGGACAACCCTAGCCTCGTCACCTCGGTGAAGGCGGTGTTCCAGTTCAACATCACCGACGCCGGCACGTGGACGGTCGACCTCAAGAACCCCCCCGGGGCGGTCACCGAGGGCGAGGCCGTTGCCGCCGACTGCGTGATCACCGTCGCCAAGGCCGACTGGGAGAAGCTGCTCGACACCCCGACCCTCGGGATGCAGTTGTTCATGACCGGTAAGCTCAAGGCGAGCAATATCGCGCTGGCGATGCAGCTCCAGAAGATTCTGGCCTAGTAGGCTGTAGGTCCTGAGCGTCGGCACGACGGGCATCGTCGTGACACGCGGCCGTGCTCGCCGCGCCCGCCGTCGCCCGCCGCCTGCAGAGGCCCCGCATCACCGAAAACCAACCTACAGACTAAGCCCTACAGCCTACAGCCTAGCCCCACCGCTTCTCCGCCGTCGCCAGCAGATCGCGGTGGGCCTTGTCCTCGTCGGCCATCTTCACCAGGAGATCGCCGAACTCGGGGAAGAGCTTGAAGAACTGCGTGCGCCCGTGCAACTCGGCGCTGTGCTCCTCCACTCGGCGCGCCAGCCGCAACGCGTCGGCCACGCCGATGCCGTGTCGCTCGCAGCGGGCCCGTTCCTCGCGGATCTCGGCGAGGAAGGCGGCGGCGTCGGTGCTCTCGGCATCGTAGCCCTGCTCGCCCTGAGGCCGCGCCGTCGACATCGCGCTCTGGTGGATGCGGATGGAGGCGGCATGGTAGCGCTCCGCCTCGGCGTACAGGCGCCAGAAGTAGGCCAGCTCCCGCTTGTCGGCGAAGGTCTTGGCGAACACCTCGTACAGCGCGGCGCACTCGAGCTCGATGGCCACCGCTAGTTCAAGCACGTCTTTCCAGGTCGACGCCATCTCCGCCTCGCGTGACAAATTCTAACGCGAGCGATCTAGGGCGACCCGGCCGAGCGGGTCTCGTCCAGGATGCCGTCGCCCACCACGTCGGCAAGCCCATACACCGTCTCCTGGGGATTCACGCCCGTGGAGGTGGGGAAGATCGAGGCGTCGGCCACGTAGAGGTTGTCGTAGCTCCACATGCGTCCGGTAGGCGAGACCACACAACGGGCGCGACGACTGCCCATTCGAGCCGTCCCCATCTGGTGGAAACAAACCAGGGCGAGCTCGCCGATGCCCCAGCCCACGTCGTCGAGCTTGCGGAAGTCGCGAGTGGAGCGGAAGTAGGTGAGCTTGTTGTGCGCGGTGAGCGCCATTGCCGCGCCAGCCGCGAGCCAGGCCTCGGCGGCGCGCTCGGTCGAGAGCCGCAGCCGGTGGGCATCGCTGGGCGCCAGGCTCGCCTCGATGATCGGGCGGCCCTTGCCCACGCGGACGCGTCCCGGGACGTAGTCCCGGAGCAGCAGCCCCGCCGCCGCGTAGTGGTTGTAGCGGCGGAACTCCGCCTGTCGCTCGGCGCCGAGGCCGGGAAGGATGGTGGAGGTCAGCGCCGGAGGCGCGCCGATGCCCTCGATGAGCACGTCGATCGGGTGCTCGTGGAGCACCCAGCTGAACTCGCCGATGTAGTAGCCCTGCTTGATCCCCTCGTAGTTGGCAATGCGCTCGCCGGGGAAGTACCCCACCACGGGGGTGCCGGGGTGGGCATAGAAGTTCTCGCCGAGCTGGCCCGAGGGGTCGTCGACCCCGGAGGACAGCAGCAGGTACGGCGTGTGGATCGCGCCGCCCGACACCACCACCACGTCGGCCTTCACCGTGAACTCGCCGCGCGGCTGGCGGTCGGCGCCGAGGAGGCTGCCGCGCACCCCGGTGGCCCGGCCCGCGGCGGTGTCGACGCGGTCGACGCGGGCCTCGGTGAGCAAGGTGGCGCCGTGCTGCGTGGCGATGGGGACGTAGGTGATCGCAGCCGACTGCTTGGCGTTGTAGCTACAGCCGAGGTCGCAGAAGCCCGAGCCGTAGCACTGGTAGGCGTTGCGATGGAAGGTGTCGCCCTTCCAGCCGAGGCGCTCGGTGCCCTGCCGGAGCTTGTCGTTGTTCTTGTTGAGGTTCCCCGGGTCGAGCTTCCGAACGTGGAGCACCTCCTCGATCGCGTCGAAGCGCGGTGCCATCCTCTCGGGCGACAGCTCGTCGAGCCCGAAGCGGCGCTGCCAGTCGTACAACAGCCGCGCGGGCGTGCGGAAGCAGTCGAGGTAGTTCACCACCGAGCTGCCGCCCACCGCCCGGCCGTGGAGCACGCCCATCGCCCCGTTCTCCGAGGTGCGCAGCCCGCCCTCGTAGTAGAGCTTGCGCATCATCTCCGACTCGCGCTGGCTCATCTCGCTGGCCGGCACGTGCGGGCCGGCCTCCACCATCACCACGCTCCGGCCCGCGCGCGCCAGCTTCGCCGCCACGCTCGCGCCGCCGGGCCCGGTGCCCACCACCACCACGTCGGCCGCCAGCGCCAGCCCGGGCTGGGCCTCGGTGCCCGAGATCCTCACGAGGGCTCCCCGAAGCGGAGCGGGTGCGCGGCAAGCGGCACCCGGCCGAGCCAGGGCCCGGGGTAGTCGAGCTGCGCCCAGGTGGCCTCGTTGCCGTAGCAGTGGGCGAGCACGAGCTGCCGCAGTGCCTGGCCCACCTGCCGCCGGAAGGGGAGGGGACTCTCCAGCCAGTCGACCAGCGCCGCGGCCTGGGTAGCGGGGGCGAGCCCGGCGTAGGCGCCCCAGGTCGGGACGAGGACGCGCGAGAGCTTGTCGAAGGTCGACGGGAGCGAGGCCAGGACGGGTTGTTTGTCGGCGTCGAGGAAACCGAGCGTTTCCTGGAGCGCGGGACGGATGTCGAGCGCCTCGGCGCCCGGCCCGTACACCACGCCCTTGAGCGCGTCGAGCACGTCGAGGTCGGCGGGGCCGAAACTCGCCACCGGGGGCGGCAGGGCCGCATGCAGCGAGCGAGGAATCGCCGCCGCTGCCGCGACGGCGCCAAGCGCGAGGGCCCGCCGGGAGAGCATCATCCCGGGGGAAGTATCCCGCCTACATGCGACGGCGACGCATCCAGGTGCCCACGGCGCCCACCACCGCGAGCCCCGGCACGCCGAGCATCGCCACCACGCTCACGAGCAGGGCGGAGAGCACCCCCACCTCGAGGCGACCCTTCTTCGCCTCGTTGGGCCGGATGCTGATCTGCCCGGCCTCATCGACCATCCACGCGAGGCCATTCATCAACAAGTCGCTGTTGACGCCCGAGGTGGCGAACTGGTTGCTCGCGAAGTCGGCGTCGCCGACCACGAGCACGCGCCCGCCGGCGGCCACGGGAAGGCTCGGCGCCGCGCTTGCGGCCGGCAGGCCGAGGCTAGGCGCGCCGTCGAGCGCCGCCGCCGGGGCCAGCGTCGTGGGGATCGCCCGGGGGTCGGCCACCTCGACCGCGACCATCAGCGGCACCTTGCCGATGATGTCCTCGCCCTCGGTGGGCTCGGCCACCTCGTCGCCGGTCTGCTCCAGTCTGGTCTCCGCCCAGCTCGCGTCGGTGCTCCGCGCCAGCTCCTGCACGTTGAGCCCGGCCACCTCGGGCCCCTTGCCCACCGAGCGCGCCAGCGGCAGCACCACCTGGCCGCGCAGTTCGTCGGTGATGGGGTGGGCGTCGAAGCTGTCGTCGGAGAGCACCACCCAGGTGGGGCCGCCCCCCGCGATCTGGCGGTAGGGGTCGCCCTCCACCACCACGTCGTTGCCGAGCTTCACGCCGTAGCGGCTCATGTCGGCGGCGGTGAGCGGGGCGTCGATCGGGTTGAGCAGCGCCACGAAGTTGCCGCCGGCGGCCACGTAGGCGGCGATCCGGTCGAGCTCGGCGGGGAGCAGGTCGGTCTGCGGGCCGGGGAGCACCAGCACATCGCAGGTGTCGGGCGTTGGCGCCTGATCGAGCAAGGCCAGCGACTGAACGGTGTAGTTCTGCTTCTGCATGCGGCCGAAGAGCGCCCCGAGGCCGCTCGGCGAGTAGCTGTCGTCGGCCTTGCCCTCGCCGTGCCCGGTGATGCTGCACACCGAGTGCGTCTTGCTGCTCGTGAGCTTGATCAGCGCGTTGGTGACGGCCTCCTCGTCGAAGCCGTACTCCACGCGCTGTTCGGCGTCGCCGAGCTTGAAAATGGCCGTGCCCGAGGGGCTGGTGATCCCCTCTTGCTCCACTGCCCAGGCGTCCACGTAGGGGTCGTGCATCTCGAGCTTCAAGAGCGTGCTCTGCTCGGTGTAGCCCTTCATCAGCTCGAGGAAGTTCCCCTCCTCGGGGCTCCCCTTCACGAAGAAGGCGAGCACCGCCACCTCGCGATCGAGGGCCCTCGTCACGTCGATCGACTGCGGCGACAGCGAGTAGCGCTTGGTCTGGGTCAGGTCCCAGCGCTTGTCGAAACGCACGCCCACCCAGTTGGCGGCGACGAGGATCGCCAGCCCGACCAGGAGCGTGATCCCGGCGGTGAAGCTCTGGCCCACCGTCTGGTCCTTGCCGAGGTCGGAGAGCGAGCCCCAGTCGAGGAACAACCACAGGCCGATGCACGCGGCCCCGGCCCCGCCGGTGGCATGCACCCAAACGGGCAGTTCCTCGAGGGCGTGGGTCCAAACCAGCGACATGCCGGCGAGGTACCCGAGCAGGATCACCGCGCCGACAACCGCGAACAACCAGCCGATTGCGCGCATCCGGGCCCCCTACCGCCACCGCAGCGCTTCGATGCGCTGGGTGGTGGCAAACACGAAGAAGATGATGATGGAAACGAAGTAGACGGCATCCGTCACGTGGAGCACGCCCTTGGAGATGTTCTCGAAGTGCTCGAGCATCGACACCTGCTCGACCACCGCCTTGGCCTTGCCCTCGCCGAGCAGGCTACCGAGCCAGCCGAGGATCCAGAGCCCTAGGTTGATCGCCACCCCGGCCACCAGCGCGATCACCGGCTGGTCGGTGAGCGACGAGGTGAACAGGCCCACGGCCACGAAGGTGGCGAGCAGCGCGATGAAGCCCACGTAGTTGCACAGCATCACGCCGTGGTCGGGCTCGCCGAGCCAGTAGAGAGACGCGGGCACGTAGGCGGTGGTCGCCACCATCAGGGAGGCGAAGGCGAGGCCGCCGAGGAACTTGCCCACGGCGATGGCGGTGGAGCTGATCGGCGAGGTGAGCAGCAGCTCGAGCGACTTCTCGCGACGGTCGGCCGCCACCAGGCCCATCGTGAGCGCTGGCATGACGAACACCACGATCACGCTCAGGTTGCCGAAGATGCCCTGGAGGAGCATCTCGGTGACGTTCTCCTCGCCACCCATCATCCCCATCGAGGCCGACTGGATG
>Ga0194131_10001017_pt1 | contig 48601 bp, 39 predicted proteins | sample TA2KigO120mmetaG_FD_148631 | JGI IMG/M metagenome (GOLD analysis project Ga0194131, IMG submission 148631) | Freshwater microbial communities from Lake Tanganyika, Tanzania - TA2015053 Kigoma Offshore 120m | ecosystem: Environmental > Aquatic > Freshwater > Lake | place: Tanzania: Lake...
CGGCGGCTTTGGGTTGATAATCCATACCAAGCCCCTCATTTGGAGAATCACATGCCATACCACCGATCCAGGATCGCGTTGCTCCTTGTCCTCGCCCTTCATGGGCCAGCGTTTGCCCAATCGATCCCCGACGTGATGAAACGTGAGGTCTCGCCGGAGGGGGTCGCGTATCTGAAGAAGCTCAACCAGCGCACGCCGTTCGGGACCAACGACTTCAACCTCGACGCGTTACGGCGCGGCATGGGGTCGCGACGGGAGCCGACCATCAAGGGCGTGACGCTGACCAAGGTCAAGATCGGCGACGTGGCCGGGGAATGGGTCGTGGCGGCCGGGGCAGATCCCGAAGTGCGTTTGCTCTATCTGCACGGCGGCGGGTTCGTCGCGGGGTCGGGAGCGTATTACCTCGCCCAGGCGGCGCACATTTCGGCGGCGGCGCAATGCGCAGTGCTGCTGCCCGATTATCGCCTCGCCCCGGAGCATCCGTTTCCCGCGGGGCTCGACGATTGCGTCGCCGCCCATGAGTGGATGCGCGACAACGGCCCGACAGCGGCGAAACCGGCCCGCATCACGTTCGTGGCCGGCGACTCGGCGGGAGGCCATCTGACATTGACGACCCTCCTGGCCCTGCGTGACCGCAAGATGGCGCTCCCCGCCGGCGGCATCGCGCTTTCGCCCGTCACCGATTTGACCCTGGCGAGCGAATCGCTCAAAACCGTTCACGATCCGATCATCAGTTCCAAGACGATGCCGATCTTCCGCGATCATTATCTTGCCAGGAGTGACCCGCGCCATCCGCTCGCCTCGCCGGTCTTTGGCGACTACAAGGGCTTGCCGCCGATCTTGATTCAGGTCGGCGAACACGAGATGCTGCGCGACGACAGCATCCGCGCCGCCAAGAAAGCTCGCGCCGACGGCATCGCCTGCACGCTCGAAGTCTGGCCCGGCATGTTTCACGTCTTCCAGTCGCACGAGCCGTTGCTGCCGGAGGCGCGCGAAGCGATCGCTCATATCGGCGCGTTCATCCGTGCTCAGGATAACGCGGCCCTTGCCAAGGCGCTCACGCTGTACGCCTCGTTCGACAAGGGGCTCGACGCCGATTACTCGCGCGGCGACAAGCAGTGCTACGTCCAGCAAGGAGCCAAGCTCGTGCTCGCAAAGGCCAACGACGAAGCGAAGATCGTCGCCGACGCGGGACGGTTCGGCGGGGCTTTGCATTTTCCAAAGAAGGGAACGACCCGGCCATCGTTCAAGGACGGCGGCGTGCTCGGCTACAACGACAAAAGCTGGAGCGCCAGCGTCTCCGCCTGGATGAAAATCGATCCCGACAAAGACCTCGAACCCGGCTATTGCGATCCGATCCAGATCATCGGCGACGACACCAAGAGGGGTTACATCTTCATGGAATGGTCCAAGGACGAGAAGCCGAGGCTCTTTCGCTACGCCATCCGCCCGCTCTTTCACATTTGGAACCCGAAGAACCAGGCCTGGCACGAGATCGCCGCCGACAAGAAGCCGATGGTGGAGGTGGCCCAGGCGCCGTTCGCGCGTGACAAGTGGACGCACACCGTGTTCACGCTGGAGAACATCAACGACAAGGCGAAATCGGCGGTGGGCCGACTGTACATCAACGGAAAGCTGCAAGGCTCGATCGAGAAGTGGGACATGAAGTTCGCCTGGGACCCCGCGAAGGTGCTGCTGGTGCTCGGCGCCAATTACGTAGGCTACATGGACGACCTGGCCGTTTTCGATCGCGCGCTGACGGAGGCGGAAGTCCAACGGGTCTACGGGCTCAAGAAGGGGATTCGTGAGTTGTATAGGTGAGTCTTCGTTTAGCGCCCGCAGTATCACGCGCAGCGGCGTCATGGCGCTGCGTGTGATACTGCGAACGCTAAACAAAATCCCTACAGCCCGGGCAAGGGCGCCGTTGCATCGCCGAAGCGATTGATGCGGACGCCCATGCGCGTCATGATCGACAGGTACAGGCTGCACATCTTGCGGTTGTCGTCGCCGCGATTCAGGTAGTCGAGCACGCGGCCCGTTTCCAGCGTGCCGCCCAGGCCGCCGACCAAGAGCAACGGCAACTTGCGCGAATCGTGCTGGCTGCCCGACCACATGTTCGACACGAACATCAAGCACGAATTGTCGAGCACGGTCGATTCGCCTTCGCGCATCTGGTTGAGCCGATTCGCCAGGTACGCGATTTGGCTGACGTAGAAATGCGTGACGCGGTGATAGGCGTCGGAATGATCCTCGTGCGACGTCGGGTGATGCGCCTGACGCACATCGAGGAACGGATAGAACAGGCCCGACAGATCGCGGCACATCAAGAGCGTGGCCACGCGCGTCTTGTCGGTCTGAAACGCCAGGGCGATGATGTCGGTCATGAGCCGCAGATGTTCGCGCAAATCTTCAGGCAGGCCATTCGCAGGCCGGCGCATCCCATTCGGCCCCTGACTCCTGACTCCTGATTCTTGACTCCGGGTCCGCTGAATCCGGCGTTCGACGTCGCGGACGCTTTCCAGATACTCGTCGAGCCGAATGCGGTCGGCCCCGCTGACCTGGCGATTGATGTCGGTCGCCTGGTCGCGCACGCGGTCGAGGATGCTCAGGTTGCGCCGGCTGCCTTGATTGTCGAACAGGCTGTCGAACGCCAGCGACGGGTAGACTTCCATCGGCACCGGCGAGTTGGCGTTCTGCCAGGATATGTGCGAGCTGTAGGCCATCGAGAAGTTGGTCTCGTGATAGCCGGTGATCGGTTGCTCGCAGCCGAGGACGAGGCTAGGCTGGGGCGTATGGTCTTCGAAGTGGGCGGCGAGGACTTGGTCCATGCTGGTGCCGCCGCGGAGCACGGCGCCGCGCTGAAGGGCGGCCCCGGACAGGATGTTGCCCGTCTGCCCCGGATGAATGCCGACGCCGGTCGCGTTGCGGTTGTACAAGCCGGTGATGACGTTCAGCTTCGTGCGCAGCCCATTGAGCGGCTGCAAGCTTCGGCCCAGCTCCATGTCGGCCCCGCTGCCGCGCGCCGACCAGTTGGGCGGCGATATGCCGTTGCCCATGAACAACACCGCGAACCGCTTGGGCGCCGCAGCCGGCGTCGCTTGTTGGGCGTAGCCAAACGGCAACGATTCCAGCCACGGCAATGCCAGCGAGCAGCCGACGCCGGTAAGGAAGGTTCGGCGGGTGAGGTCTTTGGATTTGAGGTTCATGCGCGATTCCTCGATTCGACGCGTTGAGTTGGGGCAATTGTATCACGATCCGACATTGCCAACAACCGACTTTGCAATCCCTTGTGTGCCGACCGGCGCTCGGCCAACCGACGAGCCGTGGTTCGCTGCACGACATCTTTACCACGGCGTACCGTAAACTGACGCAGCAAGAAATCCTCGAATGGTGGCCCAGCGAAGAGGAAAAGCCCGACCGCAAGACGTTGGCGCGCTGGCTCGCCCGCGCCGTCCAACAAAAGGCGATTTGCAGCGAAGGCGCCGGCCACCGCGGCAACCCGACACGCTACTGGCTCGCCGAGCGCGAGCCCTTGTTGTTTCCGGGAGACGGCGCAGCGCAGGCGGCGATCGATGCCTGGAAGGCGAAGTGCGAGGCGGAGACGCGCGAGCGGTTGCTGGGGGCGTTGGGAAAAATGGCCGGGACTGATTCAAATCCGTCTTGCTGACTTGACTCGAAACGCTCGTGTAGCTCAACTTAGGCAATAGTTCATTCGTTACAACCTTTCGAAGACCGAAGCCTGTCTGGTTCCAAAAAGTCGTTCATGAAATCGCGTGGCAAACACATCTGTCATCCCGGCAACGTAATCACAAACAACACGGCTGACAGGCTGATCCTCAAGTCGTTTACGACTCGATTCTCCGAGTAGGTAAGCGGGATCCGACACAAGAGCATCAAAAATACTCGCTATGATTTGCCGACCCCTAAACTCCAAGGTCTGCACCTCCTGAGACCTGATGATACACTTTGGAATCAGATCCTGCACGGCGTCAAGGAATTGCTTTGCCCCGTCATTTAACTTGACTCGATATTTCAGAAGTGGTGAGTCAAAACCAGCTTCCTCGTAGACCTGGATCGAGGCGATCAGCTGCCGGATGAAGGAGCCAATCGTCAGCTTGCGCGAGCCCGATCGCGCTTCTAGACAGAAAAGCCGAGATCGAAGATCTTTGTTGTATTTCTGGTCGCACTTTTCCGCCCACTTTAGAATATCCTTCCCCATTTCTTCAAAATCGTTCCATGATATGAGCTTCAACGAGATCCCATCCTCTAGGTCATGAATGCCGTAGGCGATGTCATCCGCCAACTCCAGAATCGATGAATCGAATGACTTGTGCAAGGTTCTTCCCGGCTTATGGTCAGTCGGTTCTTCCTTGAGAGCCTGAAATCGCTCGCGATCGGACGGACTAAGCACATCGAATATCCAATCATGCACGATGTCATTTTCGGAATCCAAATAACACTTGGGAGGTTTCCAATCTTTCGTGGGGAAGTGACTCGAACCGGGCGGTACCTTTCGATTAACTCTTGAGTATGGAGCCGGGTACTTCAAGATGCCCAAAAGCGTCCTGCGTGTCAAATGCAGGGCGAACACCTCATTGGAATTCTCCACGACAGTATGAGGCTCCATTCGAGAGACTATTCGAAGCGATTGTCCATTCCCCTCAAAGCCACCGCTGACCTGCATGGCATAGTTCAGCGCAATCTCGCCGCTATGTCCGAACGGTGGGTGTCCCAAGTCGTGTGCGAAACAAATCGCTTCAATCTGTGCCGCGTCTGGCAGAAATTGCCAGTACATTTCTTTGCACCGACCGCAATCAATTCGAGAACAATACCCCGTCCAATTTGCGCGACTTCCATCGTGTGCGTCAATCGAGTCCGATGAAAGTCGCTTTCGCCGATTCCAAGCACCTGTGTTTTAGCTTGCAAACGCCGGAAAGCTGCACAATGGATAATCCGAGACCGATCCCGTTCCTGGAAGGGGCGGTGATCGTTCGGGGCACGCTCTTGGGGCAGTCTTCGCGCGTTCCAACCAAATTCTTCTGTCTTGAACAAATCTGACATGGCATTCCCTTTTTTGGAAGGTCGCGTGTTCTCTTTGTCTTACACCACCGCTCACCGCTCCCGGAAACAAGCTGTTTACGGTCAATTCCACTTCCTCGCGATCGCCGTGGAAGGTTGCGGTGAAGTATTGCAGGAAGCCGGCGAAGCCGAGCAGCGGTCGGTTCAGCGGGGCTTCCGTGAAGGCGATCCAAGCTCGCCACTCGCAGAGTTCGCTGCCGTTGGCGATGCGTAAAGTGGCTTGAACGTAATGAAGAGTCGCCGGGACCTGGCCGACGCCGGCCGCGGTTCCCTCCGGCGCGTTGGACAAATCAAAGCCGAGTTTCGTGGCCAGGATCGTGGGAAAGACGCAGTCGTCTGACGCGGGGTCGAGATGTGCAGTTTCGATCGTCGTGCCGCTGGGGCCGATTAGCGTGACGCCAATTAGCGCGCGAGGGCGAACGAAGTCGGCCGCCAAGGGAGACCACGGGCTTCTTCGTCGCCAGGAGCTTGTAACGGAAACGCAGCGCCATGGGCGATCATCCGAGCGGCGGATCGATGTAGTCGTGCACCACTTCATCGTAGGCCAGTCCCGCTGCTTCGACCTTCTCGTCGAGTTCCGTTCGTGTGTTCCCGAAAACCAGGATTCGCGTCCCGTCGAGACTCCACGCGACGTGCTTTCCCGAGAACGCGCTGAGCTTATCTGCGGGAAATTTGGCGCGGTTTTCGTCGAAGGCGCGAAGGTTCGGCGCCACGAGCGGCTTGCCGTTGGTTTCCATGGCTGGCTCCTCAACTGCATTTGCGACAAAGTTCAGCGTAATCGGTTGCGCCGTGATCCACGAGCGATATCTCAATCAATCGGCTTGGCTCTCTTCGCCAGTTGCATTTTCACGAATCGCCTGGTCGATCTCTTCTCGGTTGCCGTCATAGTACGCCCATGCAGCGGCCAGGTCGGCCAATTCCAGCGTCGGATAATAAGTCAGCAACTCGGCATCATCGGCGCCCTGAAGCCGATAACCGACGAGAACGCAAACCGGGATGCGATGCCCGCGGATACACGCATCGCCGCCGCACACGTTTGGCGTTTTCGTGATCCGATTGGTGATCGTGGTTCCCATGGCGTTGCTCCTTGATTCCATTCTACCTCATCGCGTCCGCTTCTCGCCCTCGTTTGTTCAAAAACTGCGGGCTCGTCACGATCGACTCGATGATACTGCCGAAGCGATACTCGTCGTTTGCGAGTTTCGACTTCATCGCGGCGAGCGTCTTGCGATCCGACAACTGCAGCGTGCGGCCCAGGCCGTAGGAGAGGAGTTTTTTGCACAGGTTGTCGACGAAATCGTCCTGGCGTCTGTCTTTCAAATACGCGCGCAGGCCGGCCATGCCGGTGCGCGATTCGCCGTCAGGGAATTCAGCGGTCAACTGCACCGGCCGACCGCCGAGGTCCTTGGTGCGGCGTTCGCCGATGGGGCCGAAGGCTTCGAAGACGACGCCGACCGCATCGAAGCGCTTGTGGCAGCCGGCGCACGCCACGTCGGCGCGGTGCCGGGCCAGGACCTGCGGCAACGTCAACTCGCCCAGTTTCGCTTCATCCTTCGGCAACTCCGGCACGGTCGGCGGGGGAGGCGGAATCGTCTCGCCCAAGATGCGGCGCACGACCCAGTAGCCACGCTTCACCGGGCTTGTCCGCAACCCCGGCGCGTTCTTCGTCATGAACACCGCCATCGGCAACAACCCGCCACGACCGTATTTGTCGGCGTCGGCAACATGAACCCATTCGTTTAGCCGCTCGCCTTTGGCGAGCGCGGGCATGCTCATCCCGTAATGCTTCGCCAGCGCCGGATTGACAAACGTGTCTTTGCCGTAAATCAAATCATGCACCGAGCGGTCGCGCTGAGCCACGTCCATGACGTAGCGCACCGGCTCCTCGAACATCGCCGACCGCAGCTCGTTCGTGAACGAGGGAAAGCGCTCGCGATCGACGGCGTTGTGCTCTTCGAAGCGGCGGAAGTCGAGCCAGTTGCCGCCGAACTCGGTCGCCAAGCCACGCACCTTCCGATCGCGCAACATGCGGCGTGTTTGGGTGAGCAGCACGTCCTTTTTGTGCAGGTCGCCTTTTGCCGCGTGATCGAGCAACTCGGCATCGGGCATGCTCGACCAGAGAAAATAGCTCAAGCGGCTGGCGAGTTCGTAATCGGACAAGGGATCAATGTCACCCGATCCCTTACGGGGCTCGGCTCGCCTTGTGAAGCGAAAGCAAAAGTGCGGCGACACCAGCACACTTGTGATGCAATCACGCAGCGCCTCCTCATGGCCCGGATCGTCCTTCTTGCGAAGCTCACGATAGAACGCACGCAGATCGTCGGCTTCTGCTTTCGTCAAGGGCCGACGATACGCTTTCTCCGCGAACCGGACGAGCGCATCGAGATGGGTCGGTTCCGCGGCCAAGCGATCGCGCTCGACCTTGCGGATCGTCGCGGACATGTTCTTGAAGTAGCTTTCGATCGCCTCGACCGCCTCGGCCTTGGCGCCGCGCTTGATCGCCTTGGCCAAGTACAACTTGACGAGCTTGTCCATTTTTGCCTGGCTCGTGCAATCCTTGTCCTCGCTGCGGGCGAAATCGAACTCCGCCTCGAACATGAACCGGGGCGGCTCGGCGCGCTCGAAGAAGATGAAGTCCGCGTATTGTCGCAGCGGGGCCAGCGTCATGAAGTTGAGTTCGTCCCATAGCGCATCAAGCTCGCGTTTCTGTTTCGCGTCGAGGATCATTTCGCAGAGCGGTTGATCGTCGCGGAAGTAGCCCTGCATGAGGTGGAAACCCGCGGTGAGCGGACGTCCCTTGTCCGCCTGGTTCGGCGCGAAGTAAGGGCCGCGATCGGTGATGACGAACGCAGCGGGGAAGACATCGCAGAATTGCTCCAGCGACTTGCGGGCCATGTCGGCATCCTGAATCGCAAAGTACTTCTTGAGATTCGCCTCCGATTCCTTGAGTTGATCGGCCAGCTTCTTCATGTCGGCCAACGGATCGCCTTCGTACTTGCGATGCTTGCTCGCGAACTGCTCATTGCGCCACAGCACGATGGGTTGAGCGCCCTGCGACATGCCGTTGACGCCAATTTTCTTGACATCGACCTTGAGCTGCTTGCGAAGGCGAAGGACGAGCTCCCGCGCCTCTGCCCGATCGTACGTGTTCGCAGCGATTTTGCTTTTCAATGCGGCGAGCGGGCCGACGGCATCCGGTGCATCCAAGGCCTTCACGACCATCGCCAGATAACGTTCGCTCAGTTTGTTTTCAAATGCGAAATCGGCGATCGTATCGTCGGACCGGGCAAGCTTGGCGCGATGATGATATTTCCACGCCGCCAGGAAATAGTCGGCGTAATCGACCTCATGGGCCTTGTAGAAATCAATGATGCGCTGCACGCAATACTTGTCGCGATCGGTTTCCGTCACCATCGGGTGGGGGCCAAAATTGAAACCGCTCGGCCTGAACACGGCATGCTCGGCGACGTGGCGGGCGGATGCGAGATATTTCTTGAGCAGGGCCGGCGACATCGTCAGCGATTCGCCGGTGTTGTCAAAGCCGGCTTGATTGGCGGGATCGACCGGGAACTCTCGCGTGGGCCGAATATCGACGCCGGTCAGGTCGCGAATGGTGTAGTCGTACTCGGCATTGCTGAGTCGGCGCGCCAGCACGATGCCCGGATCGCCGGCCGTGCGTTCGGCTTCGAAGTCGCGCAGGTCGCGAATCCACTGGATGACGGCGACGCGTTCCTTCGGCGTCGGCTGCAACTCGGCCCGGCTCGGCGGCATCTCCTGTGCGCGGAGTCGATCGTGCATTTCTTCCCAGACGCCGATGTTCTTGACCACGGCCGCCATGCTCGCGTCTTTGCTGAGATCGAGCTCCGCTTGCTTCTTCTTGGCCCCATGACACGACACGCAATAGCGATCGACGAATGGACGGACCGTGGAGGCGAAACGCTTGTTGAGATCGGTGGCGTCCACCACCACCTTGGCTTTCGTCGGCGCTTCGGTCGCGTTGAGTTGGGCCAACGTCAAGCCGAAGAAAGCGCCGCCGAGGATGCAGACAAGAGGATAGCGTAGCATCGGACACTCGTGAAATGGGAATTTCGATCCGCGTATCGCTCCCAGCCCGGAGCGCAAGCGACGGGAAGCGAGGGCGCGTCGCTTGCGCTCCGGGCTGGGAGTAGCGCTCTACTTTTTCTCGTCCATGGCGGGCTCAGGTTCTACTTGCGTGCGCCAGATGCGGACCGTGCCGTCGTTACCGGCCGAGACGATGAAGCGTTGATCGTCGGCGACGGCGACGGCGCGGACGGGGCCTTGGTGCCCGGTCAGACTCAGGCGTTCCGCCGTACGATCGAAAATCTTGACGGTGCCGTCGATGCTCGCGGAGAAGACCGAGCTCGGACCGTTTTTGTTGTACGCCAAGCCGACGACATCGCCGGAGTGCGCGGCGTGGAAGCCGCGCGCGTCTGGCTTGTCTTTGTCGTCGCCAATGCGGGCCGCGCCTTTGTCGAAACGCCAGTAACGAATTGCGAGGTCGCTGCCGCCGGTGATCATGATTGTCAGCGTTGCGTGAACGCCTTCTTCGTTTCGCTGAATGTCGACGTCGTAGAGAACGATGGAATCGATCGATCCGCGCTGCAAGTTCTCGATAAAGCGCGTGGTCTTCTCGCCGAGCCGATACAGGCAAGCCGATCCGTCCTTGGCGCCGGAGCCGAAGATCGTGCCGTCGGTCGTGAAGGCGACGCAGCGAACCTCGGCCTTGTGCCTGGTATGCGTTTCGATGAGCTTGCCGGCCTTGGCGTCCCAGACCTTGACGGCGTTGTCAGTGCTGCCGGAGACGAGCGTATCGGCCTTGGTGTCGGTGGGGCAGAAGGCAAGGCTGGTGACGCCGGCGGTATGCTGCGGCAGCGAGCGCGGGTCCTTGGCTGTCCAGGCGTCCTTGCCGTCGCGTTTGATCTGCCAGATCTTGATTTCGCCTTCGTTCTTGGCGTTGCGGGTTCCGACGGCGAGCAAAAACTCTTCCTTGTCCTTGGCTTTGCCGATCTCCGCTTCGCGATGAGACGAAAAGGCGAGCGAAGTCACGGGTCCGGAATGCGGTGCCAGCTCCGCGACCAGCTTGTTCGTCTTCGGATTCCAGAGCTTGACAGAGCCATCGCGCGCGCCGGAAGCGAGGAGCGAGCTGTCCCGGCTCAGAGCCAAGGCGACGACGGGCGCTTTGTGGGCGGCGATAATGTCGACGCCATCGGAGATTCGCGCGGGATCCCAAACCTTCGATGTTCCGTCGGCGCTAGCGGAGATGATGAAGTCCTTGACGTATGCGAGCGCGTTGATCGAGTCGCTATGCCCCATCCACTGTTTCTGCTCGGTGCGCGTCTTCAGGTCCCATTGGCGAACGACCGGATCGACGCCGGCTGCAATCACGGATTTTCCATCGGGCGCAAAGGCGACGGCGAGGACATTCGGCCCGTGCAGGATCGGCGCGTTGGCGTCATCTAACGATTCCGGGTTCCAGAACCGGACCGACCCGCCGTCGACATCAGCCGACGCGTCCGTGCCGGCGCTGGCGAGCATCTTGCCATCGCCGGACAGGGCGAGGGCGGCGATCGTTCGATGCGGGGTCGCCTTGGCCTTGAGCTGCTTTCCGGTCGCGGGGTCCCAGGTCATGATGCGCGCTTCGTCGCCGGCGCTGACGAGCGCCTTGGCGTCACTGGTGAAGACGAGCGCCTTGACGGCCGCCGTGTGTTCCTTGAGCGTGTGCTTGCCTTTGCCGGTTGCCATGTCCCAGATAATGATCGTTTTGTCGGCGCCGGCCGAGGCGAGCTGGGTCGCGTCTTTGCCGAATGCCAAGGCGTGGACGGCGTCGGTATGGCCTTCGAGCTTCTTGGGCTCCTTGGTCACGGTTCCGGCGTCGTCCTTGAGTTCGCTCAGGTCCCAGACGCGAACGATCTTGTCGTCGCCGGCGGCGGCGAGTGTCTTGCCATCCGGCGCGAGAGCGACGGTCAGCTTCTTGGCGGTCGCGGAGATCGACGTGATCAGCCTGCCTTTTTGCAGGTTCCAGATGCGCACCTCGCCGTCGGCGCCGCCGGTTACTGCTCGTTTTCCGTCCTGCGACACGGCGATTGCCTGCACACTGCCGCGATGCGAATCGAGGCCATGGCGTTCGCTGTTGAGGCGGTGCCAGAGGTGTTTCCAATCGAAGCCCCGTAGGTCGGGGAACGTGGCGATTTCGGCGATGTTCCGAATCGCTGGTGAAGCATCGAGCATCTTGCGGGCGAGCGCCGGGTTGCCGGCTCGCATCGCCAGTTGTGCCGACGCCATCTGGGCGTGGTAGAGAGGCGGCCGTTGTTCCTGATCGATTTCTTGAATGTACCGTTTGAGGGCGTCATTGAGCAGCTTGTTGTATTTGGTCTCGATTTTCTCTGCAATCGTCTCGGCATCCGGCGCCGGGTTGTAGTGTCGCGTCGCCCAAAAGGTTGCCGCGGCGGCCAGGAACATGAGCGGAATCATGATCCAGAGCGTGTCGCCGATCTTTGTCCAGGCGTAGTTGTCCTTCTCTTTCTGTGCGTCGAGCTTTCGGCCCAGTTGCACCAGACTGTCCTGCGCGACGCTGACGTACGTGTCGATCGTGCCGCCGATCAGAAGCTCATGCACATGAAACAAGCCGGCCTGATCGGCGGCCTTCGTGACATTCGGCAAGGCGGGATCGCCCGGCGACGACCAGCAATCGCCCAAATCGCCGGCCAGGATGATCTTGCGGCTGAGCGTGCCATCGGAGTGGCTCATGTAGAGCTTGGCAATTAGGTCGCGTAGCGCCTGCTGCGCCGACATCGTCAGATTTAGCCGATCGAGCGTGAAGTCGAGGTAGTTGGCGACGGCGTCGCGCACGCCTCCCAGGTCGTTGATGTCACCGACCCTGAGCACCGATTGCTTCTTGATCAATACCTGGCTTTCGTAGAGCAGTGCGCCGACCGCGTGGAGGATCGCCAGCGGGCTTTGCTGATCGCTCCGCCCAGCATCGACCGCGTCGGCAACGAGGATCGGCGCCATCGCCTCCTCGAATGCGAATCGATATTTCTGGAACGGCGTCTCGCTGCAATACGGTATCGGCTCGCGATTGGTCGGCCAAACCAGCGCGTCGACCATCTCTTGTCCGGTGAGCGGCCGCAAAAAGAACGTGCTCCAGCCCTCCGGTGTTCGGCCATCGGGAAACAGGCCGACGAACTGTCCGAGGTGGTGCGTGCGGATGATGAAAATGAGCTTGCAGCGCGGCGCGACGCGCGACAGCTGCGTCAGCATGTCGATGGCCTTCTGCCGGCGCGACTGCTGTTGCTCGCTGCTGACCTGCGTGAGCAGTTCTTCGCCTTCATCGATGGCGATGACCAATTCGAACGGCAACACGCGCGTGACGGCGTCGAGAATTCTCCCGAGCGTTTCCTTGTTGTCGCGCAAGGCCAGCCAAAGATCGTTGATGGAAAGGCCCGCGTCCTGAGCGGCCTGCGCGTCGTCTTGTCCCGGATTTTGCGTGATGCCGTCGTCGTTCAAACCTGCCTGGATCGCCGTCGTCGCCGAGTTCTTCGTGCCGGTCGCCGTCTTTTGCAACAGCTCCGGCAGGTCGACCGTGACCTGGGCGCCGGCTGGCGTCGTGTACGTCAATGGGGCGGCGCAGAATGCCAGCAGGGCGTCCGCGAACTGGCCGGCCAGGTCGTTCGTCGCCCGCAACACCAGCACCGGCTGATCCTTCTCCGCCACCGGGGTCTCGCTCGGCGTACGGTCGCGCAAAAACTGAAAGCCGACACATTCTTGCTCCAGGTAGGGGAAGAGACCAGCTTGCAAGAAGGATGTCTTCCCGACACCCGGACCGCCATGCACGATCATGCCGAGCGTGTCAGCATGGTCGATCGCCGAGGCGCCGCGCACGGAATCGTTCTCCCGGCCAAAGAACAGGGCGCGGTCCTCGGGTCCGTACGGCGCGAACGGATGGTACGGCAACCGGGGCAACGGAGCGATGTCCACGGGAAGCTCCGCTTGCGGTCCGTCGGTCGCGCCTTCCCCGACGGCGCGCACCTGCGGCGGGCAGAAGGCGTCGAACGCAAGCGCCGTCGGGTTTTCTTGCCGCAGCGTGCGCAGAATCTCGCCGAGGTTGTGCGTCCCTTCCACGAAGCGCCGCGCGATGGCATGACCGACGGCAAAGGCTTCGGGGGCGGAGAGCAGCGTCTCAGCCGCGATGACGCCGCTGAAGGCCGCCGTCGCCTCGGCCAGGAGCGCGTGCCAGGCCGCGCGCTCCGATAGATCGCCGCAGCCGAGCAGGAGGATGAGTGGATCGGGATTGCCATCCTTCGGCGCCCCCATCCAGCGTTCCAGATCGGCGACGCTGAAGGTGTCGCGGCCGAGCCACATTTGCCCATTCTCCAGGCGAACCAAGACCAGCAAGATATCGGGCGCCAGATCGCTGATGCGCGCTTCGAGGTCCGACGCTGAGGCGACGGGTCGGTCGTCGGCGAGCGCCTTGAAGAGCGCACGCTGATCCTCACCCAGTTGTTCGACCAGCTGCGGGTCGGCGGCGAAAAGCTGCATCGGGTTTTCTTCGGCGGGATTCTGCCGCAGCGTATTGACACGACGCCCGGCGGCGAGGCTGAAGCGCCGGCCCCAGAGCCCACTCGCGGGATCATCCACGAGGACGTTCCATGGAATCAGTCCCGGTCGATCGCTCAGGAACTCGATCTTCTCGACGCTGCCGGAGTTGATGAGACCGGTGAGCCAGGCTTGGACGGCCGGCGCGGAACCCTGGTCATCCGCGTCCATGCGGAAGACCATGCGATAGAGTTGTTGCCCCAGCGGCGTCAGCTCCGGAGAGTCGGGCGTCGCAAAGGCCACGTGAATCCGATCTGCGAGGCTGAGCAGCGCGGCCTGCTCGGCGCCCTCCACATGGTAGGGCTCGAAACTCGCCGATCCTTCCGACCAAATGAATGTGATTCGATCCGCCCGATGCAAGACTTGACAAACGATGCGCGCCACCATTTCCTCCCGTTCGGCCTAAATACCATCAGATAGTAGAATGCCGTAGGGCGGCTCTCCTGAGCCGTCCGGACGGCTCAGGAGAGCCGTCCCACTCTAGATACTCGTGGGTTTGCCTGCCTGTAGCGGTCGCACCGAGTTTGCGCGGGATGATGGGAAAACGGCAGCGAACGCGTTCGAGGCTTCGTGTTGATTTATGTACTACAATCGGATTAGGGTAGGCATGTTTAGCCGCTCGCCTTTGGCGAGCGCGAAAGCCACGCTCGTCAAAGGCGAGCGGCTAAACCAACCAACGGCAGCGCACTCGTGAACTCCTACGCCGCGCATCTCGAATCTCTCGCCGAATCCATGCACCCATCCGGCGGCTGGGGCTACGCGCCGGGGCAGACGCCGCAGCTCGAACCGAGTTGTTTCGCCTTGCTCGCTCTCTCGCTCGACCCGACACGGTTTGCCGACCACATCGCAATGACGCGAGCTTTCATCGAACAGCATGCCAACGACGACGGCAGCTATCGTCCGCTCGACGGCCGCGAGGAGGCGATCTGGCCGACGGCGCTGGTGCTGTTCACCCAAGCCGCTTGCGGCGTAGCAGGCAGTGCTACGCCGCAAGCCGTCACAATCAGCTACTTGCTCGGCATCCGTGGCCGCGTTCCGGATCAGCCCGAAGCCGGCGAACTGCACGACATCGATCTGAATTTGGTCGGCTGGCCGTGGGCGGAGAAGAACTTCTCATGGGTTGAGCCGACTGCCTGGGCCGTCCTCGCCCTGCGTTTCGTCGGTCAAGCCGAACATCCGCGCGTCCAGGAGGGCATACACATGCTCCTCGATCGCGCCATGGACACCGGCGGCATCAACTACGGCAATCGGCTCATCCTCGGCAAGATGACTGACCCCATCCCCGGCCCCACGGCGATGCTGCTGCTGGCGCTCCAAAATAGCCGTCTCGCTCCGCGAGACGAATCCGTCTCGCGGAGCCAGACGCCTACCATGGGGACCGTCTCGCAGAGCGAGTTAGGTACCGAGCGCGTCGCCGCCGCTGTCAGCTATCTACTGGAACAGCTCAACACCGACGACATCGAGCACCTATGCTGGACCAAGATCGCCCTCGATCTGTATCGCCGCTTGCCGAGTATCGACGCCAGGCTGCTTGAGATCGACGCGCACATCCTCGCCGCCGCCGAAAAACGCCGACGCACCGGCTGGCTGAAACCGAACTGCTACCGCCAGGCCCTGATGGTCCTCGCGCTCGGCGTCGAGAATCGCAACGTCTTCCGTCTGCCGGAGCAGGTCGCCAAGAGTGACCTTGGCGCCTTGACCATCGGCGATCGCCAGCCGTCATTCTTCGACTGGATCGGCGGTTGGTATCGCCGGTTCATCCTTGGCGCCGTCAGCCTGCTGCGCTCGCCGCCCAAGAATTCCGCGGTACACGTCGCACGAGCCGAGAGCTATGACGCCGACCTCGCTGGCATCATGCAGAAGCAATATGAGCATTTTCGCGTCACGGTTCCACTCAAGGGCAAGCGTGTCGTCCTGAAGCCGAACCTGGTGGAATGGCATCGCGACAAAGTGATCAACACCGATCCGCGCGTGGTCGGCGCGGTCATCGAGCTGTGCAAACGCGAAGGCGCGGCCGAGATCATCGTCGCCGAGGGGCCGGGGCACTGGCGCAACGTCGAATACCTGGTCGCCGAGAGCGGGCTGGGCGAGGTGCTCGAAAAGCATGGCGTCCGCTTCGTCGATATCAACCACGACGAGCCGGTCAAATGCCCGAACATCGGCCAACTCACGGGCCTGGAGTTCCTCTATCTATCGCGGACCATCGTGTCGGCCGACGTGCTCATCTCGCTGCCCAAGCTCAAGACGCACCACTGGGCCGGCGCCACCCTCGCGCTGAAAAACCTCTTCGGCACCCTTCCTGGCATTTACTACGGCTGGCCGAAAAATGAGCTGCACTGGCGCGGCATTCACAACAGCATCGTCGACATCGCCCTGACCCGCACGCCGCACCTGGCCATTGTCGACGGCATCATCGGCATGGAGGGGGACGGCCCGCTCAACGGCGAGGCGAAGCCATTCGGCGCCCTGGTCATGGGCCAGGACCTCGTCGCCGTCGACGCCACCTGCTGCCGACTGATGATGCTCGACCCTGCCAAGATCGGCTACCTCGTCCTGGGTAACGACAAAAGTTTGGGCCGCATGCATGAAGCCGAGATTCCGCAACTGGGCGAATCAATCGCATCACTCGCCCAACCGTTCGCCACCGTCCCGCACCTGAATGACCTGCGCGTCCGCAGTTCGGCGTGACTAGCGGTGTGGGTTTTCGTGCTTTCGTCATTTCGCGCTTTCATGATTCGCATTTGTTTTCCACGCCGATCTGGGACAAATCCGAAAGTTTGTGCTTTTTTGTCGGCGGATCGCACGATAAGATAGGAGGCGAGCCTACCCCCCCCATGCCTTCCTCTACCTGGAGCGAATCCATGAATCGAGATGCTCAGCCGGCCAGGCCGCATCGGTTGTCGCGGCGAAGTTTTTTGCAGATCGGCGGATTGGGCGTGGCGGGGTTGGCGTTGCCAACGCTGCTGAAAGCGGAGGAGCAAGCGGGGGTGCGGTCGTCGCGGAAGTCGGTGATCTTGATCTACCTCGTCGGCGGGCCGCCGCATCAGGACATGTTCGACTTGAAGCCGGAGGCGCCGCGCGAGATCGCCGGACCCTGGCGGCCGATCGCGACCAACGTCAACGGTATTCAGATTTGCGAGGCTTTTCCGAAACTGGCAAGCATGATGGATCGGCTTGTCGTCGTGCGCTCGCTGGTGGGCAATCAGGCCGACCACGACGCTCAGCAGGTCTTCCACGGGCATCATCCGCGCCGGCCGACGCCCAACGGCGGTTGGCCGCAGTTCGGCTCGATGGTGTCGCGCGTGCAGGGCCCGGTCGATCCGGCGACGCCGCCGTTCATCAGCCTGTGCTACACCACGACTCATGGTCCGTACAACGAGCCCGGCCCCGGCTTCCTCGGTACCTCGATGGCGCCGTTCCGCCCCATGGGTCCGTCGCGCAACGATATGATCCTGCAAGGAATCAACGTCGACCGATTGGCCGACCGCCGGACGCTCTTGCGCAGCTTCGACAGCATGCGCCGCGAAGTCGACGCCAGCGGAACGGTCCAGGGCATGGACCATTTCACGCAGCAAGCGTTCGGACTCTTGACATCGTCGCGCCTGGCCGAAGCGCTTGACCTCTCGCGCGAAGACCCGCGCATTGTCGCTCGTTATGGCACGGGTGATCCGCGCATCATGATGGATGGCAACGGTGCGCCGCGCGTGCCGCAGAGTCTACTCATGGCCCGCCGACTCGTCGAAGCCGGCGCTCGCGTCGTCACGCTCAACTACAGCAAATGGGATTGGCACGGCGGCCTCAATGCGGAGGGGCGAGCCAACAACTACATCTTCGTCCGCGAAGAAGAAGACTTCCCAATCTTCGACAACTGCGTCAGTGCTCTCGTCGAGGACCTGCACGTGCGCGGCCTGTCGGACGATTGCACGGTGATCATCATGGGCGAATTTGGCCGCACGCCGCGGATTAGCGCGCAAGTGGGCCGCGACCATTGGCCTCAGGTCAACTGTGCGTTGTTGGCCGGCGGCGGCATGCGCACGGGGCAGGTGATCGGCGCCACCGACCGCATCGCCGGCGAGGCGACGCGCCGTCCGGTGACGTTCGGCGAGCTGTACGCGACGCTGTTCCACAACCTTGGCATCGACGTGAACCGCACGACGATCACCGACCTCAACGGCCGGCCGCAGTACCTGGTCGAGGATCACGCTCAGGCGATGCGTGAACTGGTTGGATAATGACGACGCGAGACGGGAATGAACGAGCCGGCAGCGTGGGTGACAGCCCAACGCTACCGGCTCGTGTTGCTTACTTCTTCGCGGTCAACTGGATGTTGTGCTCGGTGTCTTTCGCTGTCACGGTGAGCGTCAAGCCGGACGTGTTGACATCGGCATAGGCCGGCGAGATGTAGAACCAGTTCTTGACATCTTCTGGATTGGGCCCTTTGCGATCACCACTCGGCACTTCCTTCGGGTTGACGCTGCGAACGGCGATTTTCACTTCCCCGCCGGCGAGGTCGGTGATTTCGTAGTTGCCGTCTTTGTCGATCTTGGAAGTTTTCGGAACGCCGTCGCTGCCGAAGAAAACGACTTCGCCATATTTCATGGTTTTGGCGCCGTAGGTCACCTTGCCTCGGACATTGACCCTCGGTGGTCCACCACAACCGACAAGGGTGAGCACGAGCAACAGTAGTGCCACGCCAATGAGCGACTTTTTCATGGGTTCCTCTGCGTTGACTGAATGCGCGAAAAAATGCCGCGAGCCGAGACGGGTCTCAACTCGCGGCGTCTGTTGCGGAACATTACGGAATCTGAGAGGCGTCAAACGACTCGCCGCCATTACGGGAAGCCATGGGAACGGTAACGGCCGAAGCGCTATAGACGATATACTTGACCGATCCATCGCCGAGCGCGAAGTTGGCGCCATCGGGATGAAGCGAATACAAATTGGCGAGCAAGTAGGAACCCTTGATTGCGGCCATCGATTGGGGAGCGAACGTGCCGGCGATGCAATACGTGGCGACGTCAAAGGTGGCGTAAGAAAATGTCCATCCCCAATAGCCATCGTAGGTCGGTAGCCGCTCGCCGATCAATAGCGTGTTGCTCAGGCCGTCCGTGACTTTGTCCATGGTGACATATTGGGTGCCGGCCATGTTGATGATGCCGTTTTGGCCCCGCGTGTCGTTACCCGCAATGGCGACATAGCTGGTCAGCGAATAGCCGAACGCGACTCGGCTGTTGTTGTTGACATCGACGGGACAGATGGTTGCCGAGACGATGGTGGCGATGGTCGAACTTTTGGTCAGTTCGAGAAACGGCGCGACGGCGCCGAGCCACGAGCCGCCGCCGTAGAACGTGGGATTGCCCACGGCAACGGGGAACTTCTTGTTGGAGTCGTGGAAGTTGTGCACCGCCAACGCCAACTGCTTGACATTGTTGGAGCACGCCATTCGCGCCGACGCCGCGCGAACCTTCTGAACGGCGGGTAACAGGAGCCCAATCAGAATGGCGATGATGGCGATCACCACCAGCAACTCGATCAACGTAAATCCAGCTCGCGTTCGGGATCTCATGACACTACCTCAAGAAAAGAACAGATAAAAAAAACACAGCCCTGGGATGCCGTCATTCACCATTTTTTCAGAAGAGTAGACCGGGCAAAAGAGAAATGAGAGTATGTTAATGAATTCCGGCCGGCTGGGCAAGGAAAAAGCTCATTTTTCCAAGAATGAAGCACCAACATCTTTGCACTTCTCGGAACGGAAACGCACGTCCGACTCCCGTTAACCGCGGCGAGCATTTGCGGTTGCACCGACATGGCCGCATCTGAGCACATCTGTCGGCGCACGTTGCTCGACTTGCCGCGCTTTATCGAGCTGGCGCGGTATTACGCCGATGCCGTGCCGAGCATCGCCAGCCCGGATCACAGCGGGAGCATTGCGGGTCTGGCGATCTTCTCGGGCCTCCTTTCCACCGTTGCGACCTGGCAGGTTAACCATCCGTACGTGTTCTATCTTGGTCCGGGGATTTTCTTTGGCCTGCTCGTCTTGTTGCCGTGGTGTCGGGCTTGCGGGATTTCGTGGTGGCAAACGCTGCTGACGGTGTGCCTGTCGCCGGTCGGGTACGCTGCGGCGGTGGGTCTTGTCCTGTCGCAGACCGGCTACACTTTGGCGGCGGGCCTGGCTGGTTGTGCCATCACGTTCGCTCCGCTTTTTGTCGGAACGCATCCTCGAATTCGAGCTTCTCTCATCCGCGCGATGTTCGTCGGCGGGCTCGTCGGCATCCCGATCTCGTTTTTGTGCCTGGCGATGGTCGGCGGCGTGGCGGTTTGGCAAGTTGCCGTCGCCTGGTGTCTGTGCGCGGCATTCGACAGCGGCGAACGCCAGTAACTCGAATTACACCCCCGACGCCTGAAGATGAAACGCAGAGTGCGCAGAGAACGCGGAGAGAATTTGAGCTACTGCTCTCCGCGTTCTTTGCGCACTCTGCGTTTTTTTTTCCGAAACTTGACGTACACTTGCGCGTGCGGAACGTCATTCGAATTGTCGTCAGCGCGACGTTGCTGACTCTGATTGCCTGGCGCGTCGATTGGAGCGACGTGGCGGACAAGTTTGCGCGGCTGCGCGTCGACTTGTGGCTCGCCGCAGTCGGGCTTTACGTGCTGGCAACCATCGTCAGCGCTCGGCGTTGGCAGGTGTATGCTCGGGATTTGGGCTTCGAGCAGACATTGCCGCAGTATTGCGCGTTCTCTTTCATCGGCATGTTTTTCAGCCTGGCGTTGCCGACGCTGGTGGGCGGCGACGTGATGCGCGTCTGGTATCTGAACAACGATTCAGGCCGAAAATGGCCCGCGATCGCCAGCGTGTTTCTGGAACGGGTCAACGGGTTGTTGATCCTGATCGCGACGGCGTGCGTCGGCGTACTGATCGCGCCGATCGAGTTGCCGACGTGGGTCATCGTCAGCGTTTGGAGCGTGGCAGGGGCGGCGGTACTCGGGTTAGCGTGCGTGCCGATCATGCGAACCTGGAGTTGGCTATCGGACGAACAACGCGAGCAGCTCGCCGAATTCGTGCGGTCGCTCCGGTCGCCGGCAACGCTGATCGAGGCGAGCTCCCTGTCGATCCTCGTACAGGCGATTGCAGTGTTGCTGGTGTGGTGCCTTGGCATTGGCCTGGGACTCGACGTGCCGATCGCGTACTACTTCGTGCTGGTGCCGATGGTGTCGCTGCTAATGCTGTTGCCGATCAGCCTGAACGGCATGGGGGTGCGCGAGGGAGCGACGGTGCTGTTCCTGATGCCGCTCGGTATCGACGAAACGTCGGCGTTGACCCTGGCGTTCTTGTGGTTCACGACGGGCGTCGCGGTGAGCCTGATGGGCGGAATGATCTACTTGTTCGGCGACCAATTGCAGATTTCAGATTGCAGTGAGAGACCAGAAAGCACGCTGAAATCTGCAATCTGAAATCTGCAGTCTGCAATTTTCTGACCTATGCTTGTGCCAGGATCCCCGAACTCTTTCCCTCCCCTGGCCATGAACCAAACTTCGTTGTCGTCGTTGATCACGCGCGCCTCGGAATCTCTCACCAATCTGGCAGGGAATCCTTGGGCATTATTTGCGGTTCTGCTTGCGATCAACGCTCTCGCTCAGCCGTACGCGGGCATCACGCATGATTCACGTTTGTACAGCGGCCAGGTGCTCAATCGCGTCGAGAACGGCGCCTATGCCGACGATCTCTTCTTCCGCTACGGCTCGCAGGACGACTACTCGCTCTTCTCCCGGCTGGCAGCGCCCGTCGTGCAACTGCTCGGCATTCACACGGCTTTCTTCATGCTGTTCGTCCTCGGCAAGTCGCTGCTGATTTTCGGCATGCTGCGCATCGTGAACGCGCTTGTGCCGAATCCCTTCGCCGCGACGCTGGCGCTGTTCTACTGCATGGCGGTACCGATCAACTACGGCGGGCATCACGTGTTGTTTGTGCAGGAAAATTTCGTGACACCACGTATGTTCGCCTGCGGCTTCGTGCTTCTGGGCCTCGACGCTCTGCTGCGCGACCGGCCCGTTATGTCGCTTTTGGCGATTGTTGCTGCCATCGGATTGCATCCCTTGATGGCGTTCGGCGGGTTGCTCGTGTGGACCGGGTATCACGCGTGGAAGCACCTTGGCGTGTACGCGTTTCTCGGCCTGGCGGGGAGCGCGATCGCTGCGGCGGCCGTAGTTCTGGCCGTCGAATCAATCGGCAAACGCGTGTTCGGTGCGATGGACGCCGAGTGGCGCGAAGCGATCATGCAGGCCAGCCCCTTCAACTTTCCGTCGCTGTGGGACCGGGCCGACTGGCTGGGTTTGGCGTTTCAACTTGTGATCCTGGGCGTAATGATCTGGCGATACTGGTCGGTCGATGCGGAAAAAGCGCGATTCCTGACCGTGCTCGCGATCGTGACGATAGCCGGCGCGGTCGGCGCGGTGCTGGCGGAGCAGTTGCCGTACGCGTTGTTATTGCAAGGCCAACCGTATCGCGCATTGTGGATGGCGTCGTTTCTTCATCTGGCGTTTGTCGTGGAACTCGCTTTGGAACACGCAGCGCAAGCAATTTCCAAAGACGCACTTGCTTGCGCTGCGTGCTCGGGCGGATTGCTCGCGTACCTCTGCTGCATCGACGGCCTGGCGCAGGAGTTCGGACTGCCTGTGCTGCTTTGGCCATTGCTCGCCGTTATTCTTCGCGGTCTGGGCAAGGAGCCGAATCATGCCGATTGGCTGATCCAGAGCGTGCAAGCGGCGTTGATCCTTGGTGCGGTCGGCTGGGGATTGTACAAGTTCGCTCTCTTGGCGCGCGGATATGGTGACCTGGTGAATCGTCACGCGGAGGTGCGCGATGCGGTCGAGATCATGATTCGCAACCTCGGGCCGATCGTGTTCGGCATCGCCGCGGTTGCGCTGACCTGGTTCCTCGCCAGCCGGGGCGAGCTTCCCGGCGTCACCATGGCGCTCGCGGGCGGCGGCATCTTTTTGGCGTCGCACGGCTTCTGGTTCGCATTCCCCGAAACCGATTTCTATCGCGAACGTTGCACGGAATATCGTGCCGATATCCAGCAAGCGCGAGCAGTGCTGACCAAAAGCCGGGACGCCGACGCGCCGCTACCGACGGTGTACTGCAATCTTGCTTGCCTCGATTACGTTTGGATCGACCTACACGCGAAAAGCTACTTCGACTGGTGGCAGGCGGGCAACTACATGTTTCGCCGCGAGATGGCGATGGAAGGCAAGCGGCGAGCGGCGCTCGTGGGACCGGCAGCGCTTGCCGGCTACCGCCGATTCGAGCATCAGCTGTCACCGGGGTACAAGGAGGCGATTGGGCGATTCTATCAGACCGATTTTGACCGCCCGTTGACAAGGGACGACATCATCCGCCTATGTTGCGAACCGGGGTTGGATTACCTGGTGCTCGATCGGCCCGTGGATGGCGTCGCCGCGATCCAGGTCGGCCGGCTCTTTGTGTACGTCTGTGCGGATCTGCGCCAAGCTGCTTCGCGAAATGATGGATGATACAATTCTCCTGCAACCACATTCACTCGGACGGTGCAAATGGCCGTCGTCAAAGAAATCGAGGTTGATCAGCCGGTGTGCGGCAAAACCGTGGTCGCTTTCGATGGGCACGCACTGAGACGGATGAAGGAGCGAAAGATCACGGAGACTCAAGTGCTGGCCACACTGCGAAATCCTGACAAGATCGGCCTGCGAGCGGACTCCGGGCGTTCGCGCGTGCGGCGATGTTACGGGTCCCATGCCGCGATTGACGTCGTGTATTAGGAAGAATCGTCTCGAATCCTTGTCAATAGCGCCATCCGAACAGAAAGAGATTGACGTGGCCATGAAAAGGAAATTTCTGCCCAAGAAGGATGTTTCGGTAGATGGGAAAACCGGCAACATACGCGCTGCGTACTTGCAAATTGGGACCGGGGCGGTGTACGACACTCGTGAGCTCTCCGAAGGCAGCGCGTATGCCGACTACGATAAAGACGGTTGGTTGCTCGGCATTGAATTACTCGGTCCATGCGAAGTCAAAGTTCTCGACAAGCTGGCCAAGAAAGAGCTCGCTGCCCTAAGGCGATTTCTACTCGGAAGTCCGCCGCGTGAACTCGTTACGTCGTGAGAGATTTATGCAATTATCCAACTCCAATCGCTCCGGACTGTAAACTTTCGGCAACAAAAAATGCCAATTTCGATTTGCACGCCTCCCATTTCCGACCTACGCTTGTTTCGATGAACGCCTGAGATCGTTACCCTGGACATGAATCGTCCGGAATCTCCTCAACGAAAGGGCTCATCCGTGAAAGTCATCCTGCTGTGCGGCGGGCAAGGGACCCGTCTGCGCGAAGAAACCGAATATCGCCCCAAGCCGATGGTCGAAATCGGCGGCCGACCCATCGTTTGGCACATCATGAAGTCCTATGCCCACTACGGGCACACCAACTTCGTCCTCTGCCTCGGCTACAAAGGCAATTGCATCAAGGAGTACTTCCTCAACTACGAGGCGATGAACTCCGACATCACGATCAAGCTTGGCGAGCTACGCGCCGTCGCCTACCACGACCAACATCGCGAGCAGGATTTCAACGTCACCCTTGCCGACACCGGACAAAACACCATGACCGGCGGCCGCGTCGCGCGTGTCAAACGCTATGTCAAGGACGAACACTTCCTGCTCACCTACGGCGACGGCCTCGCCAATGTCGACATCGACAAGCTGCTCGACTTCCACTACAGCCACGGCAAGAAAGCGACCCTCACGACCGTCAGGCCCACGTCGCGCTTCGGCGTCATCGGCCTCGACCTGCGCGGCGCCGTTGAGCAGTTCAACGAAAAGCCATTGCTTGACAGCTGGATCAATGCCGGGTTCTTCGTTTTCCATCGCAGCGTCTTCGACTACCTCGACGGTGATGAGTGCATTCTGGAACGCGCGCCGCTCGAACGCTTGGCGGCCGAGAACCAGCTGATGGCCTATCGCCATGAAGGCTTCTTCTACGCGATGGATACCTATCGCGAATACCAGTACCTCAACGAACTCTGGGAATCCGGGAAAGCCCCATGGAAAGTCTGGGATTGAATTTGCGGCTGTAGGACGGGCCTCCCGACCCGTCCTTGTTCAACGGGACGGGTCAGGAGACCCGTCCTACGGAAAGGCAGTGTGAAACAATGAACATCGGATTTTGGCGCGATCGGCCCGTACTCGTTACCGGCGCCACCGGCCTGGTCGGCAGCTGGCTGCTTAAGCGCCTGCACGCCGCCAACGCCGACGTTGTCGCTCTCGTGCGCGACTGGGTCCCCGCATCCGAAGCTGTCCGCTCGCGAACCCTCGACCAGGTCACGACGGTCCGCGGCGATGTGCGCGATCGTGATCTGATGGAACGCGTCCTCGGCGAGTTCGAAATCGACACCGTTATCCATCTTGCGGCCCAGACCATCGTCGGCATCGCCAATCGCAATCCGATCTCGACCTTCGAAACGAACATCCAGGCGACCTGGAATCTGCTCGAAGCGTGCCGGCGTTCGCCGAAGGTCAAGCAGATCATTCTCGCGTCCTCCGATAAGGCCTACGGCGATCAGGAGCACCTGCCCTACGATGAGAACACGCCGCTGCAGGGCAAGCATCCCTACGACGTGAGCAAGTCGTGCGCGGACCTCATCGCTCAAGCCTACGCGGTCAGCTACGGCACTCCGGTCGTCATTACTCGCTGCGGCAACTTCTACGGCGGCGGCGACCTCAACTGGAACCGCATCATCCCCGGCACCATCCGCTCCATCCTTCGCCACGAACGCCCGGTGATTCGCTCCGACGGCCAATTCGTCCGCGATTATTTCTACGTCGAGGACGGCGCCGCCGCTTACATGCACCTGGCCGAGCAGCTGGCGGCCCGGCCCGAACTGCGCGGGCACGGCTTCAACTTCTCGAACGAACGCCCCGTGACCGTGCTCGAAATCGTCGGCGAAGTAGCGAAGGTCATGGGCAGCGACCTCAAGCCCGAGATTCGTAACGAAGCCAATAACGAGATTCGCAAGCAGTTCCTGAGCGCCGAGAAGGCGCGAACGATGCTGCACTGGCAGCCGCTGTTCACGCTGAACACGGGCCTGCAAGCGACGGTGAAGTGGTATCAGGACTTCGTGACCCATGCCTAAAACCCCGCAACAACTCCGGGTCGAGATCCTGGACTTGGTTCGCGAATATCACGCCGCGGCGTTCCCGGCCAAAGCGTTCGATGGCCGCGTGCCCGTCGCCGGTCGCGTCTTCGATCACGACGACATGGTCCATCTCGTCGATAGCTCGCTCGACTTCTGGCTGACGACCGGCCGATACGCTTGCCAATTCGAACGCGAGTTCGCCAGCTTCTGGGGCGTGCGCAGCGCGCTCTTGGTCAACTCCGGCTCGTCGGCCAACCTCGTCGCATTGAGTTGTTTGACGTCTCCCAAGCTCGGCGGCGATCAACTCCTGCCCGGCGATGAAGTCATCACCGTCGCGTGTGGCTTCCCGACGACAGTCAATCCGATCATCCAGAACCGCCTGATCCCCGTGTTCCTCGACGTGACGCTACCGACCTACAACGTCGATGTCGAGCAGCTCGAAGCCGCGTTGTCGCCGCGGACGCGGGCCATCATGATCGCCCACACGCTTGGCAATCCGTACGACCTGTCACGCGTCGCCGCTTTCGCCCAGAAACACGATCTGTGGCTCATCGAGGATTGCTGCGACGCCGCCGGTTCGATGTATCAAGGCAAGCAAGTCGGCACGTTTGGCGATCTCGCGACGTGCAGCTTCTATCCCGCGCATCACATCACGATGGGCGAAGGGGGCGCCGTCCTGACCGATCGGCCCAACCTCAAGACGCTGGCCGAATCGTTCCGCGATTGGGGCCGCGATTGCTGGTGCGACCCCGGCAAGGACAACACCTGCGGCAAACGCTTTTGCTGGAAGCTCGGCCAACTGCCGGAAGGCTACGATCACAAATACACCTACTCGCACATCGGCTACAACCTGAAGGTCACCGACATGCAAGCCGCGGTCGGCGTTGCCCAACTCAAGAAACTGCCGGCGTTCATCGAGGCGCGTCGTCGCAACTTCCGCTATCTGAAAAACGGGCTGGCCGACCTGCAGGAGCATTTCATCCTGCCCGAAGCGACGCCAGGGTCCGATCCGAGCTGGTTTGGCTTCCCGATTGCAGTACGCCCCGGATCGACGTGGACGCGCAACGACATCGTGCAGGCGCTCGAACGCGAACGCATCCAGACGCGTTTGTTGTTCGCGGGCAACCTGCTGCGCCAACCCGCGTACGCCGGCATCGAGCATCGCGTCGTCGGTGATCTGGCGAACACCGACTTCATCATGAACAACGTCTTCTGGATCGGCGTTTATCCGGGGCTCGATTCCACGCGACTGGATTACGTCATTGATGTGTTTCACCGTTTGCCGCTCGCGGCTTAGCGTTCACCTGGCGCCATGTGAGCGGGAAGCCGCAAGCGGCATGAGGTTCACCAATGTCCATCCCCATCAAAATCGACCGCAGCGTGACGACATACAACAACGCCGTCGCGCGCAACTTCGAGTTCTTCAAACGCACGACGCAGCTCGACGATCTTTATGCGAAGGCGTTGCGTCTGCCCGACGGCGGATATTTGCTACCGACGTGCGATCTGCACGTTGACGACGATACGCTCATCGCCGAGCTGACGAACTGGCGCAACACGGATGTCGCCGCATACCCAAGCCAATTCACCGCCACGCCTGCCAGCACCAAGGCCTGGCTGCGGGATCGCGTGTTAGGCGCTGCGGAGCGCATGCTGTTCCTTGCCGTGAACAAGTTCGGCCGAGCCGTCGGGCACATGGGATTTGCCAGCGCCATCAATGACGATGCGTCGCTCGAAATGGACAACATCGTTCGCGGCGTCAAATCCGGCGAACCGGGCATCATGAAGCGCGGCATGGTCGCCCTCATCGATTGGGCCGAAGAAAAGCTCGGTCCGCGCGAAATCTACCTGCGTGTCTTCGAGACTAATACGCACGCGATCGCCTTCTATGAAAAGCTCGGCTTCGTCCGCGATCGTATGCTCCCGCTCACCAAACATAACACCAACGGCAACGTTACCTACAAGCCGACCGCCGACGGCGAAAAGATCGACACCCATTTCGTGCGCATGACCTATCGTCCGGCTCGGAAGTGGGCGGGCGACAGGCTGATCCTGACCGCGGGGCCATCGATCTCGGCACGCGAGGCGTCCTATGCACTCGATGCGGCCCGGCACGGTTGGAACAACGAGTGGAACAAGTATCTGCGCAAGTTCGAGCAGGCATTTGCCGAGTATGTCGGCGTCAAGCATGCCCTGGCGACATCGAGCTGCACGGGGGCCTTGCATTTGTCGTTGCTCGCTCTCGGCATCGGCAAGGGCGACGAGGTCATCATGCCGGAGTTGACTTGGGTGGCGACGGCGAACGCGGTACTCTACACCGGCGCCACGCCGATCTTCGCCGATGTCGAGGAGGACACCTGGTGTTTGGACGCCGAGTCAGCCGCGTCGAAGGTCACGCCGCGCACCAAGGCGATTATCCCGGTGCACCTCTACGGCCAACCGGCGCGGATGGACCGCATTATCGATGTCGCCAAGGCCCACAACCTGTTTGTCGTTGAAGACGCCGCTCCGTCGATCGGCGCCGAGTTCGAAGGTAAGCGAACTGGCTCGTTCGGGCACTTCGGCTGCTTCAGTTTTCAGGGAGCAAAACTGCTCGTCACCGGCGAAGGCGGCATGCTGCTCACGAACGACACCGAGTTGTACCAGCGCGCCTACAAGATCTGGGACCAGGGACGCGTGCCGGGTTCGTTCTGGATCGACACGAATGGGTGGAAGTACAAGATGTCGAACGTGCAAGCCGCGCTCGGCCTGGGTCAGCTCGAACGCGTCGAGGAACTCGTGGAAGGCAAGCGGCGCATCTTCGGCTGGTACGCCGAGGGGCTTGCCGGCGTTCGGCATGTGCGATTGAATCGCGAGCCGGCCGGCACACGCAGCATCTACTGGATGACGAGCATGTATCTGGAAGATTCGTGCCCCGTGACCCGCGATGCATTGCGGAGCGAATTGAAAAAGCGCAACATCGACACGCGCGACGTCTTCCCGGCGATCAGCCAGTATCCGGTATGGCCGGTGAAGCAAACGCCGCAGCCGCGTGGGACGCGCATCGGGGCGCGATCGATCAACCTGCCCAGCGGCGTGTGTTTGAAGCGCGAGGAAGTGGCATACGTGTGCGATCAGATCCGCGCGTTGTTGAGGTGATTTCCGTGGGGCACGTTTTCAACGTGCCACGGCGACGAGAGGCACGTTGAAAACGAGCCCCACAGACCATGACCACTGACACCCAAAAACTGGCGACGACGATTCGCGGCCACGCTTTGCGCATGATCGCGAAGGCGAAGGCTTCGCACGTCGGCTCGTGCTTGTCGATGGCCGACTTGCTCGCGGTGCTGTACGGTTCCGTATTGCGCGTCGACCCGGCGAATCCGCAATGGCCCATGCGCGATCGGTTGGTCGTCAGCAAGGGCCATGGCGCCGCGATCCTGTATGCCGTGCTTGCGGAGCGAGGCTTCTTTCCAGTCGCAGACCTGATGACGTACAGCCAGGACGGCTCGCCGTTGACCGGCCATGTCAGCCATCACGTGCCGGGCGTCGAGTTGTCGACCGGATCGCTGGGCCATGGCTTGCCGGTGGGATGTGGTTTGGCGTTGGCTCATCGTAGACCTCACGCTCCGCGTGAGGATACCATTACGCGGAGCGAGACGCCTACGGTACCGCACACCTACGTCATTCTCTCCGACGGTGAACTCGACGAAGGCTCCAACTGGGAAGCGATCCTCTTTGCCGGGCATCACAAGCTCGATTCGCTCACCGCCATCGTCGATTACAACAAGGTCCAGAGCTTCGGCAGCGTCAAGGATGTACTCGATCTGGAGCCGCTCGGCGACAAGTGGCGCAGCTTCGGCTGGCAAGTGCATCAAATCGACGGACACGATCATGACGCGATCCAGTCGGCGCTCGCCGCGGACCACACGGGCAAACCGAAGGTTATCATCGCCCACACGATCAAGGGCAAGGGCGTCGCCTACATGGAAGGCCAGCTCGCCTGGCACTACAAGTCGCCCGACGCAAAACAACTAGCGGATGCGTTGCTCGGATTGGAGTGCGGCCAATGAGGACGTCCTTTATCGAAACCCTCGTGCAAGTCGCCGAGCGCGATTCTCGCGTCTGGCTGTTGACAGGCGATCTCGGTTACTCGGTGCTCGAAAAGTTCTCGACCAAGTTTCCCGATCGCTATCTCAACGCGGGCGTCGCCGAGCAGAACATGGTCGGCGTCGCGGCGGGCCTGGCGATGACAGGCAAAGTCGTGTTCGTCTATTCGATCGCCAACTTTCCGACGCTGCGTTGCCTTGAACAGTTTCGCAACGATGTCTGCTACCACAACCTGAGCGTCAAGATCGTCGCCGTCGGTTGCGGGCTTGCGTATGGCGGCCATGGCTACACACATCACGGCGTCGAGGACATCGGCGTCATGTCGCTTTTGCCGCACGTCACGGTGATGGCGCCCGGCGATCCGGTCGAAACACGTTGGGCTACGCGCACGCTCGCAGAACATGCGGGTCCGGCGTACTTGCGGCTCGGCAAAGCGGGAGAGCCGGTCGTACATCAAAGTGAACCGAGAATCGAACTCGGCAAGGCAGTCCAAGTCATCGACGGCACCCAAGCAACACTGATCTCGACCGGAGGCATGCTGGAGACCGCCGTGCGGATCGCCACGATCCTGGCGGCGCGGCGCGTGTCGGTTCGCGTGCTGTCGATGCCGACGCTGCGACCATTCGATGCTGATCGCGTCATTGCCGAGGCGAAACGAACCGGACGGATCATCACGCTGGAAGAGCATGGGCCGGGCGGATTAGGAACGATGGTCGGCGAGTGTTTGGCGCAGGCCGGGCTTGGCGTTCGCTTCGTGCCGATGCGCTTGCAGCCGGAGCCGACGTTGTGTGCGGGATCGCAGGCGTACTTGTGTGGGCGACATGGGTTGTCGTTGGAGCGCATGGTCGAAGTGACCGAGGAAGTCGCAGGCACGCCTGCAGCCGACAGGCTGCGGGACTATGGCGTCCCTATCCCGCAGCCTGTCGGCAGCGGACGTGAGAGGGTATCATGAGCGCGCGTAAGAAAATCAGCATCGTCACGCCGTGCTTCAACGAGGAGTTGAACGTGACGGCCTGTTACCTCGCGGTCAAAGCGCTCTTCGAAGGACCGCTGGCGAAGTACGACTACGAGCACGTCTTTTGCGACAACGATTCGTCGGACAACACGGTGTTGTTGCTCAAGGGTTTGGCCGCCCAGGACCCGCGCGTCAAGATCATCGTCAACGCACGCAATTTCGGCGCGCTGCGCTCCAATTACAACGGCGTCCTGGCGACGTCCGGCGATGCGGTGCTGGTGTTTCTGCCCGCCGACTTGCAGGATCCACCCGAAGTTATTCCCGAACTTGTCAAACACTGGGAAGAAGGCAACGAGATCGTCTACGGCATCCGGGCCGAGCGCGAAGAAGGCATCCTCATGCGGACCGCCAGATCGATCTTCTATCGGCTGGTGCGAGGCATGGCGGACATCGACGTGCCAGTCGATGCAGGGGAATTTCAGCTGATCGACCGCAAGGTCGTCGAAACGCTGCGCCAATACGAGGACTACTATCCCTACATTCGCGGCATGATTGCCAGTTGCGGCTTCAAGCGCGTCGGCGTGCCATACACTTGGAAAGCGCGCGAGCGTGGCTACTCCAAAGCTCAACTCTACTCACTCATCGATCAAGCCCTCAACGCCATCATCTCGCTGTCCAATGTGCCGATGCGGCTCTGCATGTTCTTTGGCTTCGGCGTGGCGGCGCTCAGCATCCTATTCGGCGTGTTCGGCTTCGTCATGAACATGCTCTACTATCAGCAACTCGCAGCGCCCGGCGTGCCGACCTTGATCGTGGCGGTGTTCTTCTTTTCGGGGCTGCAACTGTTCTTCTTCGGTGTCCTGGGCGAATACATTAGCGCGATTCATTTCCAGGTGCGCAAAAGGCCGTTGGTCGTGGAGCGCGAGCGGATCAACTTTGACAAGTCGGCCGAGGAGCCACCGAAGGTCGACGCCTCGTCGAACGGCAAGCACATGGCAGTTGCGTGACCGGCGCGTGGGAACGAGGGAACGGTTCGAGAAAACGATGTGGATCGCGTGTCGATTAATGCTGCTACTGGCCGGCGTCGTCGCGGTGAATGTGCACTTGACGCTTCACCAGGACGAGTTCGCCGAGCCGATGTCGCTAGTGCTGGAGGGATTCGGCAACAGCGACACCGCCAACACACGTTTGTTTGTCATCCACAGCGGCAAGGAACAGCCGCAACTGATCGAATCCGATCTGCCTGGCGTTTGGCGTATTCCCGGCCGCTGCGTGAGCACGGTCGCAATTCACTTCGCGAAATCCCCGACGGCGCTGTCGGGAATCGTTCATGTCACCATTGGCGACGCGTCGTTTCGGGTCTCTCTGCATGAACTTGTGGCTGACGGGACGACGTATTCGCTGCCCGATTCGGTGATCGTTCGCCAGCCATCGACGATCGCCCTTTGTCGCAACTGGCCTGGAACCTCGGCGTTTCTGGCCCACGTCGGTCAACGCGCGGCGCCGGGCTTGATCGTCGTTATGGTGCTGGCCATGGCCGTATGGCTGGGGGCGTTCTATTTCGGCGATTACTGGCCACAGGTGTTCGGCCTTGAACAGGCCAACCAGGCAGACCCGGCAACTGAGCATGTACACGCCTGGGATTGGATCGGCTGGATCACCCTCATCAGCGGATTGATTGCGCTGCAATGCATCGAGCCGTATTACTTCACGCAGGACGACGCTCTGGTCGGCGAGTTGCCGGGGATCATCTTGGGTTGCCGAAGCCTCTGGGAGGGCACGTTTCCCGATTGGAACCCGTACGTGTTTCTCGGCGCGCCGCTGGCAACAATCGGCTTCTGGGCGATCACCTATCCGCCGCAACTGATTTCGTACGCCATTGCCAGGCACGTTCTGGACAATGAGCTAGCCACGATGGAGGTGTTCGCAATCCTACACCTCATCGTCGGCTTCATTGCCATGCGTTATCTGTCGCGGCGCGTCGGCATGAGTGGGATGTCGGCCAATGTCGCGGCGCTGTCGTTTGTCTTCGCTGGTTGCATTCTGATCATGGGCCGATCGTGGCACGCGTTCATCGCCAACGCGGTGTGGCTGCCGCTGTTGGGCATCGCTATCCAACGGATGCGCGAAGGCCCGGTCGGCTGGTCATGGGTCATCGGCGTCGGCGTCGTGCTCGGGATGTCGTATCACGCGGGGTTTCCGCAGATCGTCGCGATTCTCGGTCTGTTCTTCGTCGTCGGCGTGGCGAGCGTTGTCATCGGCGACGGACTATCGTGGCAACGCTGGATGCCAGCCATACCGGCAGTGTTGCTTGGCGTTGGAATCGCCGCGCCGCTCTTACTGCATCATCTCGAGATGATGGGAGGCCACGAGCGGTTCGTACCCGAAGAGTTCGGCATTTACGATCAACTGGCCGGCGCTGCATTGCCGTATCCGCTAGCGCAGGCCGAATTGCCGACGCGCTGGGGAACCGAGCATGCCGACAAGATGGGGCACTTTTACTTTTTTGGTGGCGTATTCGGGATTCTGTTTGCACTCCAAGCGGTCGCGTTCTGGCTGACGATGCCGGATCGGTCAGCCTGGGCGCAAGCGTGGTGGATTCCGTGCGGCGTGTTGTCGCTGCTATTAGTGCTGGGCGAACCGGCGGGGCTGTGGCAGGGGCTGTCGCAACTGCCGATGTCAAAGTTCTTCTTGCGCTACTCGTTTCGCTTTTTTCCGTGGCTTGCGTTCTGTGCGATATTGTCGGGCGGGTTGATGATAGATCGCACGCTCGTTGCGTTCGGCGCGCAAAACCGCCAAGCGGACGCAGAGACGCAACCAGTGGCACACAGTTCATGGTGGAGTTGGGCAGCGGGCGCACTGATCCTCGTCCTCCTTGCCTATCACGTCGCGATGTGCCGGCCCAGCTTCTACAGTTATGGGTTTCGTCCTTACCCCGGCCTGCCGACCGAGTTCACCGCGGTGTTTCATTCGTCCGGCGATCCGGGCGTGATCGGCGCAGCGAATTCGAAACGCGTTGCCTCGTGGCATCCGCTGCGTTCGACGTCGCCGGATTTTTATCGCGCTCTTCCGCTCAACCTGCCGCACTACTATCGGGTCCCCGGTATTTTTGGCTACGACCCGGTCGTCGAAGGGCAGCCCCGCATGGCCGAGGTGTATCGCCGGCTTGCCGAAACGCCGATCGAAGCGTGCCGAGCCTACGGCGTCGGGTGGCATTTGTTCGACGCCAGGCGCGGCGATCGAAAAATGGAACGAACCTTCCCATGCGAGCCGGCGTTTCACGTGTTGGAAAAAACGCCGATGCGAACTCTAGCCCGTGCCGGCGCCACGACGCTCAAGGAACTCGATGGCGTCGATCCGCTGGCCTTCGCAAACGGTCGAACGTTGCCGATGCGCTTACATGGCCGCGGCGCCGATGTCGATGTGTCGAATCTTCAAAGCGGCACGCAGGTAACGATCAACTTCTTGTGGTATCCGCACATGCGACTCGAGCTGGATGGCGTTGCGCTCGGCGTCGGCAAAGACTACTGGCAACGCATCACGACAACGCTTCCGTGCGCCGGTTCGACGCTGTCGCTTCGCTATACGCCCCCTTGGGGAAAGACCTGCGGCATCGGCGCGGGGCTTTGCGTCGTCGCGATGTTCTTGGCGTGGGGCGCATTCCGGCTCGCGGCCTTTTCCGATGCCAATGCCTCGTGAGAGTGCGTTCTCACTCTCGCATCTCCCCCGTGGTCTCCGTGGTTCTGTTCACTGCGTTCACAAGATAATCTTGCTGATCGGATATTCGACGATGCCGCGAGCGCCGACGGCGTAAAGCTGCGGCATGATGTGGCGGACGATGTCCTCGTCGATGATAATCTCCATCGCGATCCAGTCCGGATCGGCCAGCGGCGAGATCGTCGGGCTGTTGAGCGCCGTGCGCGGATGGTCCTTCAGAAACGCCAGCACTTTCGCCTTGTCGGCTAGGCGCGTGTTGAATTTCAGGCCCACCATGCCCTCCGCGGTGAGGGCGCCGCGCAACATCAGGAGCACATCGTCCATCTTCTGCTTTTTCCACGGATCAGCGTAGGCCTTTTCGTTGGCGATGAAGCGCGTCGTGCTCTGCAAAAGCTCCGCGACGACGCGCAGATTGTTCGCCTTGAGCGAACTGCCGGTCTCGGTGACATCGACGATGGCGTCGGCGAAGCGCGGCGGCTTGACCTCGGTGGCGCCCCAGCTAAACTCGACCTGCGCCGTCACCCCGTGCTGCGCCAGCCAACGCCGCGTCAACCCGACGACCTCCGTCGCGATCCGCTTGCCTTGCAGGTCCTGCACCGTCTTGATCGGCGAATCGTTCGGCACGGCAAGCACCCAGCGAACGGGCCGGCGACTGACTTTCGAAAACATGAGCTCGGCGAGCTCGCATACTTTGGCTTCGTTCTCGAGAATCCAGTCGTATCCGGTTAGCCCACAATCGAGCGACCCATTCTCCACGTAGCGAGGCATCTCCTGAGCCCGAATCAGCGTGCAGTGGATCTCCGGATCATCGATCGACGGATAGTAGCTGCGGCTGGCGAACGTGAGCTTGAAGCCGGCGTTGCGAAAGAGCTCCGCGGTCGCCTCTTGCAGCGACCCGGCGGGAATGCCTAAACGAATCTGTTGGGTCATGGTTCAACTCAAGCGTCGGTAGTCCGTAGTCCGTGGCCGGTAGCATTCATCCAGCGATTTTTCCACGGACTACGGACCACGGACTATTTTTTGTAGACCTGCTTCGGATCGAAAACGCGGTCGCCGATGGTTTTGAGTTCATCGTTTTCCAGTCGGCGGAAGAAACAGCTCTTGTAGCCTTCGTGGCATGCGGCGCCGCCGATCTGGTGGACCTTGAGCAAAATCGTGTCGTTGTCGCAGTCGAGGAAGATCTCCTTGACCTCCTGCACGTTGCCCGATTCTTCGCCTTTGCGCCAGAGCTTGCCTCTGCTGCGGCTGAAGTAGACGGCGCGTTTCGTGCGCACGGTTTCTTCGAAGGCTTCGCGGTTCATGTATGCCATCATCAGCACTTCGCCGGTCTGAAAATCCTGTGCGATGGCGGGAACCAGGCCGCCGCATTTTTCAAAATCGATGAGCATGGAAAGCCGATCCTCGTGCTACGCCGCAAGCGGCTCAATATTGAATCAGACTGAATACTTGGTGCGGCTGCAACTTGGCACGGCCGCCCAGGAACAACAGCTCAACCAGCACGCAGCAGCCGACGACGACGGCGCCAGCCTGCGCGATCAGCTTGCAGGCGGCTTCGAGCGTGCCGCCGGTCGCCAGCAGATCGTCCACGAGCAACACGCGAGCGCCGGGCTTGAAGCCGTCGATGTGGACATGCAACTCGGCCTGGCCGTACTCGAGATCATATTGCAGCTTGTGGGTCCGGTATGGCAACTTGCCCGGCTTGCGCAATGGCACCAGTGGCTTGTTCATCAAATACGCCAATGGAGCGGCAAACAGGAAGCCTCTTGCCTCGGCGGCGGCGATGGCGTCGATCGGTCGATCGCGATAATGTTCCATGATGCGGCGAATCGCTTCATGAAACGCTCCCGGATCCGCCAACAACGGCGTGATGTCCTTGAAAAGGATGCCCGGCTTGGGAAAGTCCGGGATATCGCGAATATACTTGCTGAGGTCCATGACGCCGCTGAAGCCCAGGGGTGAGGTACTCCGAACCCCTGGGATCCGGGGTTCGGGGGATCCCAGGGGTGAGGTACTCCGAACCCCTGGGCTTGCGGCAATTGTATGAAAGAGAGTCACGACATGAACCTGAACATTCGACCCGCTCGGCCAGGCGACGCCGAGCGCATTGCCGAGTTCAATCGGCTGTTGGCCAAGGAGACGGAGGCCAAGGAGTTAGACCGGGAATTGCTTACCGCCGGCGTCGCCGCCATGCTTGCCGATCCGCGCAAAGGGCGATACTACGTCGCCGAGGCCAAGGACGAGATGGTCGGCCAGCTCGGTGTCACCTGCGAATGGAGCGACTGGCGCAACGGCAACTTCTGGTGGATTCAGAGCGTGTACGTGGCGAAGCCGGCGCGACGGCTGGGCGTGTTTCGCGCGCTGTACGAGCATCTCCTGCTGGCGGCGCGCCGAGAGCTCGACGTTATCGGCGTGCGATTGTACGTCGAGCACGACAATCAAGTCGCCCAGGTCACCTACAAGAAAATGGGAATGACGATGACGGGGTATCACGTCATGGAGGTGTATCCGCTATGAACGAAAAAGCCCCGGGAGTCGCTGCGCTCATCCCGGGGCTTCGTGACCACTGATTCCTGATTCCTGACCCCTGGCATTACGGCATCTCGATCTTGACGTTGCCGTTCTTGCGCTGGTCCACGAGGACGCGCTGATAGAGGTCCTCGTCTTGGGCCCACACTTCACGAACCGTGTCCTTGATGTTGTCGAAGGTTGACAGTTCGCCGGCGGTGCGATCGGTAACCCAGATCAGATGCAGCCCGTAGTTCGTGACCACGACATCGCTCAGCTCCCCCTTCTTCATCGAAAACGCGGCCTTGGCGAACTCCGGCACGACGACGAACTTGTAGGGAAATTGGCCGATGTCGCCCCCCTTGTCCTTGCTCGGGCACTCGGAGTATTTCTTCGCTGCGTCTTCGAACTTGGTCTTTCCTGTCAGGATTTCCTGACGCAGTACGCGAAGTTGCTCGGCCGCCTTGACGCGGTCGGCCTGGGGTGTCTTCGTGTCAAGCTTGATCAAGATATGGCTCGCCTTGACGAAGACCTTGTCGAAGAACATTTTGTTCTCGATGTAGTAGGCCTTTGCCTTGTCCTCGGGGCAGTAGCGCATCAGCATTACTCGCCATTGCAGCTTGGCGGCGATGTCCCGGCTCAACTGCTCCTTTGTCTGATTCGTGGCGGTCAAGAATTGATCAAGCGTCTTCATCTCCTTCTTCAGACCTTCGATCAGGTCCTGCACTTCCTTGTTGAAGTCGGCCGGATTGACCTGCGGCACATTTTTGTTCAAGAACTGGCGCATGATCGCGTCTTCAATCAGCACATCCAGAGCGGCGTGGCGCAGTTGCTTCTTCTGCTCTTCGGTGAGTGTCACCGGGTACGGTCGGCTTTCCAGTATCTTTTTGACGTCGCCGATGAGGATTTTCTCGCCGTTGACCGTGGCGGCTACGAAGTCGTTTTTCAGGCTGACGGGGATGATCTGCACCGGCGTCGGCGGTGTCTTTGGGTCGAGCGGAGGCGGCGTGGTTTGCGAGAATGCGTTTGTCGCAAGGACCAGGCTTGCCGCGCTTGCCAGGATTTGCCAGCTTCGTCGTGAAAACAACATGATCAACCTCCGTGTTGAGGGCAGTCTGCGAAGATCCAATCGAAGGGGAGATGATATCGCCAGGCTGCGAAATTTGGGAGTGCAATTTTGCGCGCCTCTTCGTTTCTTCGTTTAGCGCTCGCGGTATCCCGCGCCGTCGCCGCGTGGGATACTGCGAGCGCTAAACGAGGAATCTCGCATTTCTTCCTTGCCCTTGGCCGCGATCGAGTCTAACATCGTCCAAAAGCACTTTACTCTCCTTTTGCCTTCGGAGGTACGCACGATGAAACGGGGAAACATGTCGCGGCGCGGGTTCTTGGCGAACACGCTCGGCGCGCTAACCGCGGCTGGTCTGCCGCTCTGGTACGCTCAGGAGGTAGCCGCGGAAGCGCTGGCCGACGCCAATCCGCGCCCACCCGGCGCCAACGATCGCATCGTCATGGGCGCCATCGGCACCGGAACCAGCCGAACGACTCGCCCCAACATGCCGGTGCGAGGCGAACGCGGCGTCCACATCATGCAGGCAGCCATGAGCGAAACCGGCGTCCAGATGGTTGCCGTCTGTGACGTGGATCGACCCAATGCCCAGTTTGCGCAGAACCTGGTACGTAACGCTGCGCAAGGCGGTAGCCGCGAATGCGCTCTGCACAGCGATTTTCGCCGTCTGCTGGAGAATCGCGACATCAACGCCGTCACTATCGGCACCCCGGATCACTGGCACGCGTTGATCGCCATCGCTGCCATGCGGGCCGGCAAAGATGTTTATTGTGAGAAGCCGATGACGTTGACGATTGAAGAAAGCAAGCTGGTGGCGCGCGTCGCTCGAGAAACGCGCAAGATCTTCCAGGTCGGAACGCAACAACGCACCGAGTACGCCGGCCGCTTCCGCCTCGCCGCCGAGTTGGTCCGCAACGGCCGAATCGGTCGAGTGCATCGTGTTACGACGCTGATCGGCGAAAACCCGCGCGGCGGTCCGTTCGAGGTGCGTCCGGTGTTTGAAGGGCTCGACTGGAGCTTCTGGCAAGGCCCGACCGGCCCCGCCGATTTCGTGCCGCAACGCTGCCATTATGAATTTCGCTGGTGGTACGAATATTCGGGTGGCAAGATGACCGACTGGGGCGCTCATCATAACGACATCGCGCAATGGGCCCTCGGCATGGACGAGAGCGGCCCGGTGAGCATCGTCGGCACCGGCGCCGCCCCCGCTAATCAACCCAACAGCTACAACTGCCATCCGACCTTCGAAGTGACCTACACCTATGGCAACGGCCCGAACGGCGGCGCGGGCACGCGCTTGGTTTGCCGCAGCGGCCCGGCGGCGAATTGGCCCATCCGCGAGAATAATCGCGTGGCGGGCAACGGCATTCTTTTCGAAGGCGAAGACAACAAATGGATCTGGGTGAGCCGAAGCACGATTCAAGCCAGCGATCCGATGCTGCTGAACGAGGCGCTACCGGCCGGGGCCACTCGCCTCCCGCGCGTCGCCGGCGGGCGCAACGAGCACATGAAGAACTTCCTGGCCTGCGTCCGATCGCGCGAGCAACCGATCTGCCACGCAGGCATCGGCCATCGCTCGGTGTCGGTGTGCCACCTCGGCGTCATCGCCACGCGTTTCTTCCCCGGTGAAACGCTGACTTGGGACCCGCGCGAGGAGCGCTTTGCCGGCCAGGGCGCCGAAGCTGCCAACCGGCACTTGAGCCGAGCCGTGCGCGCTCCTTGGCGGTTGGAGTAAACCGTGTCCGTTTAGCCTCTCGCCTCGGGCGAGCGCGCCGAACGTTCGCCCAAGGCGAGCGGCTAAACGGGAGAACATCATGTCACGCTCGATCTGGTCCGTTTTGACGGATTCGCAACTCCTCGCACAATGCGAGGTCGACACGTATCGCGCCAGCGGTCCCGGTGGGCAGAAACGAAACAAGACCAGTTCGGCCGTGCGCATTCGTCATCTGCCTAGCGGCATGATCGTCATTGCCGAGGAGAGCCGATCGCAGCACGAGAACAAAGCGAAGGCGTTAAAGCGACTGCGACAGGCGTTTTTCTTGAAGTTGCGGGAACCGATTCGTGCCGAGGAACTGAGCGCCGTCTCCCAGCGCGAGGCGCTCGCCTCGGCACGTTCTTCTTCTGGAAAGCTCGACGTTGGGCGAAAGGATGTTCGCTATTGGCCCTTGGTTGGCCTGGTGCTCGACGTGTTAGAAGCGACCGAAGCCCGCGTAAGCGATACCGCCCACACACTCGCCATCTCGACGGGCAATCTGATCGGCTTTCTCGAATCCGATCCCAAGGTCTGGGAACAAGCCAACCAAATGCGCTCCCGCTTCGGCCACAAGCCGCTCAAGCCGGGCGATTAGCTGCTCTACGACTTTGCCATCCGTCATTGCTCGATTGCCACAACCTGCCTATCCCCTTCTTGTTCTTCGTGCCCTTCGTGGATCCGTTCTTCCGTGCTCGGTTCGATCGCATGGCGGCGCTGCAGCATGAACAGCACCAGGTACGCGCTCAACCCGGCGATCACATGCTTCAGCGTGTGGCCACTGACGAAGGCGGCCTGAGAATAGATGTCGCGATCGAGATACTCGACGACCTTGGCCAGGCCGTAGCACAAAAGCGACGCCAGCATGTCGCCCGTGCCGCTGTAGCGCGGATTGAAGAAGAGAAACAGCATCGGCAACGTGATCAGCGGGAAGAACTGGACGACGAGGTAGAAGCGCAGGTCGCCGGCGTTCTGCGTCTCGGTCCAGTGCCAGTAGAGCACGCTGCCGACGCCGAGCGCGACCATCGGCCCTACCAACGGAGCGGAGATCTGCCAGGACAGGCGCTCCGCAACGATGGCCGTGAACAGTGCCATGAAAGTCCAGGCCAGGGCCATGCGGTCCCAGACCAGCGTCTCGTTGTTGGGGTTGGCGTGATACCACGATGACCCGATGCCGGTGAGCGCCAGACCGATGAAGTAAAGCCAATACGCCCAGCGTTCGGATGTTTGCAGAAAGGGTCGCGGCGAGCCGAGCCCCGTTAGGGGCCGGTTGTCGTCCGTCGGATTCTGCCACATCCAGATCATGCCCCACACGCCGACGATCAAGAACGGCAGATTGCTCCAGACATTGAGCATGTGCGGCATGCCCAAGAGCGGCCGCTGGTCGGCGAAATTGTGATACGCCTCGGGCTGTGGAATCGGCGCCTTGAGCAGCAGGAATCCGCCGATGAACAGCATGCAGCCGAGGATGAGAAAAGCGACACGAACCGGGAACGGAACGTTCATAGAGCGGCTTCTCCTGGTGCGGGAAGTTCGACGCTCAACAAGTTAGCGTAAACTAATATACGCAAAGATAGTCCCGCGGTCAAGCCCGATGGGCGATGAATGTGACGAACTGGAAGCACGAGCGACCATTCTCGAATGACCTTCCGTCGCGCTTGTAGTCTGGTCAACGCGCCAGCGTTTGTCAAAATAGCCGAGTCGTGTCGTGAATTCACTCACCGCGCGTCTGCGTGACAAACGCTTGCGCATTTCGGAGTACGTTGCCATGCCTACAAAATACCGCTTCACCTTCGGCCCGTGGAACATTTCGCAAGGACGCGATCCGTTCGGCCCGGAGGTTCGCAAGGAGGTTGCCTTTGCCGCCAAGATTCGCGAGTATAAGAAGCTTGGCTTCGACGGCGTGCAGTTCCACGACGACGATGTCTGCCCGGCCGACCTCGACTTTCAGACGACGTTGAAGGAGACGGCCAAGGTCAAGAAGATGCTCGACGGCGAAGGGCTGTTTTGCGAGTTCATCGCGCCGCGGCTCTGGGAGCATCCCAAGACAATCGACGGCGCTTACACGTCGAACAGTTCCGGAGATCGCAAGTACGCCATCGAGCGCTCCAAGCGAGCCATCGACATCGCCAACGCCATCGGCTGCAAGGACATGGTGCTGTGGCTGGCGCGCGAAGGCTCGTACATCCGCGAAGCGAAATGCGCGATTACCGCGGTCGCGCGCATTGTCGATGCCGTCAACGCGATGCTCGAGCACGATCCAAACATTCGCATCCTCGGCGAGATGAAGCCGAACGAGCCGATGGACCAGGCGTACTGTCCGACCGTCGGACATTTCATGGGGTTGGTGTATCGTACGGCCGATCCGAACCGGGTCGGCGTGTTGATCGAATCGGCCCACTCGATTCTCGCCGGGCTCGATCCATCCGACGACATGGCGTACGCCCTTTGGCACAAGAAGCTCTGGAGCGTGCACCTCAACGATCAAAACGGCTTGAAGTACGACCAGGACAAAACGTTCGGCTCCGTCGATCTGCGGCGAGCATTCAATACGGTGTGGGTCCTGGAGCGCGGCGGGTTCGACGGCTGCGTCGGCCTCGATGTCAAAGCGATGCGCACCACCAAGCCGGCCGATCAGGCGAAACACCTCGCCAATAGCAAGGCGATTTTCGAACGCATGGTGGACCTCGTGCGCCGCGTCGATGCCACCAAGATCGAAGCGTACCGCGTGGAACGCGATTACGAGGGAATGGAGATGTACATTATCGAGCATCTGCTGGGAAAATGACTGCGACCGGATACGTGAGGAATGAACCATGGCAGGAAAAAAAAGTCGGAAGCGCCTTGGCATGGCGCGTCCGGCACTCAGCGTGGCGACGTTTGCCGACATCCAACGAGAGGATCGGGACTATTGGAAACACCAAACGCCCCAGGCCCGCTTGAGAGCAACGGAATTGATGCGGCGGATCAACTATGGCAAAGCAGCTACCAGACGACTTCAGAGATTTCTTGAAATTGTGCAATCAGAAGCGCGTTAAATATCTGCTCATTGGCGGCTATGCTGTGAGCTATTACGGATATCCGCGTGCGACGGCCGACATGGATATTTGGATCGAGAGATCGGAAAGAAACGCCGAGAAGATCGTCGAGGTCCTTCGCGAGTTTGGATTTGACGTGCCGGAACTCGGCCCGGAGCTTTTTCTGGAGCCGGGCAAGATTATTCGAATGGGCCGCCCACCGATGCGTTTGGAATTGCTCAATGACATTAGCGGAGTTACGTTCGATCAATGTTATCCGAAGCGGAATCGCGTCAAGCTGGATGGCATCTGGGTGACCATCATTAGCATCGCGCATCTCAGGATCAACAAGAGAGCAGCGGGTCGCCTTAAGGATCTGGACGATCTCGAGAATCTGGCCTGACCTTTAGTTTCCTCTTCGCGCAGGTTCACAGCATCCGCTTAGTCCAGGGCGACAGTCTCCCCGCCCGCAGGCGTGATGACGGCACGCCAGGCAGCGAGCGAGACCGACGGGCTTACCGTGCGGGTCGCACCGTCGCCGAGCAGGACCACCATCGCGTCGTGCGGCGTCGACGTGTCAGCTGTCGAGTTGACGCATTTGGCCGGGAGCGGTTGAACTTGAAAGATGCGGTTGACATTGGCGTTGACCCACGCCACTCCGGGACTTGCCGAGTAATACGCCACCTCGGCATGGGCCGTGACGCCGGCGCCGTTGCCCCAGGTTCGCACATCCCCATTTTGGCCGCAGATCGCGAGACGTTCGAAGCACAGCGCAGTGTTCGAGGCGCCGTCGGGAAACGTAGCCTGTAGCCTGGGCGGCGGACAGGTGTCGCCGAAGACTTGGCCGTTGAAGCTGTAGCTGGTAATGGCGTATCCCGTCCCGCTCGCCAGGCTGTTGGGCCCGGTGTTGGTCGTGAAGTCAACGGTCATGCTCGGATCGGATGGGCAGACATAGATGATCGGCGTCGGAATCTGATTGGGGCCGTTGAACGCATTGCTGGCGGACGTGCCATTCCACTTCCGCATCAGGGCTTGCTGCTCGAGAAACGGCAGAAGATAGAAATGCACCGTCCCATCGAACGTGCTCGGATTGGAGGGGGAGAAGGCGCTGGGGTAGCCACGCTCGTGAAAGCGCGGCATGCGCTTGTAAAGGTCGTGGGCAGAATGGCAGGCGATGCCGATCTGCTTGACGTTGTTGAGGCATTGGCTCCGCGCCGCTGCAGCACGCACTTTCTGAATCGCCGGCAGAAGCAATCCAATCAAGATGGCGATGATCGCGATCACCACCAACAGTTCAATCAACGTAAACGCTCGGCGCGGCGCACGGGACATGGCATCTTCCTCCGGCAATCGGACGTGCAGTCGGAATATCGGCAAATGAGCGACAGGCTTCGATCCATTGCGAGCGTCGATCGAAAGACAATGATGCCGATCGGCGCCGCATCCAAATGTGAGAGCATCTTAATCAATGGGGCAACGAATTGCAAGCAAAAAATCCGATTCATGCGGTAATGTTCGGTTAGCCACGGATTACCTCTTTGACAGGGCTGGACTTATGACCTAGGCTTGTGGAAAGCCCAGAGTGCCTCCCCCGTCGAGGAGATCATGGCTCAGCAAGCTTTTTCGTTCTGGCGCCGATGGTTCGGCCAGGCCGAATCCGAGCCGACGGCTGATGTTGCCGTGGAAGCAGATCGCCGTCTCTGGTTGCGATATCCGACCGATCTGGAGGGCAACGTTCAGTTGGCCGAAAAAAAGGATGCCGACAAGATGCTTGCGCAGGTGCGCGACCTGTCCGCCGGCGGGGCGAACGTGATTGTCGATCGTCCGGTGCAACCAGGGCATATGCTGACGCTCGAGTTGCCGACGCATGACGGCGAAGTTCGCACGGTGTTGGCGTGCGTCGTTCGCACGGTTCCACAGGGCGACGACGCGTGGTCGCTCGGCTGCGTCTTCTCGCGCGAATTGAGCGACGGCGATCTGCAAGCCTGCGGCGCCGAAAAATCTCCCGCCGACGACAACGACAAACGCATCTGGGTCCGTTACAGTTGTTCCATCAAAGCGTCCTATCGCATGTACGGCAATTTGACGGCTGACATGACGTCCGTCGAAGTGCTCAACCTCTCAGCGACCGGCATCGGATTGGTGGTGTCTACCGCCATCGACGCCGGCGCTCTTTTGACTCTCGAACTACATGACAAATCAGGTCACAAGGTCTGCGCGATCCTCGCCTGCGTCGTCCATACCTCGCGGCGAGCACGGGGAGAATTCTCCGTTGGCTGCAATTTCATCCGCGAATTGACGGAAGAGGAAATGCAATCGCTTCTGTAAGTCACCATTCGTAAAATCGCAGCGTCGCCGTACCAGAGCAGCAAGCCTGCCAGGAGACGCCATTCGATGACGCTGCGTTCGCTAATTCTCGTCCTTATGCTGGCCGCACCGCACGTCTCGGCAGCGCCGCCGAAAGTCGACTACTTTTACCCCGCCGGCGCTCAACGCGGAAGCACCGTCGAAGTCACGGTCGGCGGCACGTTCGAACGCTGGCCGGTGCAAGCATGGAGCGACAACAAGGGAATTGACGTCACGGCGGCCAAGACCAGCGGCAAAATGACGGTGACCGTCGCCGCCGACACCGAGCCCGGAGTCTATTTCATTCGACTCTTTGACGAGCAAGGCGCCAGCATCGCTCGGCCGTTCATCGTCGGCACGTTGCTGGAGATGCTCGAAAAGGAGCCGAACGACGATCCGAAGAAGCCGCACGCGCTCGACAAGCCGGGCGTCGTCGTCAACGGCCGACTCGACAAGCCCGGGGATGTCGATGTTTTCGCAGTCCCCCTCAAGAAAGGTGAAACGCTCGTCGCCTCGGTCGAAGCATACAAGACTTTGCGTTCGCCGATGGACGGTGTCCTGCAGATTCTCTCGTCCGATGGCTTCGTGCTCGAGCAGAACGACGACTACCAGGACTTCGACCCTCAGATCGCCTTCACGGCGCCTAAGGATGGCGTCTACCTCGTTCGCCTCTTCGCATTCCCATCGGTCCCTGACGCCAGCATCCGTTTCGCCGGCAAGGAGAATTTCGTATATCGCCTGACGCTGACGACGGGGCCTTTCGTCGAGTATGCGTACCCGCTGGCAGTCGCTCGACAACAGAAAAAGACCGTCGAATTGGTCGGCTGGAACATTCCGGCGACCGATCGCACGTTCAACGTCTTTTCGCGCGCCACAGCGGATCGAGCCAAATTCTATCATGCACAGATCGCCAATCCGTTTCACGTTTGGCTGGAAGCGAACGACGCGATCGTGAAATCGAAAGCAACCCGCGAGTCGCCACAGCCGGTGACGTTGCCCATCACGATCAGCGGCCGGCTCGATCGCCCGGGCGATGTCGATGTGTACCAATTCGACGTCAAAAAAGGACAGAAGGTCGCCGTACGCATCGCCGGGCGAACGCTCGGGTTCCCGATCGATCCGACGCTGCGTGTGACCGATTCGGCCGGCAAATCGTTGAGCCAGGCGAAGGCCCCCGCCATCGGCAGCGATCCAACGCTCGACGTCACGCCGACTGCCGACGGAGCCCATCGCGTCGAGATCACCGATCTGCACGCACGCGGCGGAATGCGCTTCGTTTATCGCTTGCGCTTGGGCCCAATCGCACCCGACTTCGAGTTGAAAGTCGCCGATGATCGCTTCGTCCTGACGCCGAGCAAATCGCTCGACATCCCCGTCGCGATCACGCGAAGCGGCGGCTTCAATCAGGACATCACGTTCAGCGTCGAAGGCTTGCCGAAAGAGATCGGCGTCATGTCTTCCGCCAAAGGGGTGTCTTTGCACGTCATGAATGACAAGGCATCCTTCAATGGCCCGATCCGCATCGTCGGCACGGCCAAGGACGGCGCCTCACGGATGGCGCGGGCCACCGTCGCCGACCTGGGCCGAACGACGGATAGCTTGTGGCTAACTCGCGTGCAGAAGTGAGCCCGACCGAGTAGCTGGTATTGAGCACCAGGTCCCGAGTCGCCAGCAGCCGCCTCGCCTCCACCACTCACCACCCTATACTGATCGGCATGACTACCTGGCACATCGCGAACGGCTATCGTTTTGCGGGCGTTCATTCGGGACTGAGGGCGAACGAACCGGGGCGGCTTGATCTGGCGCTCATCGTCAGCGATCGGCCCGCGGTCGCGGCGGGTGTCTTCACGCAAAATCGCGTCTGTGCGGCGCCGGTCCATGTCTGCCGCGAACGACTACCGACGAAAGAGGCTCGCGGCATCGTCGTCTGTTCCGGCAATGCCAACGCCTGCACCGGCCAGCAAGGTCTCGACGACGCTCGGCACATGACCGCGCTTGCCGGCCAGGCGCTCGGCGTCGACGCCAAGCAAATGCTCGTCTGCTCGACCGGCGTTATCGGGCGACTGCTGCCGATGGCGGTCATGGAATCGGGAATCCCGGCCGCGGCGAAAGACGTGGCGACGGGGCCGGAGGCGCTCGAACGGGCGGCGCGGGCTATCCTCACGACCGACACGCGCGTCAAGGTTCGCACCCGCCAGCTCGTCATCAACGGCCAGCAAGTCAACATCACCGGTTTTGCCAAGGGCGCCGCGATGATCGGGCCCAACATGGCCACCATGCTCGCGTTCGTCCTCACTGACGCGCCGCTTGATGTCGCGGACTTGCAGGCACTCGCGCCAATCGCCGCCGATCGGTCCTTTAACTGCATCAGCGTCGAAGGACACACCAGCACCAACGACTCGCTGATCTTCCTGGCCAACGGCGATGGCCCGAAGCTGAAAGGTGATGCGCTGCGAGCGTTCAATGAAGCGGCGATCGGTGTGTGCGAGGAGTTAGCCCGCGACATGGCGTCCGATGCCGAAGGGGCGAGCCATTTGATCACGATTCATGTCGAAGGCACACGCAACGATGCCGAGGCGCGGACGATCGCCAAGACGATTGCCGAGAGCGCATTGGTCAAGACAGCGTTCTTCGGCGCCGATCCGAACTGGGGGCGCATCGTGTCCGCCGCGGGCTACTCGGGCATCGCGTTTGACGAGTCGCAATTATCGCTTCGGCTCGGCGACTTTTTGTTGTACGAGAAGGGGACGCCTCTTCCCTTTGACCCGTCCGCGGTGTCGGCGTTCATGAAGGCTAATCGCGAGCTGACTATTCGATTGATCTTCACGCTGGGCGCCGGCCGCTGCACGTTCTACACGTGCGATCTGACCTACGACTATGTGCGCCTCAATGCGGACTACACGACGTAGTGCAACGGTCGGTTTCTGGTCCGTAACGTCAACGGGCGATCCACTCGCACTATTCTTCACTCGGCCTGCGGGCGAATGGAGCGTGGAACCACCACATGGACAGGTCAGCGCCCTGCCAGGACGCCCAAGGATGTTGTTGCGATCGCGCATAGGCGAGAGGCCAGGTGACGAGATCGCCCGCCAGCGACACGGGGGTATCGGCCAGGGCAACGACTCCGACGCCGGTGAGCCAAAGGCCGTTGCCGATGGTGGTGAATCCTTCACGTACGTCGCCCGTGACGATCAAAGCGATTCCGTGACCAACCTGGCCGATGCCCAAGGGGACGCCGACGACGCCCAGCAGCGCTGAGCGCGCGACGCCGCCGAACGGCACACAGATGCCTG
>Ga0194131_10001018_pt1 | contig 48580 bp, 39 predicted proteins | sample TA2KigO120mmetaG_FD_148631 | JGI IMG/M metagenome (GOLD analysis project Ga0194131, IMG submission 148631) | Freshwater microbial communities from Lake Tanganyika, Tanzania - TA2015053 Kigoma Offshore 120m | ecosystem: Environmental > Aquatic > Freshwater > Lake | place: Tanzania: Lake...
TGTTGGCGCGCAGGTCGCAGATGTGCGTGATCTCGCAGTCCGGCTCGGCGAGGAAGCTGCCCATCACCGAATTGCCGCGCCCGCGCACGCCGATGCAGGCGACGCCGATCTTGCTGTTGGGCTTGGCACTGATGACCGCTGGCGCCGAGGCGAGGAAGATGCTGGCCGTGGCGGTGGTTTTCAAGAATGCACGGCGAGAGGAGGTGTCGGTGTTCATGTTGGGGGGACGTCGGGTGACGGGGGAATAGACGCCGATGCAGCCGCTCGTTGTTCGACGATTCCTGCACAACCGAGCCACGTTCAACGGCCTCGGCTGCTCGGCGAACAACCACGCGCCCGGCGCGCGCTGCATGGCCACCGGCAGGCTCGACAAGCCTGGCGTACCGACCTTCGCCGCGCTTGTCGCCGCCGCGAAGAGGCCGGCGTGCCCGCTGTCGAGTCGTCGAGCCCCTCGATTTCCCAAAGCGTCGCCTTCCGCAGCGCGGGCAGTGCGGCGAGATGTCGGAAATCCGCTGCGCGCAGTTCGATATGCTTGTTGTCGGACTTGCGATGCCCGCCGAGGTTGACCTCGCTCAGGGTGGCGAGCTTTTCGACGGTCAGCCCCGGCAGGCGCGGTTGCTTGAACCGCGCGTCCACGGACTTGAGCCACGCGAGCGCGTCGTCAGCCGGGGCGGCAAAGGCGTATGCGCTGACGAACAGCGAGGCCGCAAACAGTATTGATGGAGCTAAGTTGTGGATGGCTCTCATGAGGCGTGATGGTTACGTCAATTGTCCTTCTCGCCCCAAACTTTCGGCGACTTGAATTCGGCGGACTTGGGGGCGGATTTGGGCGGGACGGCTTGTTTGGCGAGGGCTTCGAGGCGGGTGCGGAGTTCCTTCACCTTGTCGGGGTGCTTGTCAGCGAGGTTGGTTTTCTCGGAGAGGTCGTCTGCGAGGTTGAACAGTTCGATGCGCGGACCGGTTGCGTCGCTTTTCGTTTCGGCTTGCTTGGCTTTCTTTCCCTTCTTCGCCGCGTCGGCGGGCGCGGCGGCTTCATCGCTGTCGGCGAGGTTGCCGCCCATGACGAGTTTCCAGTCGCCCATGCGGATGGCGCCGTTGCGCGGCGTGGTGTTGAGCAGGATGGCGTCGTGCGGTGACTTGGCGCCGGCGGTGAGGACGGGCCAGATGTCGAGGCCGTCGGGTGCGTGCGGTTGTTCGAGCTTCGCGCCCGCGAGGCGCAGGAGCGTGGGGAACCAGTCCACCATGTGCAGTGGTTCGTGGATGAGCGTGCCGGGCTTGATGCGGCCGGGCCACGTGGCGAAGGCGGGCACGCGCACACCGCCTTCGTAGAGCGTGCCCTTGGCGGCGCGGAGCTTGCCGTTGGTCGCGCCCTGCGCGATGGGCCCGCCGTTGTCGCTGGAGAAGATGAAGAGTGTGTTGGCCGTCAGCCCGCGTTTCTCGATGGCGGCGGCGATGCGACCGATTTGCTCGTCCACGGCGTGGACCATCGCGCAGTAGGTGCGGCGCTGCTTGTTCTCGATGTGTTCGTAAAGTTTGAGGTGCTCGGGCAGCGCCTGCAGCGGCGTGTGCGGGGCGTTGAAGGGGACGTAGAGGAAGAGCGGCTTCGCGGCGTCCTGCTTCTCGATGAGGCGGACAGCCTCGTTGCCGAGCAGGACGGTGGCATAGCCTTCGTCGCGGCAGACTTTGTCGTCGCGGTGCCAGTCGAAGCCGCCGTCGCGCGTGTGCTCGAAGTAGTCCAGCGCGCCGTTGTAATGGCCGTATTGGTGCGTGAAGCCGCGGCGCGTGGGCAGATACTCCGGCGCGAAGTGGCCGAGGTGCCACTTGCCGCAGATGGCCGTGACGTAGCCGGTGTCCTGCAACGCCTGCGCGAGCGTGCGTTCGGCGAGGGGCAGGCCGTATTGCGCCCACGGGCGGACGACGCCGACCTGCAAGCCGTGGCGCATCGGGTAGCGGCCGGTCATCAGCGCGGCGCGCGTGGGCGAGCAGACGGGCTGGACGTAGAAGGCCTCGAGCTTCGCGCCGGCGGCGGCGAGGCGGTCAATGTTCGGCGTCTTGATTTCGCCGCCGTGATAGCTCACGTCGGTGTAGCCGAGGTCGTCCATGAGAAGGAAGATGACGTTCGGCCGCGGGGCGGCGGCGGAGGCGGCCCACGCAACACACAAAAGACACGAAAGGCCGAGAGCCAAAGCGAGGGCAGTCGTTGTTGGTTTCATGATGCAGTTCATGCCGGGTAGCGGGTGATTCCCGTTCACTTCTCGGGCAGCGGTTTCACGGAGATGTTGCGGTAATAGATTTTGCTGCCGGGATCGTGGCCTTGGAGCGCGAAGGTGCCGCTGGTGAGCCGGCGCGCGGGCGCGCGCTTCTTGCCTTCGTCGGGCTTGGGTTCGGCGGCGGCGGGCTCGGTCCACTCGATGATGGTCTTGCCGTTGACCTTGGTCGTGACGTTCTTTCCCTGCACGATGACTTCCATCGTATACCACTCCTCGTCCTTCGCGGGCGCGGTGGGATTGTCCTTGATGCCGTAGAGGCCGGCGCCGCGCTTGGGGTCGCCGTGCGAGTTGTTGACCTGCACCTCGAAGCCCTTGCGCGGGAAGCCCGAGTCCTGCCACTCGGTGTGGAAGTAAACGCCCGAGTTCGCCTTCGGAAACGTCATGATGTCGAGCTTGAGGTGGAAATTCTTGAAGGCGTGATTCTGCACCGGCCCGACGTAGAAGAGATGCGAGCGCGGGCCGGACACGACGATCTTGCCGTCCTCGGGCTTGAAGGTGTCGGGGTTCTCGTTGGCCTTCCAGCCATCGAGGGACCTGCCGTCGAAGAGCGAAATCCAGCCGTCCTTGTCGGCGGCGGTGCCGGTGGCGATGGCGAACAGCGTGGCGGCGAGGGTGAGGAGGGGTTTCATGGCTGAGTGGGATTGGCGATGGTGCGGACGCTAGTCGCCCCCCCGGCTGCGGCAAGCCCGGCGCGGGCTGGCTGAAGGCGAAGTGAACTGCACTTGGGCGCCCGCCGGATCAGTCGCGGGTGATGGCGGCCATGCGTGATTCGAGTTCGGCGCGCAGGGCTTCGCGCTCGGCGTCGGCCGCCTCGCGCGGGACGCGCAGCAGTTTGCCGAACGTGACCACACAGCGCGAGAAGGGGAGCGGCACCTGGAATCGGTCCCAACTGCGCGCGCGAATCTTCCATCCGAGCTCATACGACACGGGCACGATGGGCAGGCCGGTGAGCTGCGCGAGGCCGATGATGCCGTCCTGCACGGCGTAGCACGGGCCGCGGGGACCGTCGGGCGTGACGGCGAGGTCGCAGCCCTGTTCCGCCGCGGTGGTCATCTCGCGCAACGCCTGCGGGCCGCGCCGGCTCGACGAGCCGCGGACGGGCGTGACGCCGAACAGCTCGAGCACGCGCGCGAGCATGCCGCCGTCGCGGCTCGCGCTGACCATCGCGGCGAGTTTGCGGCCGGGGCATCGCGCCTGCACGTGGCGGCGATAGAGGATGAGCGAGAGCGCGAGGCGGTTGTGCCAGATGCAGAAGATGGCTCGTTCGCCCAGGCTTTCGACCAAGTGCCCGGAGTCATCGCGCCAGCGCCATCGCAACGTGGCGGCGAGCGCGCTGGCCGCGGACCAGATGAGCCGCGCCACGAGGCGTCCGTGCCACGGCGCCTGCCGGGGAATGACGACGCCGCCGGGAGGCGCTGGCTGCGGTGCGGGCATGGCAGCCGTCATTTGCGGAGCGCCGCCCGGACGAGGTCCTCGATGGTCGCGGACTCGCCGAGGACGGCGAGCGCGGCGCGGATGGATTCGTGGGCGTCCACCTGCTTGAAGCCGAGGGCGACGAGCGCGAGCACGGCGTCGTTGAGTTTCTGGTCGGCGGGCGAGAGCGAGCGGGCGGCGCTGCTGGCTTCCCACGCGCCCGCGGCGCCGATCTTGTCGCGCAATTCGACCACGATGCGCTCGGCGGTCTTGCGACCGACGCCGGAGATGGACGCGAGCGCCTTGACATCGCCGTTCGCGACCGCGCCGCGGAATGCGGTGGCGTTCATGCCGCTGAGGATGTTGAGCGCGATTTTAGGGCCGATGCCGCTGACGGTGTGGATGAGCAGCCGGAAGAGGTCGCGCTCGGCGGCGGTCATGAAGCCGTAGAGCACGTGGGCATCCTCGCGCACGACAAGGTGCGTGAGCAGGCGCACGTCGCCGCCGGGGGCGGGGAGTTTTTGAAAGCTCGAAAGCGGGATGAGCACCTCGTAGCCGGTGCCGTGGACCTCGACGGCGACCTGCGTGGGTAGCGCCTCGACGAGCTTGCCGTGGAGGAATGAAATCATGCTGGCGAGTTGATAGCGGGACGCGAGGCCGAGGACAACCCTGAAGCGCCGCGCCCGCGCTCACATCGGCCGCAGCATTTCGTGGAGCCTGGTGGGGCGATGCTCGGCGGTGAATGGCGTGCGCAAAAACGGTTTCACGCCGGGCGCCTCGGCCCCGGCGTCGGTCCTGGTTGGTCCCATGGGGCAGTCCGCACCCGGCGGACTCAAGCGGCCGCCTGATTTGCCACTGCGACCAACTTCGACTCCGGGCGTCCCGGCATCGCAGGGAAACTAGCGGAAGCGGCGGGGAGGACAAAGAAAAAGTTCCGTGGGCGAACCGGGCTAAATATCCCGCCGCCCCGCCCCGTCCAACGCCCCGGTGAAAGAACCACTCCCATGAAACCAATGCCACTGACTCCCCGAATCCTCGTCGCCCTTGCCGTCTCGATGCTCGCGGCTGCCGCGCGCGCGGATGTGAAACTCCCCGCCATCTTTGGCGACCGGATGGTGCTGCAACGCGACCAGAAAGTGCCCGTGTGGGGCTGGGCCGACGAAGGCGAGAAGGTCAGCGTCGAGTTCGCGGGCCAAAGGGTCGAGGCGGTCGCGAAAGGCGGCAAGTGGTCCGTCTCGCTTGCGGCGCTCAAGGCGAGCGGCACCGGCGCGAAGTTCACCGTCACCGGCAAGAACAGGGTTGAGTTCAACGACGTGCTCGTGGGCGAGGTCTGGTTTTGCTCCGGGCAGTCGAACATGGAATGGAGCATCCGCCAGTCGAAGGACGCCGCGGCGGAAATCGCCGCCGCGAACAACCCGCTCATCCGTCATTTCAAGGTCCCGCATGTGACCGCCGACAAGCCGCAGGACGAGGTCAAGACGACGGGCGGCTGGCAGCTCACCACGCCCGAGCATGCGCCGGGCTTCACGGCGGTGGGTTACTTTTTTGGCCGCGCAATCCACAAGGAACTCGGCGTGCCCATCGGGCTGATCGGTTGCAATTGGGGCGGCACGCGCATCGAGCCGTGGACGCCGCCGGTCGGGTTTCAATCCGTGCCCGCGCTCAAGGAAAACTTCGCGGACAAGCTCGCGAGTTTCCCCGCGAAGAACCCGGCAAAGACCAAGGACGGCAAGGACGTGCTCGACAAGGAGGGCAAGCCGGTGATGAACATCAGCAGCAGCTCGCCGCTCTCGATTTACAACGCAATGGTCCACCCGGTCATCCCCTACGGCATCCGCGGCGCGCTGTGGTATCAGGGCGAATCCAACAACGGCGAGGGCATGCTCTACTTCGAGAAGATGAAGGCGCTCATCGGCGGCTGGCGCGCGCTGTGGAAGCAGGGCGATTTCCCGTTCTACTACGTGCAACTCGCGCCGTTCCGTTACAACAACCCGGAGCGACTCCCCGGCATCTGGGAGGCGCAGACCGCCGCGCTGTCCATCCCCAACACGGGCATGGCGGTCACGACCGACATCACCACGCCATTGGACATCCATCCGCCCAACAAACAGGAAGTCGGCCGCCGCCTCGCGCTGTGGGCGCTGGCGAAGACTTACAACAAGCCCGTCGGTGCCTACGCGAGCCCGCTGTTCGACACGCTCAAAGTCGAGGGCGGCAAGGCGCGCGTGGCTTTCAAGAATGCCGACGGCGGACTCAAGTCGCGCGATGGCAAGCCGCTCTCGTGGTTCACCGTCGCGGGCGAGGACAAGAAGTTCGTCGAGGCGAAGGCGGAGATTTCCGGCAACGCGGTGGTCGTCAGCGCCGAAGGTGTCGCCAGGCCCGTGGCCGTGCGCTTCGGCTGGCACGAACTCGCCGAGCCCAATCTCTCCAACGGCGCCGGATTGCCCGCGTCGCCCTTCCGCACGGACAAGTGGGCCGACGCCGTGATGCCCGCGCCGTCGGCGCTGCCCGCCGCGCCTGCGAAGAAGTAGCGGCCCGGCACCGGTCCGCGCCGCCGCTTCACGCGCGCCGCAGGTAGATGCACTTCAAGTAGTGCGCCTCGGGGAAGGCTGGCGCGTGGTCCGCCGGATGAAACGTGGTGGCAATCTCCACGAACCCGCCGGCCGGACGCCGCGTCGCGTGGCGCACGATTCCGAAGAACTCCTCCGCGGGCATGTGGGCCGAGCACGATGCCGCCACCAACACTCCGCCGGGACGCAACAGCCGCGAGCCTTCCGAGGCGAGCCGCGTGTAGGCGCCGGTGGCCGCCGGCTTGTCCGCCGCGCGCCGCGCGAGCGTCGGCGGGTCGAGGATGACCAGGTCAAAGGACTCGCTTCGCGCCGCGCCGAGCCACTCAAACGCATCCGCCTGCACCGGCTCGTGCCGGCACGCAGCGACCTCCGGCACGTCGCGGTTCAACTCGAAATTCCGCCGGGCCGAGTCGAGCGCGTGCGCGCTGATGTCGAGGTCGGTGACGCTCCGCGCGCCGCCGCGCGCCGCGTGCAGCGAAAAGCCGCCGGAGAAGCTGAACGCGTTCAACACGTCGCGCCCGCGTGCGAGTGTGCCGGCGCGCACGCGGTTCTCGCGCTGGTCGAGGAAGAAGCCGGTCTTCTGTCCGCGGACGATTTCCGCCTCGAACGTCAACCCGTGCTCCAGGAACACCACCGGGCCGCCGGGCGGGCTGCCGCGAAGGATGCGTCCGTCTTCGAGACCAAACTCCCGTGACGCCACGTCCTGCATGTTGCGGCTGAGCCGCAGCACGACGCGAACCGAGGGGAGGGCGCCGCCGAGGAGTGCGGTCAATTCCCCGAGCCCCGGCAGCCAGGCGGCGGTGTAAAGCTTGAGCACGAGCGAGTCGCCGTAACGGTCGAGCACAAGTCCCGGCCAGCCGTCATTTTCGCCGTGAATCCAGCGCCAGCCGGTCGTGCTGGCGTCGAAAAGGGGCCGGCGTTTCGCGAGCGCGGACTCGAGGCGCGCGGCCCACCACGCGCGGTCGGCGTTGGCGGGTTTGCCGGCGTGGAGCACGCGCACGCGGATCGGCGAGTGCGGGTCGAACAAACCGAGCGCGAGAAAGCGGTCGCGACGGTCGAAGATGACCGCGAGCTCGCCCGCGCGGCCGGGGCGGTTTTGCTCGCGGATGCTTTGGTCGAAGACCCACGGGTGGCCCTGCCGGATGGTGTTCTCGGCGGCGGCGGTGAGGCGGAGTCGCAGCCGCGGTTGGGCGGGCTGGGCTGCGATGGATTCCGTCACGCGGCGAGGCTATTCGCGGTGAGGAAGGCTGTCCATCGCGTCGGCTGGCAGCGCGAGCCGTTCCACCTCCCAGCGCGCCCGGCGCTAAACATTGTCCTGCGGTCCGACTTGCTGCAGTTCGGCCTCCGTGAGGTGGTGCTTCTGCTTGAACCCGAGATAGACGAGCCCGCCCACGATGCTCCACGCGAGGCTGCCGGCGAAGGCCAGCAGCGAGAGCGACAGCGCGGCCGTGTGCGGCACGGCAAGGCCCGGCGCGGCCAGCATGAGCACGTAAAGATTCTCGCGCAGCCCGAGTCCGCTCGGGGTGACCGGAAGCGCCGCGATGCAGATGATGATCGGCACGATGACGAACAGTGCCGTCGGCGGCACGCCCAGCCCGAGCCCGTGTGAGAGCGCGAGCAACTGAAGCACGCACAGGGTGTTGAGCGCGAGCGAGAGCGCGAGGCTCTGCGCGAGAAAGGCCGGTCGCGCTCCGAACACGCGGCACGCATCAAGGCATTGCTCGATCACCGCGCCCCTGGGCAGGCGACGCAGCCACTCGCGGGCGCGGGGCACGCCCTTCGACACGCCGCCCCAAAACGCGAGGAACATCAACCCCCCGCAGGCCGCGAGCATCGCAAGCACGAGCCACGACACCGCGCCAAGCCGCCCGTGCGACGAGAGCAGTTCGCGGTTGGGCAGCATCATCACGCTCGCAAAGAGCAGCATGCTGAACAATCCAATGAGCCGGTCCGCGAACACCGTGACGGCCGCCTCGGTCTTCTTGTGGTGCGTCTCGCGCGCGGCGTAGTAGGCCTTCATCAAGTCGCCGCCGCTCGAGCCGAGCAGGAACGAGTTGAAGAAATGCGCAACGAGCGAAATCTCGGTGGCGCGCGCGAACGAGAGGTTGAGCCCGTGGACGCGCAGGACGAGCCGCCACCGGACGACCGAGAGGAAGATCGTCGCCCCCATGAAAACGAGCGAGAGCGCGAGCGGGCCGGGGCGAACCGCGCTGACATTGCGCCAGAGCTCGCGCGGGCCGTGGATCCACGAAGCTTCGAGCCGCTGGGCGCGCGTGAGTTCCTGCCACGCGGGCTGCTGGCCGGTCGACGTCCACGCGAGCTGGCCCTCGTGCCAGAAGATGGTCTGGAAAATCCACGCGAGCAGCAGCCCGCAGACGGCAAGCCGCCACGCGAGGGCCAGAAACTTGCGGGTGGAGTTCATTCCGCCGCGCCTTCGCCCCACAGGGACTTGATGTGCGCCACGCCTCGGCGCAGGTCTTCGGCGGACGTTGCCGGGTGAAGCTCGAAAACCTTGATGTGGTCGCGCCGCACGAACGGCTTGAGCGCGGCGAAATCCACCGTGCCCGCGCCGGGCGCGTGATGGTCCTGCGCGGGAAACGCGACGTCGTGAATGTGGAAGCCCAGCAGCTGCGGCGCGAGCGATTCGAGGTGCATCGCGTGGTGGAGGAAGCCGAGGTTCTCCTTGATCTGCGCGTGGCCGGTGTCGTGCCAGTAACCGATCGCGGGCGAAGTGAACTGGCGGAAGAACAGGAAGAAGTCGTCATCGAGCGGGAGCTCCTCGAGGGCCTCGCGGTTCTCGACGCCGAGCTGGAGCCCAAGACGCGAGGCTTCGGCCGCGACGCGCCCGAGCATCTCGACGACCCGCGCGAACGGCGCTTCCTTGATGGCCTCGCGCCGTTCGAGCAACTCGGCGCACAGGCGGTCATATTTCGGCGAGTTCCTTTCGCCGCGGGCGACGAGTTCCTTCAGGCGGTCCGTGTAGCCGGGCATCGGAAGGCTGCCGAGATGCAGCACGACGAGCCGTGCGCGGACGCGCGCGGCGGTTTCGAGCGTCTTGAGCGTGTGCTTCCACGCGCTGTCGCGCTCGCGGCGGTCTTCGGCGGAGAATTGAAACAGGTTGGGCGCCGGCTTGTTCACGCCGAGCGGCAGCGGGCAGAAGTTGTGGAGCGTGGAGATGCGGATTTCACCGGCGTCCACGGCGGCGAGGATGCCTTCCAGCAATGAGAGCCGGATGCCGTGGCTGAGTTCGGCGAACTCGAAGCCGAGGTCGCGAATCTCGCGAAGCATCGCGCGGCCGTCGGTGTGGCGGCCGGAGTTCCAGCAGGTGGAAAGGGAATACATGGCTTAGTCCCCGTGGCGGGCGGCGGGGGGGGCGAGTCGCGCCAGGAGCGCGCGGTAGCGGGACTCGATCGCGGCGGTGTCCCCCGGCGAGGCGTCGCGGTGTCCGCTGCGGCTGAGGACGGATTTGCAAAATCCGGCGAGCCGCGGCACGAGCGGGACCAGTTCGGCGCCGCCGTTGCCGAGGCGGAATTCGATCACGGCCGCGAAGGAATCCAGCGCGGTGCCGTCACCGAACGCGTCTCGCTCCATCGCCCGCAACGCGGCTTCGACGTAGAATTGAAATCCCCCGGCGCCCATCCACATCAGGTCCTCGGTGAAGTAGGGGGCGTTGTCGCGGAAGAGCGCCCCGGCCTGGTCGGGCGACTTGCCGAGGATGTGCTTCGCCGCGACGCGCTCGTCGGGCGAGTCGAACTCATTGAGGTCCCGCGCTGCGGGCAGCGTCGGGGGCGTCGGGGTGTCCATTGGTCGGAAAACCAAAAAGCCGGATGCCGCTCCGGGAGAAGACAGCATCCGGCTGTGGGAGTTCAAAGGTTAGAGGTCGGCGTAACGGGCCTTGAGCATGGCGGTGAACTTGGCCACTTTCATCTTGCGGCGGCGCTTCTCGCTGGGCTTCTCGAAGCGGCGGTGGTTGCGGACTTCCTTGAGGGTTCCCTCGCGGTCGAGCCGCTTCTTGAGGCGCCGAAGCGCCTTGTCCACCGGTTCGCCTTTCTTGAGCTTGATCTCGGTCAATCGAATGTCACCCCGTTCCTGCTGCACTGGAGCCGCCGCGCCGGCATGGCGCGGGGGCGTCGAGTCAGGGTGCGGAGCGTAGGGGGGGCGCAGGGGGGTGTCAACCGGAAGAAACGGCGTGTCACACGTCGATGACCGGGCCGTTGCCGTCGTCCTTTCGGTTGGGAACTTCGGGCTTCGAGCCACGGCGGGAATCCACGCGCACGCGGGCGCCGCCCGTGCCGGTGAGCGCGTTGAGCGCGATCGAAACGAGGCTGATGACGAGCGAACCCCAGAACGCCGCGCCGAAACTCTGCACCTCGAAGTTCGGCTTGAGCAGCAGTCCCACCAGATAAAGCAGTCCGGCGTTCACGATGAACATGAAGAGGCCAAGCGTGACCAGCACCAGCGGGAGCGTGAGGATCACGAGCAGTGGGCGGACAAACGTGTTCAGAATGCCGAGGAACAGCGACGCGACGAACAGCGCCACCACGTTTTCATAATGGATGCCCTTCACCACGTAGCCCGCCGCAAGCACGGCCACGGTGTTGATGAGCCAGCGCTGCAGGAAAGTCTTGGCTTCCTTGTTCATCAGTTCAGCCGCGACCGGGCGGGCGGCGCGCGGCGTTGGAATCGAATCGCACGGGGCGACGTTGCGGCGGGACGGCCGCGCGTTCAACAGCATTTCCCGGCCGTGGCCCGCAGCCAGGCGGCTTGTGCGGTTGTCGAGAGTGCGACGGTCGTGTCCGCCGGAATCAGGCAAAACTCTCCCGCCTCCCGCCGGACTTCGAATCCGCCGCCGGCGATCTGCAATCGCCCGTCGAGACACGCAATGATGGTCGGGGCCGGGTGGTTCATCGTGAGGTGCGATTGCTCGGTCAGTTGCTCGTGCGCGACGGAGAACAGGTTGTCATTTACGAGGCAACGCCGCAACCGCTCCGGACTTCCGCCGGGCCGACCCGTGACCAGCGCCGGCTCGAAGTCCCCGAAGTCGATCGCCTCGAGCGCCTGCCCGACGTGCAGTTCGCGCGGCTTGCCATCGAGCCCCGGGCGATTCCAGTCGAACACCCGGTAAGTCGTGTCCGAGTTTTGCTGCACCTCGATCAGCACGCAGCCCGCGCCGAGCGCGTGCACACGGCCGCCCGGCAGGAACATCGCGTCGCCGCGTCTCACGGGGATGCGATGAAAACACTCCGCAACGGTTCCGTCGCGGACGCGCCGCTCGAACTCCGCGCGTGTGACTCCGCTCCGGAGCCCGGCGTGGATGCACGCATCCGCGGTCGCCTCGGTGAAATACCACAGCTCTGTCTTGGGCTCGCCGCCAAGCGCGGCGGCCTTTGCGGCGGGCGGGTGGACTTGCAGCGAGAGCGCGTCCCGCGCGTCGAGCAGTTTCACAAGAAGCGGGAAGCGCCCGCCGGCCGGCGCCGCGGCGCCGAGCAGTTCGGAGCCGTGATGCTCCATGAGCCAGCGCAGGGTGCGGCCGGCAAGCGGGCCATTGGTGACCACGCTTTCATCGCCGGGCCGGTCGGAAATCTCCCACGACTCGCCGATGCGCGCGCCGGGCGGCAGCGCCTTGCCATACAAGTCCTGCAACCGGCGCCCGCCCCACACGCGTTCCTTGAAGATGGGCTGGAAAGTGAGCGGGTAGAGCATGGGCGCGCGCCGAGTAAACCGCCCGCGGGCGCGGGAGGGAATCAGGATTTTCCGCCCCGCGAGCGGCGCGGGGGTTTGGACAGGCCGCGGTCCGTGTTGTTCGGTTGCCGTGGCGCGCGGTGCGGCGCCGCCGGGATGCGGGAGACGAGCAACCGGCACTTGCCAAACTCATGTTCGATGCACACACTCCCGGCCCTATGGAAAAGTCGCCCCTTGGTTCATCGCCAGCTTCCGCCTCGCCGGGAGCGCCCGTCGAGCCTTCGATGAAGCAGAAAATGGCCATCCTCGTGCTGGTCGCTGTCATCCTCCTGCTCGGTGTCGCGCTGCTCATGGTCCACAACAACGCCGAGGAGCAGAAGCGCCGCGACGCGGCGACCAACATCGGGCTCTCGAACAACATCGTTGAACTCAAGTCGCTCCTCGAGGCGCAGAAGAAGGTCAACTCCGCGCTCGAAGGCGCGCTCGCGCTCAGGACCGACGAGGCGCGGTCCGCCACAAACACCCTGCTCGCCCTCTCGAACACGTTCGTCACCGTCTCCAACCGCCTCACCACGCAATTGCAAGCCACCAACCAGGCACTCGCGATGACCGCGGCGGAACTTGCCAAGACCCGTTCCGACGCCCAGTCCGCCGCGGCGAAGGCCGCCGCCGACCTGGCGCGCATCAAGCAGCAGAGCGAGGCCGACTTCGCGCGCGCGGCCGCCACCGACAAACAGCGCCTTGAGGAAATCGCGCGGCGGGACGCCCGCATCGCCGAGCTCAACACCAATCAGGAACAACTCGGCAAGCGCATCACCGGGCTCAACGACGCCATCACCGGCCTCAACACGCAAATCGCGAGGACCGAGAAGGAACTCGAGAGCACCAAGGGGGACAAGGAGTTTCTCCTCAAGGAACTTCGCCGCCTCCAATCCGAGAAGGCCGAGCTTGAGCGGCAGATGAACGACCTCGCCTTCCTCCGCGAACAGGTCAAGCACCTCAAGGAGGAACTCTCCATCGCACGCCGCCTCGACTGGATTCGCCGCGGCATCTTCGGCCCCGACGAGAAACGCGGCGCCACGCTGCTCTCCGAGGGCTGGAAACCGCAGGCCGTGAAGACCAACCCGCCTGCCGGCAACGTCCTCAACGTCGAGCTCAAGCGCGACGGCACCGTGAACGTCACCCCGCCCGTCCGGCCCGCCACCAACGCGCCGCCGCCCGCGCCGAAGGGTTCCACCAACCCGCCTTCAGGCAAGTCCGGCACCGTGACCCTCCCGCCCGGCGCGCCGCCCGCGGGCGCCGCACCGCCGAAGAAATGACCGCGTCCGCGCCGTTGGCGGATTCGTTTGGCCGCGTCCTGCGCGACTTGCGGGTCAGTGTCACCGACCGTTGCAACTTCCGCTGCCTCTACTGCCTGCCCGAGACCGAGGAGGCCGCGAATTTCTACCGCTCGAAGTTTGACGCGCTGAACAATCCACGGCCCGCCGCGCCCGTCCCCATCGCGCTCAACTGGAAACCCAAGTCGGAAATCCTCAGCTACGAGGAAATCGCGCGCGTCGTGCGCGTCTTCACCACGCTCGGCATCCGCAAGGTCCGGCTCACCGGCGGCGAACCGCTGCTGCGGCAGGACCTCGAACGCCTCGTCGCCGCAATCGCCGGCCTCGCGGACATCGAGGACCTCGCGATGACCACCAACGGCTTTCAATTCCCGCACCGCGCGGCCGCGTTGAGGCAGGCGGGACTCCGGCGCGTGAGCTTCAGCCTCGACTCACTCGACCACGACAACTTCAAGCGCATGACCGGCCGCGACGGGTTGCGCGCCGTGCTCGCGGGCATCGTGCTGGCGGGGGAACTCGGCTTCGCGCCGGTCAAGGTGAACGCCGTCGTCATCCGCGGCATCAACGACCACGAAGTCGAGTCGCTCGCGGCCTTCGCGCGCGAGCAGCGCGTGAGCTTCCGCTTCATCGAGTTCATGCCGCTCGATTCCGGCCGCGCCTGGCTCAAGGAACTCGTCGTGCCGGGGCGCGAGATTCTCGGGCGGCTGAGGGCCGCATTCGACCTGCGCCCCGTCGAGCCGGCGAACCAGTCCGAGACGGCGCGCCGCTGGGCGTTCGCCGACGGCCGCGGCGAAATCGGCATCATCGCGCCCGTCACCGAGCCGTTTTGCGGACACTGCAACCGCATCCGGCTCACGGCCGACGGCAAGATTCGCACCTGCCTGTTCAGCCTCGGCGAACACGACCTCAAGCCGCTGCTGCGCGGGGGCGGCACGGACGCGGACCTCGCCGCGAAGCTGCGCGACATCGCGGTGCTCAAGGAAGACCGCCACCACATCGGCGAACCGGGCTTCGTCCAACCCGAACGCACGATGAGCTGCATCGGCGGGTGACGTGTGATGCGGTGCGTCCGTTTGAGTTCCACTCACCTCTCCGGCGTGTTCGCGGGGAAGGAATCCTTCCCGTCCGTGAGCCATTCGAGGTTGAAGCGCGCGAGGGTGAGCGAGCCGGTCTTGTAAATGTTCGCGCCGTCGGTGCTGCCGCGCTCGTAGAAGAGCAGGATGGTGCCGTCGTTTGCCACGGCGAGGTCGCTGTAGCCGCTGAAGCCCGGCTCCACGGTCTTGCTCAACGGCCACGTCGTGGCCTCGTCGTAGCTGAGTTTCACGGAGACGTTTTTCCGGTCGCGGTTTTTGCCGGGCGCTTCCTTGCCGTCGGCGCGGGAGAGGTTGTGCGGGTTGGAGAAGAGCAGGCGGTTCTTCGCGGGCGCTTCGCTGAGGCGGATCATGCTGGCCATGCAGATGGGTTCGAGCAGTTGGTCGTGGAACTGCGGTTTGGTCCAGCCGGTCGCGCCGTTGCGGCTGGTGGTGAGCAGGCGGCGGTTGGGTTTCGATTCGCTCCGCATGTTCAAGAGCACCCGGCCGTCGGCGAGTTGCACGGCGCAGGTTTCATTGGGGATGTTCCACTCGCCCTCGTTCGGACCGGCAATCTCGCCGCGCGTCCATGTGCGCCCGAGGTCGTCGCTGTAGATGACCGATGTGACGGATGGCCGGTGCGCGTGGCCGCCGGTGCCGGTGGAAATCCACACGGGCACAAGCAGGCGTCCGTGCCGGAGCTGGATGCCGTGGCCGGGACCGGTGGCGAGCACCTTCCAGTCATACTCGGGGCGGAACGTGTCGAACGACGCGGTGATTTCGACGGGCTTGCTCCACGTGACGCCGTCGTCGTCGGTGCGAATGTAAAAGCAGCGCGCGTATTCGAGGCAGAAGAGAAAATGCACCGCACCGTCGCGGTCGGGGATGGCGACGGGGTTGTTGTAAGTGACCTCGCCGTCCGTCGCGAGTCGCTGCGCGAGGGCGACGGGGTTCTTGGCCTTGGGGCCGGGCACGTCGGCGATCTTCACGCGCGGCTGCCAGCTCGCGCCGTTGTTGGTGGAGCGGCGGAGCAGGATGTCGATCGTGCCCCAGTCGCCGCGGTCGCTTTTGCGCGCCTCGCAATAGGCCAGCACGGTGGCGCGCTTCGTGGTCACGATGCCGGGGATTCGGTAGAGCGCGTAACCGTCCTTGGCCGCCTCGAAGAGGTCCACCTTCTCGATGAACGGCGCGGCGGCGGGCGAACGGAAGGGAGCCGCAGTAAGGAGAAACGCGACAATCAACAGCCCCGCGCAGGATTCCGGGGAGGAACGTGTCACGCCGCGACATGTCGCCGCTTGCGGCGCGATGGCCGCCACCGTCGCGCGACGTTGCGGCTCGGCGGGCAGGTTCACGCCACAAGCTCCCGCATCACATTCCCGCTCACGTCCGTGAGCCGGAAGTCACGCCCCGCGTAGCGATACGTGAGGCGCTCGTGGTCGAACCCGAGCAGGTGGAGCATCGTCGCGTGCAGGTCGTGGACGCTCGCCTTGTTCTCGACCGCCTTGAATCCAAACTCGTCCGTCGCTCCATACGCGGTGCCACCCTTCACGCCGCCGCCGGCCATCCACACGCTGAAGCCGTAGTGGTTGTGGTCGCGGCCGAGCTTGGACGTGCCGTTGTTGTTGAGCTCGACCGTGGGCGTGCGGCCGAATTCGCCGCCGAAGAGGATCAGGGTCTCGTCGAGCATGCCGCGCTGCTTGAGGTCGGCGATGAGCGCGCCGATGGGCTGGTCGATTTCCTTCGCGAGCTTGCTGTGGTTGGCCTGGATGTTCTCGTGGTTGTCCCACGGCTGCCCCGCGCCGTGCCAGAGCTGGATGAACCGCACGCCGCGCTCGAGCAACCGCCGGGCGATGAGCGTCTGCCGCGCGTGAATGCCCTCGCCATACATCGCGCGCACGTGCTCGGGCTCGCGCGTCACGTCGAAGGCGTCCGCCGCCTCCATCTGCATCCGATACGCGAGCTCGAAAGACTGGATGCGCGCCTCGATCAGCGAGTCGCGCCCGCGCGCGGCGAGATGCTCGGAGTTGAGCCGCGCGAGCAGGTCGAGTTGCTGGCGCTGCTCCTTCAACGTCGCGTGGCCGCTGCGGATGTTTTCGATGAGCTTGTCGAGTTGCGTGAACTGCGAGTCAATGAACGTGCCTTGGAACACGCCCGGCAGAAATCCCGCGCTCCAGTTGTCGGCGTCCTTGATGGGGAAGCCGCGCGGACACATCACGATGAAGGCGGGAAGGTTCTGGTTTTCCGAGCCGAGCCCGTAAGTGACCCACGCGCCGACGCTCGGTCGGCTCTGCACGGAGTCGCCGCAATTCATGAGCATGAGCGACGGCTCGTGATTCGGCACCTCGGCGTGCATCGAGCGGACCACGGCGAGTTCGTCCGCGTGCCGCGCGATGTTGGGGAAGATGTCGCTGATCTCGAGCCCGCTGCGACCGTGCGGCGCAAACTTGAACGGCGTCGGAAACGCCATCCCCGTCTTGCGCTCGGTGCGGAGGTTCTCGTAAGGCAGCGCCCTGCCGGCGTGGACGGCGAGCGCGGGCTTCGGGTCGAACGTGTCCACGTGCGACGGCCCGCCGTTGAGGAAGAAATGAATGACGCGCTTCGCCCTGCCCGTGAAGTGTGGCGCGCGCGGGACGAGCGGGCTCGCTGTGGGCGCTGCAGCCGTTGCGGTTGCCGCGGCGCCGTTCTCGGCGAGCAACGACGCGAGCCCGAGCGTGCCGAAGCCCATCCCGCAGCGCGCGAGGAACTCGCGCCGCGGAATCAACGCCGCAGTCGGCGGTGGTGTGGCGCGGGGCATCGTGGACCCTTGGTAATCCGCCACGCGCGGAATGGCAAGGGCGGCGGATGCTCACCGCTGCCTTGTCCTAATCGTGATCTTGATCCTAATCTCGGGGTTCATGCCGGTTCAGGCCGGAAGATCAGGATTACGATTAGGACTAGGAACTGCCGCCACGCGCGTGAACCCTTCGCGCTCGCGCGGTTACTCCAACGCCGTCTGCCCGCTCACCACGCGCGCGTAATAGCCGCCCGTGCGGCGTAGTTCCTCGGGGGTTCCGTTCTCCGTCACGCGGCCGCCTTCGAGCACGATCACCCGGTTCACGCGCTTGATCGTCGGGAGGCGGTGCGCGACGAGGAGCGTGGTGCGGTTGGCCATCAACGTGTGCAGCGCCTCGACGACGAGCGCCTCGCTTTCGGCGTCGAGCGCGCTCGTGGGTTCGTCGAGCAACAGCACGGGCGCGTCCTTGAGGAAGGCGCGCGCGAGGTTGATGCGCTGGCGCTCGCCGACGCTGAGCTTGATGGCGCCCTCGCCGACGGGGGTGTGGTAGCGCGCGGGCATCGCCTCGATGAAGAGGTGCGCGTTGGCGGCCTGCGCGGCGGCGATGACCTCGTCGCGCGTCGCGCCCGGCCGGCCGCAGGCGATGTTCTCGTAGATGGTGGTGGGGAGCAGGAACGGCTCCTGCATCACCACGGCCACGTGCGAGCGAAGGTCCTTGAGCACGAGCGAGCGCAGGTCCGCGCCGTCGAGTTTCACGTGGCCGCGCGCGGGGTCGAAGAACCGTGGCACGAGATTCAGCAGCGTGGTTTTGCCCGCGCCGCTCGGGCCGGTGATGGCGACAGATTCGCCGGGCCGCACGGTGAAGGACACGTCCTGCAACACCGGCTTGGCATCGAAGGCGAAGGTGACGCGGTCGAACTCGATCCCGCCGGTGACGATGAACGAATCCTTGGTGAGATGCGCCGTCTGGCTGAGCGTGCGCGAGATGCCGGCGAAGGCCGTCGCACCCTTGCGGACGACGGGCCGGGCGTCGGGCGCATCCCTGAGCTCGCCGGGCATGTCGAGGATTTCGAAGACCCGGCGCGCGGCTGCGCCCGCGGTGGCGACGGTGGCGCCGACATGCGCGAGCTGGTTTACGGGCTCGTAGAGCTGCGCGAGATACGCGAGGAAGACGAGGAGCTGGCCGACGGTCAGGTTGCCCGCGAGCACCTGGCGCGCGCCAACCCACGTGATGAGCGCGATGCCCACGCCGAAGATGGCCGCGACCGCAAGCCCGTAGGAGACCTCCCAGCCGTGCTGGGCAAGGCGGCGTTCCTGCGCGTTGAACGTCCGCGTGCGGAACTCGCGCGCCTGCAGTTCCTCGAGCGTGTAACCCTGCGTGAGCGGCATGGCGGCAAGCCCCTGCTGCACCGCGCTGGTGACTTCGCTGTCGGCCTGTTGCGCCTCGGCGCCGCGCGCGGCCATGTGCGGGCCGATCTTGCGCATCACATAATACAGCACCGGCCCGATGAGCACCGCGATGAGCGTGAGCAGCGTGTTCGTGCGCAGCATCACCGCCAGCATCAGCGCCAGCGTGAGCGCCGCGCCCGCGGTCGTCACCACGCCTTGCTGGAACAGCGTCTGAAACGAATAGGTGTCCCATGACGCGCGCTGGATCAGGTCGCCGCTCTTGGAGCCGGAGTGAAACCGCAGCGAGAGCCGGTGCAGCGCGGTGAACATCTCCTCCCGCACGCGCCGGAGGCCCGCGAGTCCGACGCGGATCGAGGCGAAGTGCGCCGCCGCCGCCACCGCGCCCTGGGAAAAATGCACCAGCACCACCGCGGCCGCGAGCAGCGCGATGAGCCCCTCGCGGCTGGTGACGACGCCGAACGGGCCGAAGTCGAACCGCGGGTTCACGGACGCGTCGAGCACCTCGTCCACGATGAACGCGAGGGGCCAGGGCTTGAGCAGGTTGAGCAGCACGCCGCCCGTGAGCAGCAGGAGCACCTGCCTGATCGCCCGCACATCGGGCTCGAAAAACCGCCAGGATCGCACAACCAAATCCATCGCGCTGCGCAGTGTAGGGGCGGCGGTTGCGCGGGCAATCTGTTTCACGGCCCGCTGCGTCGATGTTTGAGACGGAACCCGCGCCCGCCGCCGCCAACCTCGGCGAACCGGTGAAGGAGGACATCGCCCTCGGCGTGGACAGCCGGCCGCCCGCGGGCAGGTCGAACAGCGGCGTCCTGCTCACGCTCGCGTCCGGCCGCGCGGTCTTCACCGCTGCGCCGGTCGCTTCGATTCATTTGCCGCAGAATTGTCCTGAACACGTTTGCTTTTCGATGGCGTCCATGTAGAAGAACGGAAGCACACCCACGGCATGATCCCGCCTGAATTGCTCGCGCGACTGGAGCCGGTGGCGCGTCGCCATCGCCGGCTGCAACTGCGGCGGGAACTCGCGCTTTGCTACGGCATCGCGGCCATCGCGGGCCTCGGGCTCATCGGCCTGCACGGGCTCACGGGCTTCTGGTCCACGGCGCTGGTGCGGCTGCTCGGCGCCGCGGCGTTCGCGGCCGCGATCTTTGTATGGTGGCGCTGGCGTCAGCAACCCGTGGACTGGCATTGGGTCGCAGGCGAGATCGAGGCGCGCCACCCGGAGTTGAACACGCTCCTGCTCGCCGCGCTCGAGCAGCAGCCGCAACCGGACGGCAGCTTCAACTTCCTCCAGCAACGCGTCGTCTCCCAGGCGCTTGAGCACAGCCGGAAAAAACGGTGGACCGACGGCGTGCCCGGCGGCCAGCTCGTGCGCGCGCAGGCGGTTCACCTCGGCACGCTCGCGTGCCTGCTGCTCGTGGTGTTTGGCCTGCGCAGTTCCGCCGAGAAAGCCGCGGTGCAAAAGGCCATCGAGGCCGTCGGCGTGCAAATCACCCCCGGCGACGCATCGCTCGAAAAAGGCCAGTCGCTCATCATCTTCGCGCGCTTCGCCGGCCCGCTGCCCGCGGGCGTGGATCTCGTGCTCGCCGGCACGCCTGACGGCGGGCGCACCCAGCCGCTCGTCAAGAGCCTCGATGATCCCGTCTTTGGCGGCAGCGTGTCCGAGGCGCAATCCGACTTCACGTATCGCATCGAATACTCCGGCCAGCGCTCGCGCGATTTCAAGGTGAAGGTCTTCGAGCATCCGAAACTCGAACGCGCCGACGCCGACCTCGCGTATCCGGCCTACACGGGACTGCCTGCGCGCCGGATTGAAAACACCAGGCGCCTCACCGCGGTCGAGGGCACGAAGGTCCAGCTCGCGTTTCAGTTCAACAAGCCCGTCGCGCGGGCGCAACTCGTCGCGCGGGACCAGTCCGCCATCCCGCTCGACATCGTGACCAACAGGCCCGCCGCGTTGCTGAAGGACTTTGCGATCGAGGAGAGCAAAACCTACGACCTGCAACTGGTGGACGCCGACGGCCGCACGAACAAGGTGCCGGCGCACTTCGTCTTCGAGGCGCTCAAGAACCGCCAGCCCGAGCTCAAGCTCACCGCGCCGCGCGGCGACCAGCGCGTCTCGGCGATCGAGGAGATCACCTTCAGCGGCGAGGCGTGGGACGACTTCGGGCTGCGCGCCTACGGGCTCGGCTTCATGATCGGCGGAGGCGATGCGCAGTTCATGCAACTCGGCGACGACGCCAGGCCGGGCGAGAAGCGGCCGTTCTCCCACGTGCTGCCGCTCGAGCCGATGCGGCTCGCGCCCGACGAACTCATCGCCTACTTCATCTGGGCCGACGACACCGGGCCCGACGGCGAGGTCCGCCGCACCGCAAGCGACATGTATTTCGCCGAGGTGCGGCCATTCGAGGAGATTTTCCGCGAAGCCGCGGGCGGCGACCAGGACCAGCAACCGCAACAACAACAGCAGGGCCAGCCACAGGGCGGGCAAGGGGAGCGCCTCGCCGAACTGCAGAAGCAGATCATCAGCGCGACCTGGAAACTCCAGCGCCAGGCCGCGGGCATCAAAGCTCCGGCCGCGAAGGGAAAGTCCTCGTTTGAATAGCGACCGCGACGCCTTACACACTCACCACAAGCCATGAAACCACGCCTGCTCGCCATCGCGCTCACGAGCGCAGTCTTCGCCACCGCTGTCGTCGTCGCGCAGGAGCGCCGCGCCGCGCCGCCCACGAGACCCTCGCCCGCCGTAAAGCCCACCGGCAATTACAAGGAGGACGCCGCCGTCGTCCACGAGGCGCAGCAGAAGGCCCTCGAATTGGCGCAGGTCCTCGCGGGAAAGGCGCAGGACCCCAAGGCGCAGGCCGCCGTCAGCGCCGCCATCGCCGAGATGGAGCGCGCCATCAAGCTGCTCGACGAGGCCAAGGACAATCCGACGAAGCTCACCGCAGCCGTCGCCGCCGAGCAGGCCGCGTATGCGCACCTGCTCAAGCTCGCCCCGCGCGAAATCAACGTCTCGCAAAAGAAAGGCCAGAAGGGCCAGCAAAGCGGCAGCCAGCAATCCCGCCAGCGCCAGCTCGACCAGCTCGACCTCAAGATGAGCGAGAACAAATACGAGCAGCAACGCCTCGCGCAGGACGCCAAGCAATCGCCCGAGCAGCGCGAGCAGTTGCAGGTGCTCAACCGCCTGCAGGAACTCGCGCGCCGCCAGCAGGACTTGAACGAGCGGCTCAAGGAACTCCAGACCGCGTTGCAAGAGGCCAAGTCCGAGCAGGAGACGGAGGACATCCGCCGCCGGCTCAAGCGCCTCCAGGAGGAGGAGCAGAAGATGCTCGCCGACGTGGATGAACTCCGCCAGCGCATGGACCGGCAGGAAAACCAGTCCAAGATGCAGCAGGAGAGCAAGCAACTCGACCAGACGCGGCAGGACGTGCAGCGCGCCGCCGAGGCCATGCAGAAGGGCAACGTGCAACAGGCGCTCGCCTCCGGCACACGCGCCGAGCGCGACCTCGAGAAGATGCGCGACGAGATGCGGAAGAAAACTTCCAACGCCTTCTCCGAGGAGATGCGCCAGATGCGCCTTGAGGCCCGCGAGCTCGCGCAAAAGCAGGAGCAAATCGGCCGGCAACTCGACCAGCTCACCGACAACAACCGCAGGAAATCCCTCACCGACACCGGCGAGAAACAGGAGCTCGTGAAACAATTCCAGGAACAGAAACAGCACCTCACAAACCTCGTGGACCGCGCGAAGGAAATCAGCGAGCGCGCCGAGCAGGCCGAGCCGCTCCTCCACAAGCAGCTTTACGACGCCGTCCGCAAGAACGCCCAGGCCGACGCCGCGAACCTTCGCGGCATGACCGAGGAACTCCTGCAACGCGGCAAGATGCTCCGGCCCGTTTACGAACTGCTCGAGAAGAACAAGAACACCGAGCCGGGCACCGGGCTCGAGATCGCCGCCGAGTTGATGAAGAACGGTTTCCTGCCCGAGACAAAGAACATCGAGGAGCGCAGCCGGCGGAGCATTGACGAGTTCAAGCGCGGCGTGGAGCGCGCCGCCGAGAGCGTGCTCGGCGACGAAGCCGAGGCCCTCCGCATGGCCCGCAAGGAAGTCGAGGCCCTCGCAGAAGCCGTCCGGCGCGAACTGGCGCAGGCCGAGCCGCAAGGCGAAGAGGCGCAGGCCGGCAAGCCGCCGGGCAAACAGGCGGGCCAGCCGTCCGAGTCCGGGCCGAAAGGCCAGCCCGGCGGGAAATCCGGCGAACCCAAACCCGGCGCGGGCAAGCCGGGCGAACCGAAGCAAGGCGAAGGCAAACAGGCCGACCCGAAACAGGGTGAAGGCAAACAAGGCGACGGTCAGCCCGGTGAGCCGCAGCCCGGCCAGGGAAATCAGGGGCAGGGGAAGCAAGGCGAGGGCAAGCAGGGCGATCCCCAGGCACAGAACAACAATCCGCAAGACGGCAAACAGGCCGGGCGCCAGCCCGGTCAGCAGCCGGGCGAGAACGCGGGCAAGCAAGGCGGCAAGAGTGGAAAAGAGGCGGGCCAGCCGAACCCGGACGGTTCACGCGACCGCGCCGACCTTCAGAATCGCGTCCGCAACGGTGGCGACGGCGGCGGCGCGAGGCGGACGGGCGGCTTCGACGAGTGGCTCGGCAACCGGCCGGTGTTTCCCGGGCCCATCCGCGGCGAAGATTATCTGCAGTGGAGCGACCGCCTTCGCGACGTGGAGGAAATGATCGAACTGCCCGACCTGCGCCTCGACGTGCAGCGCGTTCGCGAGGAAGCGCGCCGCTTGCGTCAGGAAGCGCGCCAGGAACCCACCAAGCCTGACTGGGTGCAGATCCGCACCAAGATCGTCGCGCCGCTCGCCGAGGTGAGCAAGCGCCTCGGCGACGAGATCGCGAAGCGCGAGTCGAAGGAGGCGCTGGTGCCGATTGACCGCGACCCCGTGCCCGGCAAGTTCGGCGAGTTGGTGCGCCGCTATTACGAGGAGTTGGGCAGGAGCAAGAACTGAGGCGGTTGCTGCGCGAAGCTTCCAACCGTGGCCGGTTGACCGGCGGCGCCTTTGAACGACACTCTGCCCGCGATGTTCGCCTCCATCATCTTTGCCAACCGCGACTGGCTCGCGCCCGTGGGCGTCACGCTCGCGGTGGCGCTGGTTTTTCTCGTGCGCGGCTACCGCGTGTCAGGAGCGGAGCCGTCGGTCCGCGGACTGTGTTTCGCGTTGAAGCTCCTCGGCCTCGTGGCGCTCGGCCTCTGCCTGCTTGAGCCGCATTGGAGCGGCGAGCGCGCGCGGCCCGGCGCGAATCACTTCGTCATCCTCGCCGACAACAGCCAGGGCATGCAGATCAAGGACCGCGACGCGACCGAGACACGCGCCGATTCGCTGCGCAAGCTGCTCAAGTCCGACCAGGCCGCGTGGCAGTCCAGGCTCGACGAGCACTTTCAGGTGGCGCGTTACGTGTTCGACTCGCGGTTGGTCAGCACCAAGGACTTTTCCGAGCTGAACTTCGACGGCCGGGCCTCGGCCCTCGGCGCGGCGCTGCGGGGCGTGAAGGAACGCTTCGGCAACCGCCCCATCGCCGGCGTGCTGCTGCTCACCGATGGCAACGCAACGGACATCTCCGAGGCGCCGCCCGGGCTTGCGGGCGTGCCCGTCTTCCCCGTCGTCATGGGAGAGAACGCGCCCATCCGCGACCTCGCGGTCCAGAAGGTCGCCGTGAGCCAGACCGTGTTCGAGGACGCGCCGGTCAACGTGCAGGCGGACGTGCTCGCCACGGGCTACAACGGCTACGAAATCGTCGCGCAGATGCTCGACCGCACCGGGAAGAAGATCGAGGAGCAGGCGCTCAAGTCGCAGCGCGACTCGGACCCGCTCGCGTTTCGATTCCAGTTCAAGCCCGACAAGCCGGGGCTTTCCTTCTACCGGCTGCGCGTCTCGGCGAAGAACGAGCTTGAGCAGTTTGGCAACGCGGCGCTCTCCACCGAGGCGACGCTCGCGAACAATGCGCGCGTCGTCGTGGTGGACCGCGGCCGCGGGCCGTATCGCATCCTCTACATCGCGGGCCGGCCGAATTGGGAGTTCAAGTTTCTCAACCGGGCGCTGGCGGAGGATGACCAGGTGCATCTCGTCGCGCTGATCCGCGTGGCGAAGCGCGAGCCGAAGTTCGAGTTCAAGGGCCGCGTGGGCGAGTCGAGCAACCCGCTCTTCCGCGGGTTTGGCAACCAGAACCCCGAGGAGATCCAGCGCTACGACCAGCCCGTGCTCGTGCGCCTCAACACGCGCGACCAGGAGGAGCTGCGCGGCGGCTTTCCCACTTCGCCCGAGGAACTCTATGCGTATCACGCGGTGATCATCGATGACTGCGAGGCGGAGTTCTTCAAGCCCGACCAGCAGTCGCTGCTCCAGCGCTACGTGTCCGAGCGCGGCGGCGGGCTTCTCATGCTCGGCGGCGCGGAGTGCTTCCACCAGGGCAAGTATGCGCGCACGCCCATCGGCGACATGCTGCCCGTCTACCTCGACCGCAACACGGAGAACTCGGCGCCGCAGCAGGGCTACACCTTCTCGCTCTCGCGCGAGGGCATGTTGCAGCCGTGGTCGCGCGTGCGGGCGAACGAAGCCGACGAAAGGCGCCGCGTCGAGGCGATGCCGAAGTTCGACGTGCTCAACCAGGTGAAGGAAGTGAAGCCGGGCGCGAGCGTGCTCGCCACGGTGAACGACGGCCGCAGGGAGTATCCCGCGCTTGTCACGCAGCGCTTCGGCCACGGCCGCACCGCGGCGCTCCTCATCGGCGACCTCTGGCAGTGGGGCATGCACGATGCCGAGTCGCACAAGGACATGGACAAGTCGTGGCGCCAGACCATCCGCTGGCTCGTGTCCGACGTGCCCAACCGCATCGAGCTGGCGACCGAGGCGCAGCGCGGCGATGCGAATCAGGCCATGTTGCTGAATGTCCGCGTGCGCGATGAGAAATTCCAGCCGATGGACAACGCGTCCGTCGTGCTGCGCGTGCAACCGCTCGCCGCCGACGCGAAGGCCGGGGCGGAGACGAATTTCATCCGCCTCAACGCCGAGCCCGCCACGAGCGAGCCGGGGCTGTATCAGGCCACCTACGTCCCGCGCGAAACCGGCGGCTACCAGGTCACCGCGTTTGTCACCAACGCCATCGGCGCCGAGGTCGCGCGCGCCGAGGCCGGCTGGAGCACGGACCTTGCGGCCGAGGAATTCAAATCGCTCAAGCCGAACCGCCCCCTGCTCGAGGCCATCGCGAAAAAATCGGGAGGCGAGCTGCTCACGCCCGCGCGGCTGGATGACTTCGCGCGCGCGCTGCCGAACCGCCGCGCGCCGGTGACCGAGGCGTGGACGTATCCGCTCTGGCACACGCCGCTCGTGTTCCTGTTCGCGCTGTTGTGCTTCGTCGCCGAGTGGGGACTGCGCCGGTGGAAAGGAATGGCGTGAGGATGGCCGCGGCCCCCTTCGTGGCGCTGCTCGCGGCGGCCACCTGTGCCGCCGCCGCGGTGGCGCCGCAGCAGGCGAACCCCACGGTCATCGTCGCCGTCGGCGCCGCGGGCGAGGAGGAATTCGGGAATCAGTTCGGGCAGTGGGCGGCCAACTGGTCGAAGGCCGCGCGCGAGGCCGGCGCGAAGTTCATCGGCATCGGCCCCGGCACCTCGGCCTCGACCAACGATCTGGCGCTGCTCAAGTCCGCGATCGAAAGCGAGCCCGTGGACGGCCCGGCCGAGTTGTGGCTCGTGCTGCTCGGCCACGGCACGTTCGACAGCAAGGACGCCAAGTTCAACCTCACCGGTCCCGACCTCGCGGCGACGGACCTCGCCGCGTGGCTCAAGCCGGTCAAGCGGCCCGTCGCAGTCATCAATGCGTCGTCGGCGAGCGCGCCGTTCATGTCGAAGCTCGCCGCGCCCGGTCGCGTCGTCATCACCGCCACGCGCAGCGGGAACGAGGTGAACTTCGCACGCTTCGGGCGGCATCTCGGCGAGGCGATGCTCGACGCGCAGGCGGACTTGGACAAGGACGGGCAGACCTCGCTGCTCGAGGCGTTCCTGCTCGCGTCGAGCCGCACGGCCGAGTTCTACAAGTCCGAGGGCCGCCTCGCCACCGAGCACGCGCTGCTCGACGACAACGGCGACGGGCTCGGCACGCCGGGCGACTGGTTTCGCGGCGTGCGCGCGGTGAAGAAGGCGAGCGACGGTGCGGCGCTCGACGGGTTGCGCGCGCACCAGTTTCACCTCGTGCGCAGCGCGAAGGAACGGCAGATGCCACCGGCGTTGCGGATGAAACGCGACGCGCTCGAATTGCAGGTTGCGAAATTGCGCGAGTCCCGCCAGGGCGCGGGCGACGAGGATTACTTCAAGCAGCTTGAGGCCGTCCTGCTCGAACTGGCGCGACTCTACGAGAAGCAGTAGCGGGACGGGCGTCCCGCCAGCCGGCCCCGGTTCACGCTCGTTCTCCGCACGAATCCCCCGGCCGATTTGCCGGCTTGCGGGCGTCACCGCGGCTGTGTTCTATCCGCGCCGTGTTCAAGCTGCCCAAGGTGATGCGCGCCGTCGTTTACCGGGGCGTGAACGACCTGCGCCTCGAAACCCTTCCCGTGCCGCGGATCACCTCGGCTGAAATCCTCGTGCGCGTCGCGGTGTGCGGCGTCTGCCCGACGGACATCAAAAAAATCCAGCACGGGACCGTCGCGCCGCCGCGTGTGTTCGGGCACGAAACGTCCGGCACCATCGTCAGGGTCGGCGCGCGGGTGCGCGGCTTGCGCGAGGGCGACCGCGTGGCGCTTCATCACCACGTGCCCTGCCTCGATTGCCACGCGTGCCGGCACGGCGCGTTTGCCCAGTGCGCGCAATACAAGCGGACCGGCATTACCGCGGGCTTCGAACCGGCGGGCGGCGGCTATGCGGAGTTCGTGCGCGTCCTGCCGTTCTGCCTGCCCGGCGTGGTGAAGGTGCCGCCCCGAAACACGTTCGACGAGGGCGCGATGCTCGAACCGGTGAACACCGTGCTCAAGGCCGTCCACCGGCTCAGCTTGCAGCGCGGCGACTCCGTGTGGGTGGCAGGCCAGGGGCCGATCGGGCTGCTGTTCACCCGGCTGCTCGCGCTGCGCGGCATCCGCGTGCTGGCAAGCGATCGTGCGGAAGCGCGCCTCGCCCTTGCCGCCAAGTTCGGCGCGCGCTTAGTCCTGGGCGCGGACGACCCGGATTTCGAAACCCAACTGGACCTTGCGACGGCCAGCAACGGCCTCGACGCGGCCGTGCTGGCGGTTCCGGTGGACGCGCTCGTGACCCGCGCCCTGCAACTTGTCCGCGGGGGCGGCGCGGTGATGCTCTTCGCGCACACCCAACGGGGTTCTGCGATTGGCGTGGACCCCGCGGCAGTCTGTGTGGATGAAAGGTCCCTGGTCGGGAGCTACTCGGCGGACGTGACCTTGCAGAAGGAGGTCGCCCGGCTGGTGTTCTCCCGCCGGCTCGACGTTCGAGGGTTGGTGACCCACCGCTTTCCATTGGCGCGGACGGCCGACGCGGTGCGACTGGCCGCAAATCCCTCGGTGGATTCACTCAAGGTGGTTGTCGCCGCCGATACGACCTAGGCGGGCGAAACTGGCTGGATTTGGGGCGATTATCGGGACTTGCGACACGTCCGGACGTCGTCGGGACACGGTTCCACCCGCTGCCTTGCAAGTGCCCTGTCTACAGAGAAATCCTGACAAAAAAACTGTTGACGGCTCGAAAGCCGGCTGCGATGTTCGCACCGCACACGACAAAAGGAAAACACCACATGAAGGCCAAAGCGCTTCTCGTCGCAGGACTGGTTCTCGGTGCCGCAACCTCAGCGTTCGCGCAAGGCACGGTCTATTCGGTCAACGCCGTGGGATTCGTCAACAAGACCCTGCTTCCGGGCTTCTCACTCATCTCGAACCCGCTCAACGCGCCGACCAACACGTTGAACGCGCTTCTGCCCGCGGGCAGCGTTCCGAATGGCACCGCAATCTACAAGTTTGACGGGACAAGCTTCTCAAGCAGCTTCTTCTTCGGAACCTGGGTTCCAAACTTCACCGTCGTTCCCGGCGAAGGATTCTTCATCCGTAATCCCGTTGGGACGAACATCACGATCACGTTCGTCGGCAACGTCCAGCAGGGAACGCTTACCACGTCCCTCCCCGCCGGCTTCTGGATCGCGAGTTCCCAAGTTCCGCAATCCGGCGAAGTCGAGACGGTGCTCGGCCTGCCCGTGGCCAACGGGAATTCCGTCTATCGCTTCAACCCCACCAACCAGCAGTATTCGAGCTCCTTCTACTTCGCGGGTTGGGGTGGCAACGAGCCTCGTGTGGATGTCGGCGAAGCCTTTTTCGTCAACCGCGCGACTCCCGTGAGTTGGACCCGCGTTTTCTCCGTCAACCAGTAATTCGCAAACTTCCAAGCCTATGAAACTGATCCATCGCCTCTCCCTCGCCGCTTCAGTCCTCCTTGTGGCTGCTTCCGCGCGGGCCGACTACGTTGTCACATTCTTCAACTTCAACGCCGGTAATTCGCTCCTTGGTGTCGTGTATGACACGGGTGGCGTGACTCCCCTCGGCTCGGGGTTCTCGGCGCAGATTTATGCGGGAGCGAGCGCCGGCTCACTCGCAGCCATCGGGTCGCGTGCCAATTTTATCGACGGCACGGGCATCATTAACGCGGGGGATGTTTCCGTCACGAGCGCCTCGCTCAACGCCGGCTCCTTGGGTGCGTATCAACTGAAAGCTTGGGACAATGTTGGTGGGACCATTACTTCCTACGAAGCTGCAGTCGCGGCGGGCCGCAAGGTTGGCGAGTCGGCGATTGTCGGGTTGGGCGGAACCGTCCAGACTTCCGGTTTCGTCTTGGGAGGAACTATTCCCGGAACACCTCCGACTGTGGTTACCGCGACTGTGAACCTCCACCCGTCATTTTCCGTCGCACTTGTTCCCGAGCCCGGTCTCATGACGCTTGGGTTGCTCGGTGCCGCGGGATTGTTCCTGCGCCGTCGTCGCGACTAGGGATACCTGCTCTCTTCAAGCCGCCCGGAAACGGGCGGCTTTTTTGTTGCGCGTGGTTGACAGCACACTCGACCCAACACTAGCATCCGCGCGCTGGTTCAGCCGGCCTGTTCGTCTATCGGCTAGGACACGGCCCTCTCAAGGCTGAAAGATGGGTTCGATTCCCATACGGGCTACCAGCTCCGCGGGTTCGAATTCCGGGTTTGGAGATTCGGGTTTTCGCCCGTGAACCTCCCGGCAATCCACCTTGGAACTCGGAACTCAAAACTGATTTCGGATGCGCCAGTTCCAGATCATCTTCAATCCGACCAGCGCCGCCGAACTGGCTCGCATGCCGAAGGAGCTCCAGTTGCAGATCCTCGGCGATTTTCGGGGCCTGCCCGATGAAGTGATGGGGACGGAACTCCAGCACTTCGGCCGGTTGGAACGCCAGGGGCACGTTCTCCACCGCTTTCGGGTCGGCGACTACCGCATTTACTTCGAGCGTCACCCGCTTGGCGTCGTTGTGCATCGCATCCTGAGCCGGAATACGCTCAAGGATTTCCTCTACCGGTCGAGCCTTCCGACGGGCGAAGACGAGGCCTTGCAGGAGAATCCGCAGTTCTGGGCGATGATCGACTCGGCGGGTGCGAAGGTCCGGTAGCGATGCCGGACGGCGCGTGCGGGCACGCGTCAGGCAGGCGTCACTGTTCTCCCAACTCCACGTTCCAGTAGGCGAGGTCGAGGAAGTGCTTCCAGCTTTCGTGGCATTCCAAGCTCACGTTCAGTTGCACGAACGGCCGCCACTTCGGGCGCTTGGGTTTCCGGATCAGCCGCAGCCCCGCCTCCGCCGGCGTGCGGTTTCCCTTGCGCGTGTTGCACGGAATGCACGAGCAGACGATGTTCTCCCACGTCGTTGGCCCGCCGCGGTCGCGCGGGATGACGTGGTCCAGGTTCAGATCCTTCCGGTCGAAGATCTGACCGCAAAACTGGCACGTATTGCGGTCGCGCTCGAAGATGTTGTGCCGCGTGAACTTGACCTCCTTGCGCGGGAGCTTGTCGAACACCATCAGCATGATCACGCGCGGAACGCGAATCCGGAAGGACACCGTGGTGATGGACTCGGCGTGCGGTTCGCGTTCTGAAAAATCACGCCACTCCGAAAAGTCGAAGGTCTCAAACGCGCCGTCATCGTCGCCGACGACGACCTCGGCGTGGCCTTGGAACAACAGCGTCAGCGCGCGCCGGGCCGAGCAGACGTTCACCGCCTGCCAGAGCCGGTTGAGCACGAGCACTTGATGGTTCAGGTAGATGCCCATTCGCTTTTGCGCGCGGAAAATATCAACGCCTCCCGGCAGTGTCAACGTGCCGGCGGAGCGCGCGAATTCCCTGTTCCACGCCGCGCCGGGGTGTGCTATGAACAATCACCAAACCGGCTAGAATTCCGATTGGCGCACGGGCGTCTTTTCTTGGCTGTTCACCGGAGTGACATTGAACTTATGAAGCTCGCACCATTTGCAATCCTGCTCGCCGCCATGGCCGCCACGGCCCCGGCCTTCGGCGCGCCCGCGAAGAAGGAAGCCGCCAAGAAGGTCAGCTATTACAAGGAGGTCCGCCCCGTGTTCCAGGCCAACTGCCAGGGCTGTCACCAGCCGGCCAAGGTCAAGGGCAGTTACGTGATGACGGACTTCAAGAAACTGCTTGCCGGCGGCGAGTCCAGGCTCGCGGCCATCGTCGCGAAATCGCCGGACAAGTCGAACCTCCTTAAGCTCATCACGCCCGTGGAAGGCAAGGCCGAGATGCCCGAGGGCAGGAAGCCGCTGCACGCCGCCGAGATCGAGCTCATCCGCAACTGGATTGCGCAGGGCGCAGTGGACGACACGCCCGCGAACGCGAAAGAGCGTTACGACGCAAATCATCCGCCCGTGTATTCCCTGCCGCCGGTGATCACCTCCCTCGACTACTCCGCGGACGGCCAGTTGCTCGCGGTGCCGGGGTTCCACGAAGTGCTCCTTCACAAGGCCGACGGCTCCGGACTCGTCGCCCGGCTCGTCGGCTTGAGCGAGCGCATCGAGTCCGTGCGCTTTTCCCCCGACGGCACGAAGCTCGCCGTTGCCGGTGGATTGCCCGGCCGCATGGGCGAGGTGCAGGTGTGGGACGTGGAAAAGCGCAAGCTGCTCCTCTCGGTGCCCGTCACTTACGACACCGTTTATGGCGCGAACTGGTCGCCCGACGGCAAGCTCATCGCCTTCGGCTGCGGCGACAACTCCGTCCGCGCCATCGAAAGCGACACGGGCAAGGAAGTTGTCTTTCAAGGCGCGCACAGCGACTGGGTGCTCGACACCACGTTCAACGCCAAAGGCGACCACATCATCTCCGTGAGCCGCGACATGACCTCGAAGCTCACCGAGGTCGCCACGCAGCGGTTCATTGACAACATCACGAGCATCACGCCCAACGCCCTCAAGGGCGGCATCCACGCCGTCGCGCATCACCCCAGGCGCGAGGAAATCGTCTTCGGCGGCTCCGACGGCATCGCGAAGGTTTACCAGATCTTTCGCACCACCGCGCGGCAGATTGGCGATGACTCCAATGGCATCTTCCCGCTCGAGCCGATGCTCGGCCGCGTTTACTCGGTCGTGTTCAGCCGCGATGGCAGCGTGATCGCCGCGGGCTCCGCGCTCGACGGCAAGGGCGACGTATTCGCCACCACCTACACCAGCAGCACCAACCCCATCACCACCGACATGGCGAACGTGATGAAGAAGATTCCCGCGAGCCGCAATGCGCAGGACCAGGCCGCCATCGCCAAATACAAGGACAGCATCGCGAAGAAACTCTTCAAGACCCCGGTGGACGCGGGCGTGTTCGCCGTGGCGATTTCGCCGGACAACAAGACCACCGCCGCCGCCGGCTCCGACGGTGTCGTGCGCCTGTTCAACACAGCCGACGGCTCGCGCAAGGGCGAGTTCCTCTCCGTGAAAGTCAGCGAAGCCACGAAGGCGCTCGCGGTGAAGAAGTTCGAGCCCGACGCCGCGCCCGCCACCGCAAAGACCGAGGCCGGGCAGGAGAAACTTCCCCCCGGCGTGAAAGTGATCGCGCTCGAAGCCGAGCCCAAGACCCTCGCGATCGCGAAATGGACCGACAGCGCGCAGGTGCTCATCTCCGCGCGGCTCAGCAACGGCGAAACGGTGGACGTGACGCGCATCGCGAAGCTCGACATCGGCAGCTCGCGCACGGCCGACGTCACGGCGACGGGCGTTGTCCGCGCCAAGTCCAACGGCTCCACATCCGTCAAGGCCAGCCTCGGCGGCAAGAGCGTCAGCATCCCGGTCAAAGTTTCCGGAATCGAGAGACAACTCGACACCGACTTCATCCGCGACGTGAACCCCGTGCTCACCAAAGCCGGGTGCAACCAAGGCACCTGTCACGGCTCCAAGGAAGGCAAGAACGGCTTCAAACTCTCGCTCCGTGGCTACGACGCGAACTACGACGTCCGCGCGTTCACCGACGAACTCGCCTCGCGCCGCGCCAACGTCGCCTCGCCCGACGACTCGCTGATGCTGCTCAAACCCACCGCCGCCGTGCCGCACGTCGGCGCGAAGGTCATCGAACCCGGCGACCTCAACTACCGCATCATCCGCGAATGGATCGGCGCCGGCGCGAAGCTCGACGAGCAGTCCGCGCGCGTCGCGAAGATCGAGCTCTCCCCTCAAAACCCCGTCGTGCAGCGCGTCGGCTCGCGCCAGCAGATGCGGGTGGTGGCCACTTATGCCGACGGCTCGACGCGCGACGTGACGACCCTCGCCTTCGTCGAGAGCAGCAATCAGGACATCGCCAAGGCCGACGCGCACGGCGTGGTCAGCACGCTGCGCCGGGGCGAGGCCGCGATGCTCGCGCGCTTCGAGGGCGCCTACGCCGCGACGACCGTGACCGTGATGGGCGACCGCGACGGCTTCGCGTGGAGCGAGCCCGAGAAATGGAACAAGATTGACGAACTGACCGCCGCGAAGTGGCTGCGGATGAAGATCCAGCCGAGCGGGCTTTGCACCGACGACGAGTTCATCCGCCGCGTGTATCTCGACCTCACCGGCGTGCCGCCCGGCGCGGACGAGGTGAGGGCCTTCCTCGCCGACACGCGCCCGACCCGCGAGAAGCGAGACGCGCTCGTGGACAGGCTCGTCGGCGGAGACGACTACGTGGACCACTGGTCCAACAAGTGGGCCGACCTCTTGCAGGTGAACTCGAAGTTCCTCGGCGCGGAGGGCGCGAAGGCCTTCCGCGACTGGATTCGCAACGAAGTCGCGAAGAACACGCCCTACGACGAATTCGCGCGCAAAGTCATCACCGCAAGCGGCTCCAACAAGGACAACCCGCCCGCGAGCTACTACAAGATTCTCCGCAAGCCCGAGGACATCATGGAGAACACGACGCACCTGTTCCTCGCCACGCGCTTCAACTGCAACAAGTGCCACGACCATCCGTTCGAGCGTTGGACGCAGGACCAGTATTACCAGACCGCCGCCTACTTCGCGCAAGTCGGGCTGAAGAAGGACCCCGCCGCGGGAGACAGGCAGATAGGCGGCACGGCGGTCGAGGGCGGCAAGCCGCTCTATGAAATCGTCGAGGACTCCACCAGCGGCGAAGTGAAACACGAGCGCACCGGCAAGGAAACGCCGCCGCAGTTCCCGTATCCCGCCACGTGCGGCCCCGGGGCAAAGGCCGAGAAAAAGCCGTCGCGTCGCGAACAGCTCGCCGCGTGGATCACCGCGAAGGACAACCGCTACTTCGCCACCAGCTTCGCCAACCGCATCTGGGGCTACCTCACCGGCGTCGGCATCATCGAACCGCTCGACGACATCCGCGCGGGCAACCCGCCAAGCAATCCCGAACTGCTCGACTACCTCACGCAGGAGTTCCTCAAGAGCGGATTCGACACGCGTCACTTGATGAAGCTCATCACCAAGTCGCGCACCTACCAACTCTCGGTCGTGACACACAAGTGGAACGCCGACGACAAGGTCAACTTCAGCCACGCCACCGCGCGACGCCTGCCGGCCGAGGTGCTTTTCGACAGCATCTACAAGGTCACCGGCGCGAAGTCGAACATCCCGGGCGTGCCCGCTGGAACGCGCGCCGCCGCGCTGGCGGACGCGGTGAAACTACCCGACGGCTTCTTCGCGACCATGGGCAAGCCGCCGCGCGAATCCGCGTGCGAGTGCGAACGCTCGAGCGACATCCAGCTCGGGCCCGTGATGGCGCTCATCTCCGGCGCGACCGTCGGCGACGCCGTGAGCGCCGCGGACAATGCCATCGCCAAGCTTGTCGCCGATGTGAAGGACGACCGCGCGCTCATCCACGAGGTATTCCTGCGTGTGCTCAACCGACCCGCGAAGCCCGGCGAAATTGACGCGACACTCAAGAACTGGTCGCTCATCAAGCCCGACCACGAGCGTGTGACCAAGGAGCTCTCCGCCTACGAGCAGGTCTTCCCCGGCCTCCAGAAGAAGCGCGAGACGCAACGCGCCACCGACCTTGCCGATGCCAAGGTGGACCTCGCGGACTACGAAAAGGAGATCGCCCCGCGCGAGGCGAAGCTCGATCAGGAACAAAAGGAGCGCGTCGCGAAGGCCGAGGCGGAGTTGAAGCGCTTTAACGAGCAGGATTTTCCGAAGCGCGCGGTCGAGTTCGAGAAGAAGCAGGACCTCAAGGTCGCGTGGAAGGCCATCGCCGCGAAGTCCGCCAAGTCCACCGGCGACCTCAAGCTCAAGCAAGAGGACGACAAATCCATTGTCGTCACCGAAGGCAAGATTCCGCGCGCGGTTTACACCGTCACGTCGGACGCGCAACCCGGCGTGCTCGCGGCGCTGCGCGTCGAGGCGCTCGCGGACAAGAAGTTCCCCAAGGGCGGCCCCGGTCGCGCGCCGGACGGCAACTTTGTGCTCAATGAAATCGCCGTGACGTTCGCGCCGACAGGCGGCAAGCCGGAGGACACGAAGAAGCTCGACCTCACCAAGGCGCTTGCGGATTTCAGCCAGGAGAACTTCGAGGTCGCCAAGTCCATCGACGGGCAGAACAACCGGCAGACCGGCTGGGCCATCGCGCCCAACGGCGGCTCGACCCACTGGGCGACCTACGAATTGAAGACGCCGCTGACGAATACGGCGGGCGGCACGCTGACCTTCACGCTCACGCAGCAGTTCAACGGAGGCGAGGAAAAGGGCTACACGCTCGGTCGCTTCCGGATCTCAACCACGGATGCGAAGACGCCCGGCTTGAGCCAGTCCGAGGAACTGCGCGCCATTCTCGTGGTCGCGCCCGATGCGCGCGCCAAGGAGCAGAAGGACGCGCTGGAGAAATTCGTGCGCGGCAGCGATCCCGAACTCGCCAAGCGCAACAAGGAACTCGCCGAAGCGAAGAAGCCGCGGCCGATTGATCCGCTCTTGAAGGAACTGCAGGACTCCGTGAAGCGCCTCGCCGAACCGCTGTCGCCCGATCCGAAGCTCGCGCAACTCAAGCGCGCCTCCGAGCTCAGCACCAAGCACGTCGAGCAGCAGCGCCTCATCGGCGCGCAGGACCTCGCGTGGGCGCTCATCAACAACCCGGCGTTCCTGTTTAACCGGTGATTTTCAACCACGCGCGGACACACACGGCCACCGAACCGAAACCGTGTCGGACCTGGGAGCCCGATCCGGCTTCCCCCGTGTCCATCCGCGGTTAAATTCAATCCCTTGCAATCACGTCAAAGCAGCGTTACAAAACTAGGCAACAAAGCACCCTTATGATCCGCATCCCAGGCGAACTCGGCAAAGACCTCTGTGACCGTCACCTCGGAATGACCCGCCGCGACCTGCTCCGCATCGGCGGCTCCGGCCTGCTCGGGCTTTCGCTCGGTGGCGTGCTCAAGCTCCAATCCGTCGCCAACCCGTCCACGGGCGGCCGCGGCTGGAACAAGGCCAAGAGCGTCATCATGATTTACCTGCAGGGCGGTCCGTCGCACCTCGACCTGTGGGACCCGAAGGACAACGTGCCCGACAACGTCAAGAGCGCGTTCAGCTCCATCCCCACCAAACTCCCCGGGGTGCAGTTCACGGAGTTGCTGCCCAAGCTCGCGAAGGTGAACGACAAGTTCACGATGATCCGCTCGATGAGCTACACGCCCAACGGGCTCTTCAACCACACCGCGGCCATCTACCAGATCATGACCGGTTACACGACCGACAAAGTCAGCCCGTCCGGCCAGCTCGAGCCGCCGAGCCCGAAGGACTTCCCGAACTTCGGCTCCAACATCATCCGCCTCAAGCCGCCCGAGGTGCCGATGCTCCCGTTCGTCCAATTCCCGCGTCCGTTGCAGGAATCCAACGTCGTCGGCAAGGGCGGCAACGCCGGCTTCCTCGGCAAGGCGTTTGATCCCTACACGCTCTTCCCCGATGGCGACGACATGGACATGGGCAAGATGGACAAAATCAAGATTGACGACCTCAATCTGCGTCCCGACATGTTCGCCGCCCGCCTCGAACGCCGCGCCAGCCTGCGCAACGACATCAGCGACGCAATGCCCGAGATCGAGAAGGCCGTTGAGACCTACAACCTCGACGACTACTACAAAAAGGCCATGAGCCTCATCGTGAGCGGCCGCGCCCGCGAGGCGTTCGACCTCAATCAGGAACCTGACAAGCTCCGCGACCGCTACGGGCGGAACACCTTCGGGCAAAGCTGCCTCCTTGCCCGCCGCCTCGTCGAGGCTGGCACGCGCGTCGTCGAGCTCATCTGGCCCAAGGTCGCGAACTCAGACAATCATTCGTGGGACGTTCACGTCGGCCTCAACGACCGGATGAAAAAGCAGAGCGCGCCGATGCTCGACACCGGCCTCTCGGCACTGTTTGAGGACCTCGACCAGCGCGGGCTGCTCAGCGAGACGATTGTCGTGGCCATCGGCGAATTCGGCCGCAGCCCGCAGAAAGGGGTGAGCACTTCCGGCAACGGCAACGATGCGAACGGCCGCGACCACTGGCCGTATTGCTACACCTCCGTCATCGGCGGCGCCGGCATCAAGCGCGGCTACGTCCACGGCAAGTCCGACAAGACCGGCTCCGCGCCCGTCGAGGATCCCGTGCATCCGATCGAAATCCTCGCGACCATCTACCACAGCTTCGGCATTGACCCGGAGACCATCGTGATGAATCACCTCAACCAGCCCCGCGAGCTGGTGAAGGCGAAGGCCGTCACGAAGCTCTTCGCGTAACGCTCATCCTCGTCTTCGCTCCGAAGCTGCGAGCGAAGAAGCATCCTCGTCCTCGAAAAGGGGACGGGGATTTTTTCTTTCCAATGCAGAATGGGGGCCGCGATCCGGCTCCGGACCTCGCAATCATCAGCCTCAATCGTCGAGCGGATACACCGGCCGGCGCACTTTTCGGAACGGGAGCGACTTCAAATTGCTGCTGCACGGGCCCGGCGTGTCCACCCACAACATGCGCGCCGCGATCTTGTCGTAGGCGCGGCGGTGCGCGACCGCGGCCTTCACGCCGATGATCGAGAGCAGCGACGGCTCGATCCCCTGGCTGCGCCATTGGCCGAGGTCGAACGGCGGCGTCCGCCTGCTCGTGAGCAGGATCGTGACGCCCTCGTGCCTCACCACGGCGCACGGGCCCATGTCGAACGCATTCCCGCACATGGACGCGAGGTGGCTGTTCTTGTCCTCGAGTTCGAAGCGGCCGCCCCGATGCGAAACGAACTCGACGCTGAGCGAAAGCGGACCCGCGTCCAGCCGGCTGCCCTTGCCGCCAACCGCGAGCGTGAGTGTGTCGCCCGGCGGGCGCGTCGCGAGGTGGGCGACCGCCTCGGGATCGTTCAGGCACACGGCGCAGTTCTTCACGCGATGACTCACCAGCGCGCGCAGGATGCCCGTGCCGTCGCCGGGCGCGCCGCCACCGATGTTGTCCGAGGGTTCGACGAGCACCGTCAGTCCCCCGCCCGACGGGAGAATCCGCCGCATCACTTCCTCCAGGGGCGGGTCGGTGACATTTCCATCGGCCTTGTGGCGCAGCGCAAACTCGCAGAGTCCGCCCAGCGCGGCGCGCGCCTCCGCATCGGAGCCGGTCGTTGAGATGCAGAAGCTCACGCCCGTTTCCGGCGTGTCGGCGAAGGCGAATCCGGCGGACACGCTCACGGCCCAGAAATGCGGATGCTCCTGTTCGAGGCGGCGCGCCATCGCCTCGAGGCTGCGCATGGGCTCGGTCTGCGTGCCCGTGCCCGTCGGCGGCCAGATGATGGGCGGATGCTCGAACATCATCCGCGGCACGCGGCCTGTGCGGAGGCAGCGGTCGAGCAGTTCCGCCGCCCGCACCGCGGACGCGCGCGCGTCCGTGTGCGGGTTCTCACGGTAGGCGACGAGGCAGTTCGAGAGCGCGGCCAAGCGCGCCGTGAAGTTCGCGTGCAGGTCGAACACGCCAAACACCGGCACGCGCTCCGCGCCGCGCAACCTGCGAAGGCGCGCGAGCAGCTCACCCTCCACGTCGGGAAATGACTGCGACGTCATCGCGCCGTGCAGCACGAGGTAGATGCCGTCCACGCCGCGCGCGAGCTCGGGTCCGGCGTGTTCGCGAAATTCGCCCCACCACGCCTCGATGACGTCATCGTCCACGGTGGCGCTCGGCGGGGCGCGGAAGTCCACCGTGGGCAGCACCGTCCAGCCGGACGTGCGCGCGAACTCGAGCACGCCGCCGAACGGCGAGGCGTCGCCCTCGCACGCGAGCAGTTCCGCGCCGCGCCGCGCCTGGAATTCCGCGAGCGGCGTCGTGCCCTCCACGAAGCAGTGGGTCTCGTGGAAAATCCCTGCGATTAGAACGCGCATCGCGGTGCAAAGTCGGTCTGAAACGTCCGGCGTGGGACCGGTGCTGCGCAGGTTCGGTTGACCGGGATCTCCCCGCGCGGTTTCATGGAATCACTTCGACGCCTTCTGCAGCGAGGCGAGATACTCCACGAGATCCATGAGTTCCTGCGTGGTCATGGTTTGCTGCAAACCCGCGGGCATGATCGAGAGTCTGGCCTGCGCGCGGCTCTTGATGCCGGACGTTTTGTAGCGCGTCACCAGCCCGCCCACGGACTTGATCGCCACCTCGTCCGCGGCGTCGCTCACGATGAGACCGAACGCGTCCTCGCCGTCCTTGAGCAGGAGCGTCCACGCCTCGAAGCCCATCGAGATGCCCGCGCTTGGGTCGAGGATGGCTTCGAGCAGCGCGTCGCGGCCGAGCTTGGCGCCGATCTCGGAGAGCGCGGGGCCGAAGTCCTGTCCGCGCCCGTTCACCACATGGCACTTGGCGCACTGGGTGGCCTCCCGGAAGAACACGGCCTCGCCGCGTTTCGCGTCGCCCGCCATTTTCAGCAGCTCGGCTGCGGGCGGAAGCGGCTGCGCAGTCAGCGACGGCGGGCGCGGCAGGAGTTTCGCGGCCTCGGCCTTGATTGCGGGCCAGCGCGTGGCGGCGAGTTCGGAGCCGGCGGTGAACTTCAGTTCCTCGGCGAGCTTCGACTCGCGCGCGAGCCTGAGCAATTCGGCCGCGCCCTCCTGCGTTTGCGCGAGTGCGCGCACGACTTGTCGGCGCACGGCCCCGTCGCGGTCCGCGTTGGCTAGAACCGGCAACAGGTGCGGGATCACCTGTTTGTCGGCGGTGTTGCCGAGCGCCTGCACGACGGCGGCGGCGTTGGTGGAGGCGAGCGCCGTGGCGAGCGCCGTGGTGTCCTTCGCAGCGAGCACGAGTCGCGCGGCGGTGACGCCCGCCTCGTCGGCGGGGAATTTCGAGGCGACTTCGAGAAGCCCGGCCTGCTGGTCGGCGAGCTTGAATTGTTCGACGAGTTTCGCGAATCGGGCCGTGCCGCGCGTGGCGGCGAGGACTTTGTCGAGAGCGTCGCGGAGGCGCTCGTTGGCTGTTACCTGCGCGGGTTCGAGTCGTGAGAGCGCCTCGATGATGGTCTCGACGCGCGCGGGATCAAGCTGCTGGGCGGGCGTCGATGGGACGAAGAGGACGACGACGACGAAGGCGAGCAGTCGCTTCATGACGATGAAAAACGTGCGCACCCCGCGTGAGTTGGACCGCGGCGCCCGCGTCGTGCGCACCGTGTTCAAATCCCGCCAAGGGCGATCGCGGCGAGGGCGTCGTCCTTTTCCTTGCATTTGGGGATGAAATCGAGCGCGCGGATGTAGCGGGCCTTCTCGGCCTCGGTCGTGGTCTTGTCGGTGGCGATTTTTGCGAGGAGCGTCGCGGCCTTCGGTGCCCGCGAGCGCCACAGGATGTCGCGGCCGGCCGGTGAATTCCACTTGTCGCCGACGGCGGCGAGCCAGGCGTCGAGGCAGGCGGCTTCATTCTTGTCCGCGCCGATGCCGAGCGCTTCGAGATACCAGCGGTCCTTGCCGTCGTGCTTGAGCGCGAGCTGCGCCCAAAGTTTCGGCGCCTCGGGCGACTTGCTGTGTCGGAGCGCGATGGCGCACTCGCGGCGAACGAGGGCGGAGGCGTCGCCGGTGAGTTTCTTCACCGTGGAGGGCACGTCCATGCCGCGCTCGCGCGCGATGCGCAGGCCGGTGGCGCGGATGTCTTCGTTCGCGTCCTTGAGGGCGTCCTCGATGTATTTCATTTCCATGCCCTTGATGCGCGCGAGCAGGTGCAGGGCGCGGGCGCGCTGGCGCGGGTCGGTGCCGGTCCAGAGTTTCTTGAGCTCGGACTCGGCCTTGCCTTGCATGCCGTGGAGCGCGGTCCACGCGATGTAACGTGTGGCGAGGTTGGGCGACTGCAACGCGGCGACGCCCCCGGCCGCAGACTTGAGGTTGACCGCCGGCACGGTGGGTTTGTGACCCTTCGGGGCGACGCGGTAGATGCGGCCGGTCATCGTGGCGAGATCGCGGTCGGCCATGTTGTGACCGCCGACGCCGGCGTCGTGCCAGTCGGCGATGAAGACTGAGCCGTCGGGCGCGACGCACACGTCGGCGGGGCGATACCACGTTTCGGTGCTGGTGAGCAGGTCAACACTCTGGGCGGTGTAGCCCGCGCCGGATTTCGTCACGGGATACGCGCGAGTCGTGCGCGGGCCGGCGTCGCAGTGGATGACCTGGTTGCGAAATGGAGCCGGGAGGAGGTTGCCTTCATACACCGCGATGCCGGTCGGCGAGCCCTGTCCGGTGTGCAGGAGGTTTGGCACGACGCCCGGATCGTGCAGGTGCCATTGGTAAAGAATCTTGTTGTCCTCGGACTCGCCCTTGGCCTTGGCCTTGTTCCAGCCTTGTCCCCAGCCCGCGCCGGTGAGTTCTTCGGTGTAGCCGTAGTTGCCGAATTCCATCACGAAGTTGATGCGGACGCCTTTGTTGCCGTCGTCGTCGTTGTCGGACTGCCAGAGCGATCCAAAGGAATCCACGGCGACCTCGTAGTTGTTGCGGAAGTTCCAACCGAGCACCTCGAACTGGGAACCGTCAAGGTTGCAGCGGAAGACCATTCCCTGCCGGAAAGGGTTGCGCGAGTCGTTGACCACGGTGCCCTCGACGTCCTTCACGGGGTTGCCGTCCTTGTCGTGGACCGATTTGCCGGTGTTGCCAAAGTTCCAGTAAAGCTTGCCGTCGGGTCCGAAGACGAACGAGTGCGCGGAATGGTCGTGCTGCGGCTGGCCGGTCTTGGTGAAGAGCAGCTCTTTCTTGTCCGCCTTGTCGTCGCCATTCTCATCGGTGAAGACGAAGATGTTCGGCGAGCAGGAGACGATGACTTTGTTGCCGAGCACGCAGAGCCCGAGCGCGTTGTTGACGTCGGTGCCTTGATAAAATGTGGTGGACTTGTCGGCCTTTCCGTCGCCATTGGTGTCTTCGAGGATGAGGATGCGGTCGCCCTCGGGCCGGAGGGGCGGGTTGGACCAGCGGCGGTAATTGGCGCCCTCGGCGATCCAGATGCGGCCGCGGGAATCGATGTCCATGCACGCGGGGTTGATGAGGCGTGGTTCGCTCGCCCAGAGGGTGGCTTCGAGTCCCTCGGGCGTGGTGAAGGTCTTCATCGCGGCCTGCGCGGCCTCGGGCCCGGACGGGTGCGGTGCTTGCGCGGCCTTCTCGCGCTCGGCCTTGGCGGCGTCGCGTTTGGCCTTCTCGGCGGGGTCGAGCTTTTGCTTTTCCTGCTCTGCCGAGGCTGCGAAGGAAAGCAGCGCGCCGGCGAGGGCGGCAGCGGCGGCGAATCGGATGGCGACGGTGTTCTTCATGGCGATGGGTTGGGGGCGGGAAACACTGAGCCCTCGACGCGGCCTGCCCGTGGGACATTCACGACAGGAAGCGATCGTCGGCGCCGTGGCTCAATGACCGGACTTGGGGAGGCAGCCGATCTTGGCGAACGCGATGCAGTAGGCGAGGACGACCGCGCCGAGGATCCACCATCCGCCGGGTGAAACGGTGGCCTTATACATCCCCCAGCCGAGCACGAGGCCGAGGACGACATAAACCGCGAGGGTCGAATAGAATTTCATGGGCCGCGAGAATAGTGCGAATGCCGGGGGGCGCAAGCCGCAAGTCCGGTCCCCGGGCCGGGTCAGACTTCGACGCGGCCCTCGAACACGAACTCGGCCGGACCGGTGAGATGCACATCGGAGAAGCCGGCGTCGTCGGACTTGAAGCGCACTTCCAGCAAGTCGCCGCCCTGCACCTGCACCCGGACGGGCGAGGTGAAGCCGTGCACCCGCGCCGCGATCATCGCCGAGGCGCTCACTCCGGTGCCGCACGCAAGCGTCTCGCCCTCGACGCCGCGCTCGTAGGTGCGGACGCGGATGTGCCCGGGACCGAGCACCTGCACAAAGTTGACGTTCGTGCCCTTCGGGGCGAAGTGCGGATGAAACCGCACCTCGTGGCCGAGTTGCTGGACCATCGCGCGGTCGGCGTCGGGCACGAAGACCACGGCGTGCGGCACGCCGGTGTTGAGTGAATGGATCACGGCGGGACCGGTGGAGAGCGCGACCGCTTCGCCGAGCCGCAGGCCGTGGGGCGGCGTGAGGTTCACGGTGACGCGCGCGCCTTCAAAACTCGCCGCGATGACGCCCGCGCCGGTCTCAAACGTGAACCCGCGCTCCGCGCCCGTGAGCCGCTGCACGAACCGGCCAAAGCACCGCGCGCCGTTGCCGCACATGTCGGCGGAGCTGCCGTCGCTGTTGTAGAATTCCCATGCCCAGTCGGCTTTTCCCGAGGCGCATGGAACGAGCAGGAAGAGTCCGTCCGCGCCCACGCCGCGTTGCCGGTGGCAGAGGCGGGCGACTTGTCCGGGTGTCAGCCGGATCGTTCCACCGCGGTTGTCCACGAGCACGAAGTCGTTCCCCGCGCCGTTCATCTTGGTGAACTCGATCATCATCGGCGCGGACGGTAGCGGCGGGTGTGCGTGGGTTCAAGTGCGGCGTGGTCTGCCGCGGCGAGCCGAGGTGGTCCGGCCTACTTCGCGATTTTCAACACGCGGTGGTTCCCGCTGTCCGTGATGAAAAGCGTGCCGTCGCGGTGCACGGTGACGCCGTGCGGCTGGCTCATTTCGAGTTCGAGGGGCGGGCCGCCGACGCCCCCGGTGCCTTTCCTTCCGCTGCCGGCGACGCGCGTGATCTTTTCAGTGCCGGGCGAGTAGCGGCGGATGACGTGGTTCTCCGTGTCGGCGATGAGGACGCTGCCGTCGTGGTCCATGCAAAGGTGTTTCGGGCCGTTCAACGTCGCCAGACGCGCCTCGCCGCCGTCGCCGGACAGGCCCTTCTGCCCCGTGCCTGCCACGGTGCGGATGCGGCCGTCGGGCGTGACCGCCCGCAGGGCGTGTCCGCCGCGTTCGAGCACGTAAATCGTCCCTTTCGCGTCCGCGCAAACCGCGCGCGGGTCCACGAGCGGCGACTTCGCGGCCTCGGCGCCGTCCTCGGGCGTGCCGCGCTGGCCGTTGCCGGCGATCGTGCGCGCGATGCCAGTCTTGAGGTTCACGGCGCGGATGCGCCGGTTGTCGAGGTCGGCGAGCAGGAGGTTCTCGGCCTGCGGATCGAGCGACACGCAGTAGATGTTTCCGAAGTCGGCTTTCACTGCCGGGCCGCCCTCGCCGGTGAATCCCTTCGTGCCCGTGCCCGCGACCGTCGTGATGACGCCGGACTGCGCGTCAATCTTCCGCACGCGGCTGTTCCAAGTGTCGGAGACGAAAATGTCGCCGTTCGGCGCGACGGCGAGGTTGTGCATGCCGTTGAATTGGGCCTGCGCCGCCGGACCCGCGTCGCCCGCGAAACCTTTCTGGCCGGTGCCGGCGATCGTGGTCAGGATGCCCTTCGCATCCACCTTGCGCACGCGCTCGCCGCCCCCCATCTCGACGAGGAAGAGCTGGCCAGCGCGGTCGAAGTCCACGCCGAACGGCGCGACGAGCTTCACTTCAGTCGCGGGCGCGTCCGCGGGTTTGTCGCCGCCCCCGGCGACGAGCGCGACCTTGTCGGCGCGCGCGGTGAGGGTGGCCATAATGGTGAACGCGGTGATCGCAATGCAGGCGGGTCGCTTGAACATGGCGCGCAGGCTAAGAGGGCCAATGGTGCAACGCAAGCGGCCGCACGTGGTTTGCGGATGAAGCACCGGCCTGCCGCGTGCAGGCCATCCACTCGCGGCGGCCGGGAGTTCGCTTGCCAAAGCACGCACCGGGGCGAACCATCGCGTGCATGAGCGAACTTGGAACGACCAAGCCAGCCAACCGCTGCGTCCTTGACTGGATCGATGAGCAAGTCGCGGTCTGCAAGCCCGACCGGGTTTTCTGGTGCGACGGCTCGGCCGCGGAACGCGCTGCATTGCTCGATCGCGCCGTGGCCGAGGGCGTCCTGCTCAAGCTTAATCCTGAAAAGCTGCCCGGCTGCTACTACCATCGGTCCAATCCCAACGACGTCGCGCGGGTCGAACAGTGCACGTTCATCTGCACGCACTACGAGGAGGATGCCGGCCCGACGAACAACTGGGCCGAGCCCGGCGCGATGAAGGCGCGGCTCCGCGCGATGTGCGATGGGGCGATGCGCGGCCGCACGATGTTCGTCGTGCCTTATCTGATGGGGCCGCCGGGTTCGGCGCTCGCCAAGGTCGGCGTCGAACTCACCGACTCCATCTACGTCGCGCTGAGCATGGGCGTGATGGCGCGGATGGGCCGCGTCGCATGGGAACAACTCGGCGCGGGCTCCGGCTTCAACCGCGGCCTGCATTGCATGCTGGACGTGAATCCCGAGCGGCGCCTCATCTGCCATTTCCCGGAGGACAACGCCATCACGAGCGTTGGCTCGAACTACGGCGGCAACGTCCTGCTCGGCAAGAAGTGTCTCGCGCTGCGCATCGGCTCGTATCAGGGCAAGCGCGAAGGCTGGCTTGCCGAGCACATGCTCATCCTCGGCCTCGAGTCGCCCGAGGGTGAAAAGACCTTCGTGGCCGCCGCATTCCCGAGCTCCTGTGGCAAGACGAACTTCGCCATGCTCGTGCCTCCGCCGCGTTTCAAGGGCTGGAAAGTCTGGACCGTCGGCGACGACATCGCGTGGATGAAGCCCGGCTCGGACGGCCGGCTTTACGCGATCAATCCAGAGGCCGGTTATTTCGGCGTCGCGCCCGGCACGAGCGAGAAGACGAATCCCAACGCGATGCGCGCCATTGCGCGCGACACCATCTACACCAACGTCGGCCTCAAGCCCGACGGCACCGTGTGGTGGGAAGGCCACGATGCCCCGCCGCCCGCCGAGTGCCTCGACTGGCGCGGGAACCGTTGGACGCCCGACTCGAAGGAGAAGTGCGCGCACCCCAACAGCCGCTTCACCGCGCCCATGACGAACAACCCGATGCTCGCCCCCGAGGCCAGCGACCCACGCGGCGTGCCGATCAGCGCGATCATCTTCGGCGGGCGGCGCGCGGACACGATGCCGCTGGTTTACCAGGCCTTTTACTGGATCCACGGCGTTTACATCGGTGCCACGCTCGGCTCCGAGACGACGGCCGCCGCGACCGGCGCGGTCGGGCAGGTCCGTCGCGACCCGATGGCGATGCTGCCCTTCTGCGGCTATGACATGGGCGACTACTTCCGCCACTGGCTGCGCATGCGCAAGCTCATCAAGTTCCCGCCGCGCATCTTTCACGTGAATTGGTTCCGCAAGGATGCCGCCGGCAAATTCCTGTGGCCCGGTTACGGCGAGAACATGCGCGTGCTCAAGTGGATTGTGGACCGATGCCGCGGCCGCGCCGACGCCGAGGAAACACCGCTCGGATGGGTGCCCGGCCCGCACAGCTTTGACCTCGAGGGACTCCCGCCGGACGCGCACGAACGACTCGACCAGGCGCAGACCATCAACATCAAGGAGTGGCGGCGCGAGCTGCTCCTGCAGGACGAACTCTTCATGAAGCTCCATTCGCACCTTCCGAAAGAGCTCATCTTCCAGCGCGAACTGCTGGTGGCCCGGCTTTGAGAGAGTATTCAGTGTTCAGTCCACAAGGCTCTCCCTGCGCTTCCGACGGCCCTTCCGAATACTGAACACTGAATACTGAACTCGCTCCCCCATGCCCCACCAACGCCTCGCCACGACCGCCGAGCTTGCGCCCGGCGTCACGCGGGCCTTCACCTACAAGGACGCCGATGGCATCCGGCGCGACGGTTTTGTCGCGAACTTCGACGGCAACTTCGTCGCCTTTGAAAACGTCTGCCGGCACATCCCCGTCACGCTCGATTATGCGGATGGCCGGTTCTTCACCACGGATGGGCGGCACTTCATCTGCCAGACGCACGGCGCGACTTACGAGCCGCTGACGGGCGTCTGCGTCCGCGGTCCGTGCATCGGCGCGAGCCTCAAGCCGCTCACCATCGAAGTGCGCGACGGCGCGGTGTGGCTCGTGTCCTGAGGCGTGAATCTCCGCATCCAGCGCGCGTCAGAACACCCGGACGCCGAAGTCACTCCACCCATGAAGACCAACACGACACTCCTCACGCTTGCCACACTCGCATTCGCGCTGAATCTTTCGGCGCAGGACACCAAGCCCGCCGCGAAGCCCGCGCCGCAACCGCCCGATGTCGCCGCGCCGAAGTTCGGCAAGGACGGCCAGCCCGACGCCAATTTCATCAAGCGCCACGAGAGCTTCGTCGCCACCGCGAAGGCCGGCGGCGTGGACGTGGTTTTCCTCGGCGATTCCATCACGGCGGGTTGGGGCGGCCAGAAGGCCATCTGGGACGCCGCGTTCGGCAAATACAAGCCGGCCAACTTCGGCATCGGCGGCGACCGGACGCAGCATGTCCTGTGGCGCATTCAAAACGGCGAACTCGACGGCATCACGCCCAAGGCCGCCGTGCTCATGATCGGCACCAACAACTCCGGCTCCGACTCCGCCGAGGGCATCGCCAAGGGCATCACCGCCATCGTGAAGCACCTCCGCTCGAAGACGCCCCACACCCGGATACTGCTGCTCGCGGTCTTCCCGCGCGGGCCGATGCCCAACCCGACTCGCGACAAGCTCAAGCAAGTCAACGACACCATCGCCAGGCTCGACGACGGCAAAAGCGTGTTCTACCTCGACATCGGCGCGAAGTTCCTCGAACCCGACGGCACGCTCACCAAGGAAGTCATGCCCGACTTCCTGCATCTCTCCGCGAAGGGCTACCAAATCTGGGCCGACGCCATCGGGCCGAAGCTGGCCGAGCTGGTGAAGTAAGCGTCGCGCTTCGCGCGTCCGGTGCCGGTAATCAACCACCCGCGCGGTCGCGCCCGCCGCGGCTGTGCGATCCATTCGCGCACATCCTGCGCCGGCTGCGGCCCCGTCGAGAAAGGACTTGCCGCTGCTTTCTGGCGGCTGAGATACTTCCCTCCACGCGCCGCGCTCGACTCCTCCCTTACGCATTACGCATCACTTCCAATGAACCACGTCCGTCTCGGCATCGTTGGCCTCGGCAACATCGGCAAGTTCCATTGTGGCTACCTGCTCGACAAAAAGATCTCGCGCTGCCAACTGACGGCGGTGAGCGACGCCTTTGCGCCGAGCCTGGAGCCGTTCAAGAGCAAGCCCGGCCTCAAGACCTTCGCCAGCGCGGAGGCGA
>Ga0194131_10001020_pt1 | contig 48543 bp, 37 predicted proteins | sample TA2KigO120mmetaG_FD_148631 | JGI IMG/M metagenome (GOLD analysis project Ga0194131, IMG submission 148631) | Freshwater microbial communities from Lake Tanganyika, Tanzania - TA2015053 Kigoma Offshore 120m | ecosystem: Environmental > Aquatic > Freshwater > Lake | place: Tanzania: Lake...
GTCGTCGGTGAAGGTGATCGTGTTGAAGGGCAGCGTCACGGCCGTCAGCGCGCGGCGCACCTGCGGCCCGAGCGCCTCGGCGATGCGCGCGTGATCGAATGCCGGCGCCTTGGTACCGGTTGCCGCGTCCGCCAGCACGAACGAGTTCCCGCCTCGCGCGCCCTTCCGGTACCAGAAGCGTGAGGAGTTCCCGATCCAGTTCGCCGGCTCCGGCGCGTCCACCACGAGGCCCTCCCAGCGCCGTCGCAGCGAGTCCGCACGGGCGTAGTCAGCGGCGGTGCCCTGGGCATCGGCCGATCCCGTCGCGCCAACGGCGGCGAGGAGCGTGACGCTCATGAGCGGCATGGCGAAGCGAAGTCGGGTCACGAAGCGGGCGAAAGCGGTCATGGATGCCGGCCTGTTGCGGGGGGTTAGCACACTCCTATATGCGGTCCGAGCGCCTTGCGTTCAAGCGCGGCAGTCGTAAGGGTTCATTCGTCCCCTACGGAGAGCAATGTGTACGTCACGACCACGCTGGCGTTCGAGGGCTACCGGATCAAGGAGTACAAGGGTGTGGTGCGCGGCATTGTCGTGCGCGCGCCCACGATCGCGCAGGGCATCATGGGCGGCCTCAAGACCATCATCGGCGGCAACATTGCCGCCTACACCGAGATGTGCGAGCAGGCCCGCGAGGAAGCGTTCGACCTGCTCGTGCAACACGCGGACCAGCGCGGCGCCAACGCGATCATCGGCATGCACTACGACGCGTCGGACATCGGCGGCGGGGGCACCGGCCGTCATGCCACCGAAGTACTCTGCTACGGAACCGCCGTCGTGATCGAGCCGGTCGCATGAGCCTCGTTCCACCGTCCGGGCTGCGGACGCCCGCGCTCCTGCTCGACCTTGGCGCGGTGGACCAGAACCTGGACGCCATGATTCGCGCGGTCGGGGGCACGGCGACCCGCTGGCGCCCACACGTCAAGACGGCGAAGCTCGGCGCCGTCATGCAGCGCATGGTCCGCCGCGGCCTCACGCGCTTCAAGTGCGCGACCACGCTCGAACTTTCGGTCGCGCTCGAGGCCGGCGCTACCGATGTGCTCGTCGCGTTTCCGCACGTCGGCGCGAACGCCGCGCGGATCGTCGAGATCGCGCGTGCGCACCCGACGGCGCGCGTGTCCGGCCTGGTCGAAACCGAAACCCACGTTGACTCCTGGCGCGACTCCGGACTCGCGCTCTTCGCCGACCTCAACTCCGGAATGAACCGGACCGGTGGCGTGCCCGACGCGCCGCGTATCGTCGCGCTGGCGCGTGCAATCACCGGGTCGGGGTGCACGTTCGGCGGGCTTCACTGGTACGACGGTCACATGCACGGGCTCGGTGACTTGGGCGAACGGGAACGCGCGGCCCATGCCGGATATCGCGCGCTCGGGGCGCTGGTTACCGCACTTGCCGCCGCCGGCGTGAGGGTGCCCGAGGTCATCGTTGCGGGCACCCCGGCCGCGGTGCCGGCCGCGAGCTACCGCGAGTTCAAGGATTGGCCATCGGATGTGCAGCTCTCGCCCGGGACGGTCGTGTACAACGACCTGACCAGTCTCTCGCAGATCCCCGAGGCGTGGGGGCTCGCCGCCGCCGTGCATGTGCTCGCGACGGTCGTCAGCCACCCGACGCCGACCCGCTTCACCTGCGACGCCGGCCACAAGGCGGTGAGTGCCGATGCCGGCGTCCCGACCTGCGCCGTGGTCGGGCACCCGGAGTGGACGCCCACCAAACCCAGCGAGGAGCACCTCCCAATAGATGTGCCGCCGGGGACGCCGCTTCCCGCGATCGGCACGCAACTCATGCTGCTGCCCGTTCACGTCTGCCCGACCGTCAACAACTTTGATGACGCCGTGGCACACGAAAAAGGTGCCGGCTGGCACCGTCTTCCGGTGACCGCCCGCGGGCGCGAGGCACCGGTTGGCACCTGAGCGGGAAATTCGCTACCGTATGGCGCCGTGACTGATCAACCCGCCGAGTTTCGCCGTTCCCCGGGACGGCGCACGTCCGACACGCTCCTCCGGCGTGCCGTCGAGCTCGCGCACCTCGGCGGGTGGTCGCTGGCCCTGCATCCGTCCGGCGACGTCATGCTGAGCGATATGCTGTGGTCCGACGAGATGTTCCGGCTCATGGGCCACGCGCCAAAGGCGTTTCCACCGACCGTGGCGCGCGCCTTTGCGCAGGTGCCGTCGGACGATCATCCGCAGCTGCTCGCGGCGCTCGAAGGCGCGGTCAAGGGCGAGGGCGCCGAGTTCGTCGTCGAACACCGGATCATCCGTGCGGACGGCGAGGTGCGGCTGGTCGAGCAGAGCGGGTTCGGCGAACGCGACGAGGGTGGTGGGTCCGTGCGCCTCATCGGCACGATGGTGGACATCACCGACCGCCGGCACATCGAGGGTGCGCTGCGCGGGCAGGCCGCGGGCGCACTCGCCTACGAGCAGCTCGTCCAGCATTCGCACGACGCCATCATCTCCTGCACGCTCGATGGCACGATCTCGACCTGGAATCCCGCGGCCGAGCATGTCTTCGGCTAGAAAGCGGACGAAGTGATCGGCACCTCGTTCGAGCGGCTCGTGCCGGACGACCGCGTGGAGGAGATGCGCGCGAACCTCGCGCGCATCTCGCGCGGCGAGGCGTTCACGCAGTTCCGGACCGTGCGCCTCAAGCGCGATGGCTCGCTGGTCGAGGTCGAACTCACCGGATCGCCCGTGCGAAACGATGCCGGCACGATTCTCGGGGTGAGCGCCATCGTCCGCGATGTCACCGCGCAGAAGCGCCTGGCCGAGCAAGTGCAGCACGCCCAGCGGCTCAAGAGCATCGGCCGCCTGGCAGGCGGGGTCGCGCATGACTTCAACAACCTGCTCATGGCGATCTCCGGGTACGCCGAGCTGGTGATGCTCGACCTGCCGGAGGACGCGCCCGGTCGCGAAGACCTGCGCGCGCTGCTCACGGCGGCGGATCGCGGCGCGCGACTCACGCGGCAGCTCCTGGCGTTCGGCCGGCGGCAGGTGCTCCACGCCGTCCCGCTCGACCTGAACACCGTGCTGCGCGAGATGGAAGGCGTGCTGCGCCCGCTGACCGCGGGGGACGTGACGCTGCAGACACGCCTCGGCACCGAGGCGATGATGGTGCAAGCCGACCGCGCGCAAATCGAGCAGGTGCTCGTCAACCTCGTCGCCAACGCGCGCGACGCGATGCCGCGCGGCGGTGTCGTGAGCATCGAAACCGACCACATCACGATCGGCGAGACGACCCCGCGGCCGCATCCATCGGTCCAGCAGGGCGATTATGTCCGGCTGACAGTGCGCGATACGGGCATCGGGATGCACCCCGAGGTGCAGGCGCGGCTGTTCGAGCCGTTCTTCACGACCAAGCCGCGCGGACAGAGCACCGGCATGGGGCTCGCGACGGTGTACGGCATCGTCAAGCAGAGCGGCGGGTTCATTACGGTGGAGAGCGAGTGGGGCCGCGGGTCGGTGTTTCGTGTGCTGTTGCCGGTCCGCGCGACGGCGCTGCCAGGCGCGGAGGCGCAGCGCTCCGACCCCGGCGCGCGCACCGTGCTGCTGGTCGAGGATGACGAGGGCGTGCGCCGCATGGCGATCGTGATGCTCGAGCGCCTGCACTTCACGGTGATCGAAGCGCCCGCTCCGTCCGATGCCATCCGGCTGCTTCGGGAGTCGGCGCACCGCGTGGACCTCGTGCTGACGGACATCAGCCTGCCCGAGATGACCGGCATCCAGCTCGGCGAGATCATCGCGTCGCAGCGGCCCGGGCTGCCGATCGTGTACATGAGCGGCTTCGCCGACGCCGTCGAGCGCCACCAGAACCTCGAGCCGGGCGTCAACTTCCTGCAGAAGCCGTTCTCTATAGATGCCTTGGCCAAGGCGCTGCGCGGCGCGCCCGTGCGCTGAGCGGCCGATACTCAAGACCGGAGTCCGCTGATCGCTTGACTTTTTCCCGCCTCGTGCCGTAGCTTCTCTTCACAATCGAAGTCGTGGTCATTTGCCGCCTATTGCAGCCACGTAAAAGAAATGCTAAAACGCGACCGCCGGGCGGCGTCGTATTCTGCCCCGGCGATTTTGTTTTCAGGCGGCCGTTTTCCCACATGGGAGACGGCCTTTTTTCGTTGGAGGATGGGCATGAGCGACACCGTTTCCACCCCGGTCCGGCTCGCGAACCGCGAACCAGCACCCGCCGCGAAAGTCACCACGCACACGCTCCGCACGCTCAAGGCGCGCGGCCGACGCGTGGTCTGCGTGACGGCGTACGACTACCCCACCGCCGTGTTCGCCGAACGCGCGGGCGTGGACCTGATCCTTGTCGGCGACTCGGCCGCGATGACCGTGCTCGGCCTACCCAACACGCTCGGCGTCGGCATGGATGAGATGCTCGTCTTCGCCAAGGCGGTTGCGCGCGGCGGAGGCCGGGCGTTCGTCGTGGGAGACCTGCCGTTTCTCTCGTACCAGGTGTCCGACGCGGAGGCCGTTCGCAACGCGGGCGCCTTCGTGCGCGCCGGCTGCGACGCCGTGAAGCTCGAGGGCGGCACCCGCGTGGTCCGCCGCGTCCGCGCCATCGCCGACGCGGGGATCGCCGTCATGGGCCACATCGGACTCACGCCGCAGGCGCTCGGTCCGCAGGGCGGATATCGCGTGCAAGGCAAGACGCGCGAAGCCACCGAACGCATCATCGCCGACGCACGGGCCCTCGAGGACGCGGGGGCGTTTGCCATCCTGCTCGAGGCGCTCCCACCGGAGAGCGCCGCGCGCGTCCGCGAACACGTCAGCGTCCCGGTGTACGGGATCGGCGCAGGCCCGCACGTGGACGGCCAGCTCGTCATCTCGCACGACCTGCTCGGCAACTTCGTCGGTGACGTCTCGCCACGGTTCGTATCGCGGCTCGCGTCGCTGGATGCCACGGTCACCACTGCGTTCCAGCTCTACGCCACCAGCGTGCGCACCGGGGCGTTCCCCGAGCCGCGCCACTGCTACTCCGCAACGCCCGAGCCGGCGACCGCCGGCCCCGCACTCACGCTGTCTCACGCCGCATCCAACTGAGCACTTCATCCATGGCCACCACCGTCTTCCTGCCCGCCATCCTCGCGAAACTCGCCGATGCCAAGCAGCTCCAGGCACCGGGCGAGACCGTCGGCGCCGTCGTCAACGACGTCGCGACCCGATTCCCCGACCTCGGCGAACGCCTCCGCGACAGCAAGGGCGAGCCGTACCCGTTCGTGACGTTCTACCTCAACGATGAGGACATCCGCTTTCACGGCGGCTTCGCCGCCACTGTCCGCGACGGGGACGAACTCACGGTCGTGCCTTCGATCGCGGGGGGCTGATCCGTGACGACCACACTCGACACCCCCCGCCCCGAACGAACCCGCCCACCTGCGCGGCATATTTCCACGCAGGCAACGGCCACCCGTGAAACTCCCGTGACACCACGCGAACTCCCCGCCCTCTCGCACGAGGAGATCCTGCGCTACAGCAGGCATCTCATCCTGCCCGATGTCGGCGTCGAGGGACAGCGCAAGCTCAAGGCCGCGCGCGTGCTCCTGATCGGCGCGGGCGGGCTCGGGTCGCCGCTCGCGCTCTACCTCGCGGCCGCGGGCGTGGGCACGATCGGCCTCGTGGACTTCGACGTCGTGGATGTCACCAACCTGCAGCGCCAGGTCCTGCACGGCACCAGCGACGTCGGTACGCCCAAGCTCGTCTCCGCGCGCAAGCGCATCGCGGAGGTCAATCCGCATGTCGAGCTGGTGACGTATGAGGAACCGCTGACATCGGAGAACGCGCTCCGGATCTTCGAGGGCTACGACATCGTCGTGGACGGCACGGACAACTTCCCGACGCGCTACCTCGTCAACGACGCGTGCGTGCTGCTGGGGATCCCGAACGTGTACGGCAGCATTTATCGCTTCGAGGGCCAGGCCTCGGTCTTCGCGACCAAGGACGGCCCCTGCTACCGCTGCCTGTATCCGGAACCGCCGCCGCCGGGACTGGTACCCAGCTGCGCCGAAGGCGGCGTACTCGGGGTGCTCCCGGGACTCGTGGGCACGCTGCAGGCCACCGAGGCGATCAAGCTCATCCTGGGCGCCGGCGATTCGCTCGCGGGCCGGCTGCTGCTCATTGATGCGCTCGGCGCGAGCTTCCGCACCGTAAAGGTGCGCAAGGACCCCAACTGCCCCGCCTGCGGCACGCGCACGCTCACCACGCTGATAGACTACGAGCAGTTCTGCGGCTCGCCGCATGTCGGAGGAGATCCCAAGGTGGCATTCAACGTTCCGGAAATCGAGCCGCGCGACGCGGCCGCGCGCCTCGCGAAAGGCGACGTGGACATCGTGGACGTGCGTGAACCGCACGAACTGCAGATCGCCAAGTACCCGAAGGTGACGGCGATCCCGCTCGGCCAGTTGCCCAACCGCATCGCCGAACTCCCGCGCGATCGCGACCTCGTGCTTGCCTGCCGCACCGGCGTGCGCAGCGCCAAGGCCGTGCAGCAGCTGCAGGCCGCCGGGTTCACGCGGGTGTGGAACCTCGCGGGTGGTATCCACCGCTGGATTGACGAAGTAGACCCGTCGCAGCCGAAGTACTAGCCGAGGCCGCGATGACAACAACACACGCTGCAGCGTCGCCCACGAGGCTGACGCTGCTGCCGCAGCGCTGCACGCTCTGCGGCACCGAATACCCGGCCGAGGCGAACGCGATCTGCGCGCAGTGCCTCGGCCCGCTCGAGCCGCTGTACCCGAAGCACCGCGTACTCCCGGACCGCGAGGACATCGCGCGGCGCGCGCCGTCGCTGTGGCGGTATCGCGAGTGGCTGCCGTTCTCCGGCGAGCCCGTGCACTCGCACGACACGGGGTTCACGCCGTTGATTGAAGCGCCGCGGCTCGCCGCGCGGCTCGGTGTCGCGCGTGCGTGGGTGAAGAACGATGCCGTGTCCCAGCCCACGCTGTCGTTCAAGGATCGCGTCGTGACCACGGCGATCAACGCCGCTCACGCGCTCGGCCTCGGGGTCGTCGGCTGCGCGAGCACGGGCAACCTGGCGAATGCCGTGGCCTCGCACGCGGCGCGCGCGGGCCTGAGCGCGTGGATCTTCATCCCCGAAGATCTCGAGCCGGCGAAGATCATCAATACGGCCGTCTTCGGTGCGAACCTGGTGCGCGTGCGCGGGCACTACGACGACGTGAACCGTTTGTGCGCGCTGCTTGCGGATCGCTTCGGCTGGGGAATCGTGAACGTGAACCTGCGCGGCTACTACGGCGAGGGTTCGAAGACGATGGCCTTTGAGATCGCCGAGCAGCTGGGCTGGCGGTTGCCGACCGCGGTGGTCGCCCCGATGGCCGGCGGCTCGCTGGTCACCAAGCTCCGGAAGGGGTTCGGCGAGTTCCAGCGGGCCGAGCTCGTGAACGGGCCCAGCCCGCGGCTGTACGGCGCGCAGGCCAGCGGCTGCGCGCCGATCGTGCGACTCGTGCAGTCCGGTGCGGCCACGCTCACGCCGGAGATTCCGCACACGATTGCGCGTTCCATCGCGATCGGGAACCCGGCGGACGGCCCGTTCGCCGCCAAGGCGATGGTGGAAAGCGGCGGATGGGGCGCGCACGTGAGCGACGAGGAGATCGTGGCCGGTATCCGGCTGCTCGCCGAGACCACGGGCGTGTTCGCCGAGACGGCGGGCGGCACGACGGTCGCGGCAGCGGTGAACCTGGCCCGGGAGGGTCGCCTGACCGCGGATGACGAAGTGGTCCTCTGCATCACCGGCAACGGGCTCAAGACGACAGACGTGGTGCGCGACGTCCTGCCCGCGGCGCCGGTCGTGGACGCGAAGGTGCGCGAGGTGGCGGCGCTGGTGGCCGAGCGGGGGTAACCCGCCCCCGACTCGCGCCTCCCCCGTCCCGCCTCTTATAGTTGTGCGGAGCAGTTTCGCCGCCCAACCGAGGAGGGTTTTCGTGGTCGCTGGCAGTCCCGTCCAACAGGCCAACAAGCGCAGGAACAACCGCACCGCCAGGGAATACGCCCGTATTACGCAGCCGATGGTCCGCGAAAACGGCGTCCTCGTCCCGACATCGTGGGAGCATGCCCTCGATGTCGCTGCCGAAGGATTCCGTCGCAACATCGCGGCCCGCGGTCCGAACGCGCTCGGCATCTTCTCGTGCTCGAAGTCCACGAACGAAGTGAACTTCGCCGCGCAGAAGCTCGCCCGCATCGCGTTCGGTACCCACAACATCGATAGCTGCAACAGGACGTGACACGCACCTAGCGTCGTCGGTCTGGCGACGGTCTTTGGTGCAGGCGGGGGCACAAGTTCCTACGCAGAGGTGGAGGACACGGACGTCATCCTCCTCTGGGGCTCGAACGCGCGCAATGCGCACCCGATCTGGTTCCATCACCTCCTCAAGGGGGTGCGGAACGGGGCGCGCTTGTACGTGATTGATCCCCGGCGGACGGAGTCTGCCCAATGGGCTGATGTCTGGTTGGGCAACCACGTGGGCAGCGACATCGCGCTCTCGAACACCATGGCGCGCGAGATCATCCACGCGGGCCTGCACCACAAGGACTTCATCGCCAACGGCTGCTCGGGCTTCGACGAATACGCGGCCAGCGTCGAGTCGTACACGCTCGAGCGCGGCGAGACGCTCACCGGCGTGCCGGCCGCGGTGATCCGCGAGTGCGCGCACGCCTACGCCAAGGCCGACAAGGCGATGATCTGCTGGACGCTGGGCATCACCGAGCACCACGACGCGGCCGACAACGTGCTCGCGCTGATCAACCTCGCGCTGCTCACGGGGCATGTCGGCAAGTGGGGTTCCGGCTGCAATCCGCTCCGCGGCCAGAACAACGTGCAGGGCGGCGGCGACATGGGCGCGATCCCGAACCGCTTGCCCGGCTTCCAGACCATGCTCGACCCGGCGATCTGCGAACGATTCGAGAAGCACTGGGGCGTCGCGCTGCAGCCCAATGAGGGCCTGAACCTCACGCAGATGATCCACGCGATGGCGCACAAGGAGCTCACCGCGCTGTTCGTGATCGGCGAGAACCCGGCGCAGTCGGATGCCGACGCGAACCACGTGCGCGCCGCGCTCGCCGGGCTCGATCACCTCGTCGTGCAGGAGATCTGCATGACGAAGACCGCCGAGATGGCGCATGTACTGCTGCCCGCGGCGGCGAGCTGGTGCGAAAGCGACGGCACGGTCACCAACAGCGAACGGCGTGTCCAGCGCTGCCGGAAAGCCGTTGACCCACCGGCGGGCGCGAAGGACGAACTCTGGATCATCAACGAGATCGGCAAGCGACTGGGCAAGGAACTGAACGTCACCGACCCCGAAACCGTGTGGAACGAGTTCCGCACCGTGGCGCCCAACTTCGCCGGCGGCATGAGCTACGCGCGACTCGAGGAACACCACGGGCTCCAGTGGCCCTGCCCGGACGAATCGCACCCGGGCGCCACGTTCCTGCACGGGCGACTCTGGGAGCAGGGCGACGCGCGCGGTCGCGCGGCGCCGTTCACGGTCGTGAAGCATGAAGGGCCCGTCGAGATGCCGGACGCTGACTTTCCGTTCCTGCTCACCACGGGCCGTCACCTCGACGCTTACAACACCGGCGTGCAGACCGCCGGCTTCGGTTCGCCGCTCTTCCGCGGCGAGACGCTCGACATGTCGCCGGAAGACGCGAGCGTTTACGGCATCCATGAAGGCGACAAGGTGCGCGTGACCTCTCGCCGCGGCAGCCTCACCACGATCGCGCGAGTGGACCGCGCGCTGCGGCCCGGGCTCGTCTTCATGACGCTGCACTACCCGGACGAGGCGATGACGAACGTCCTCACGATTGACGCGAGCGATCCGAAGTCCGGCACCGCCGAGTTCAAGGCCTGCGCGGTGAACGTCACGCTGGCGACCTCCGCGATCCCCGCCTTCCGATAATGGACGTCAAGCTCCTCACTGCCGAACCCACTGCCGACGAGCGCGCCGCCGTGGATGCGCGACTCGGCCCGCCGTCGAGCGCATGGGATGGCGGGCTGGATCGCACGCCGCGGGACTTGCACCTCGCCTACGGCGGCAAGTCGCAGCGCGACCGGCGGCACCTGCTGCTGCCGGCGCTGCAGGCGCTGCAGGAGCGCATCGGCTGGATCAGCGAGGGCGGGTTCGGCTACGTGTGCGAGCGACTGTCCGTGCCGCCCGCGGACGCATGGGGCGTCGCGACGTTCTACATGATGTTGGCCACGACGCCGCGGCCCAAGCGCGTGCTGCACGTCTGCGACGACATCGCCTGCCGCATCAAGGGCGCGAAGGCCGCCTGCGACGGACTGCGCGCGCACCACAGTCCGCCACTCGCGCATGGCGTGGTGGGCGGGCACGGCGATGCGCGCCCGGGCACGCACGTCACGCTGAACGAATTCCACGGCGCATGGACGACGTCGCCCTGCCTGGGGCTCTGCGACGTCGCGCCCGCTGCGCTGTACCTCGAGGCGGGCAAGGCGCCGGTCGAGCGTTCGCTCGGCGATGTCACATCCGACGCCGCGATGGGCCTGCTCGGTGGTGGCGCCGAGCCGGCCGATGTGCTCGCACCGGCGCCGCTTGGCGACCCGACCAAGCGCGTTGCCCCGCACGACGGCACGCACATCGGGTCGCTCGGCGAGCGGCGGTTGCTCAAGCGCGTGGGTGTCGCGGACCCGACCTCGCTCGCGTCGTATCGCGCGCACGGCGGGTACGCGGCGCTTGATCGCGCCTTCGCGCTCGGCCCTGAAGGCGTCATCAAGGAACTGAACGACGCGAAGTTGCTCGGTCGCGGCGGCGCGGCGTTCCCGATCGGGCGGAAGTGGGAAGCCGTGCGCACGCAGCCCGAGCGCGAGCGGTACATCATCTGCAACGCGGACGAATCCGAGCCCGGCACATTCAAGGATCGTGTGCTGCTGACCGGCGATCCCTTCGCGATCGTCGAGGCGCTGACGATCGGCGCGTACGCCGCCGGGTGCAGCAAGGGCTACGTGTACATCCGGGGCGAATACCCGCTCGGCGCCGAGCGCATCCAGGGCGCGATCAACCAGGCGCGCGCGGCCGGGCTGCTCGGCGAGAATGTCGCGGGGCGCGGGTTCGCGTTCGATATCGAGGTGCGTCGCGGCGCCGGCGCGTACATCTGCGGCGAGGAGACTGCGATCTTCGAGAGCATCGAGGGCAAGCGCGGCGAGCCACGCAACAAGCCGCCCTTTCCTGTGCAGCACGGGCTGTTCGACAAGCCGACGATCGTGAACAACGTCGAGACGCTCGCCAACGTGTTGCCGATCCTGGTCGAGGGCGGAGCTGCCGCCGCGAAGATCGGCACGGCGCAGAGTGCGGGGACGCGACTTTTTTGCGTGAGCGGGCATGTCGGCCGACCCGGCGTGTACGAACTCCCGATGGGCGCGACGCTCGGTGAACTGATGACGCTCGCCGGCGGAGTCGCTGGCACCGGAACGTTGCAGGCCATCCTGCTCGGCGGCGCAGCCGGTGCCTTCGTGCGGCCTGATGAGCTCTCGCTGAAGCTGACGCACGAGGACACGCGCGCGGCCGGCGTCACGCTGGGGTCGGGCGTGGTCGTCGCGTTCGATTCGAGCGTGGACATGAAGGACGTGCTGCTCCGCATCGCGCAGTTCTTCCGCGACGAATCCTGCGGGCAGTGCGTGCCCTGCCGCGTGGGCACGGTGCGGCAGCAGGAATCGCTCGTGCGCATCACGACGGGCAAGCCGCTCGGCGGCGTGAGCGGCGAACTCGCGCTGCTGGACGAGATCGGCGCGGCGATGAAGGACGGCTCGATCTGCGGGCTTGGCCAGACGGCCTACGCGGCGATCGAGAGCGCGATCAAGCGGCTGCAGCTGGTGCGCGCATGACGATGCCCCACCTCAAGCTGGTCCAGCTCTCGCGCCCCACGCGCGAACCGAAGCGCATGATTGAGCTCACGATAGACGGGCGCGCGGTGAGCGTGCCCGAGGGCTCGACGATCCTCAACGCCTGCCAGGCGCTCGGGATCGAGGTGCCCACGCTGTGCTGGCTCGAGACGCTGACGCCGGTGAACGTCTGCCGCGTGTGCGTGGTGGAGGTCGAGGGCGCGCGCGTGCTGGCGCCGAGTTGTTCGCGCGAGGTCGAGGCGGGAATGAAGGTGAAGTCGCGGAGCGAGCGCGTGGACCTCACGCGCAAGCTCGTCTTGGAGATGCTCGCGTCGTCGGTGGACCTGTCCACAAGCCCCGGCATGGCGGAGATGCTGGCGGAATACGGCGCGGCGCCGGAGAGGTTCGGTGAATGCGAGACCGTGGCGCAGCCCGTGAAGGTGGACAACGATCTCTACGTGCGCGACTACGCGAAGTGCGTCCTCTGCTACAAGTGCGTGGAGGCCTGCGGCGAGGACCACCAGAACACGTTTGCGATCGCGGTAGCGGGGCGCGGGTTCCACGCGCACATCTCGACCGAGTTCGCGGTGGACCTGCCCGAGAGTGCCTGCGTGTACTGCGGCAACTGCATCGCCGTGTGCCCGACCGGCGCGCTGATGAGCAAGCGCGAGTGGGAGCTGCGCGAAGCCGGCCAGTGGGATGAATCGAAGCAGACGCAGACGGACACGGTCTGCCCCTTCTGCGGCGTGGGATGCACGCTGACGCTCCATGTGCAGGAGGGCGAGATCGTGAAGGCGACGAGCCCGCTCGACAACGACATCACGGTCGGGAACCTCTGCGTCAAGGGCCGGTTCGGCTGGCGGCACGTGCAGAACGGGCGCACGCCCAGCGCGTCGTAGCACCACGCCGGGCGCGCATGACCAACCTCGGCGGCCTTTCCCCTTCGCAGCGTCGCGCGTTCCTCGCGATCGCGGCGAGCGGACGCAGCGACGTTGAGTCCGAAGTCGCCGAGGAAGTGCCCGTGGCTTTCGTGTATGGCGGCAAGCCGCATGTGGTGATGATGTGCACGCCGGCGGACCTCGAGGACCTCGCGCTCGGGTTCACGCTGACGGAGGAGATCGCGGCCAGCCCCGCCGATATCCGGCGCATGGAAGTCGTGCGTCACGCGCGCGGGATCGAGGTGCAGATGGAGCTGGCGCCGGAGGCCCAGGCGCGCGTGGCGGACCGCTCGCGCGCATTGGCCGGCCGCACCGGTTGCGGGCTGTGCGGCATTGACGCGATCGAGCATGCGATTCGCACCCCGCGTCGCGTCGCTGACACCGGTGCGGCGATTTCCGCGCGGGCCATCGCGCGTGCCGGCGCTGCGCTCGAGGCGCAACAGCCACTCAACAATGCCACGCGCGCGGTGCACGCTGCTGCCTGGGCGAATGCTGATGGCGAGCTGGTGTTTGTGCGCGAGGATGTCGGGCGGCACAACGCGCTCGACAAGGTGATCGGCGCGATGCTGCGTGGGGCGGGCCTTCCGGGGCACGCGTCTGCCGCGTCACCCGCGTCTCCCGCGTCTCCCGCTCACTCCGCCGCCGCCGGGTTCTTCCTCGTCACCAGTCGCGCGAGCTACGAACTCGTGCAGAAGGTCGCCGTGGCGGGCGCGCCCATGCTCGCGGCGGTTTCGCGCCCGACCGGCATGGCAATCCGGTTCGCCGAGGAGGCCGGGATAACCCTCGTAGGCCTGCTCCGCGGGGAATCGGCGAACGTGTACTCGCACCCGGCACGTATCAGCGAGTAGCTTTGCGAGGTTTTTTCGCGGCACCCGTTTCACCGGTTTCACCCTTACGACCCGGACACACGTGCTCTCCGATATCGAAATCGCCCAGTCGGTCACTCCGCGCCCCATCGCCGACGTTGCGAAGGAACTCGGCTTCGGTGCCGACGACATTGACCTCTACGGCAAGTACAAGGCGAAGATTCCGCTCGACGTGAGCCAGCGGCCGGCCAGGGGCAAGCTGGTGCTTGTCACGGCGATCAGCCCGACGCCCGCGGGCGAGGGCAAGAGCACCGTGAGCGTGGGGCTCGCGCAGGCCATGCGTCGGATCGGCACGAACGTCGTGCTGTGCCTCCGCGAGCCATCGCTGGGCCCCGTGTTCGGCGTGAAGGGTGGCGCGGCGGGTGGCGGCTACGCGCAGGTAATCCCGATGGAGGACATCAACCTCCATTTCACGGGCGACTTCCACGCGATCTCGAGCGCGCATTCGCTGCTCAGCGCGATGCTCGACAACTCGCTGTTTCAGGACAACCCGCTCGGCCTCGACCCTGCGAAGGTGACGTGGCCGCGCACGATTGACATGAATGACCGTTCGCTGCGGCGCGCGAAGATCGCCGTGGGCGGCGGCACCGCGGGCGTTGAGCGCGACGAGCGCTGGGTGATCATCCCCGGCTCAGAAGTGATGGCGATCGTTGCGTTGGCGTCGAGCCGCGCGGACCTCGAGAAGCGACTCGGCGACATCGTGGTCGGCCGCGCGAAGGATGGCGACCGGCCCGTGCGCGCGCGCGAACTCAAGGCAGTGGGCGCCATGTCCATCCTATTGAAGGATGCCATTCGCCCGAACCTCGTGCAGACGCTCGAGGGCGGCCCTGCCCTGCTGCACGCGGGCCCCTTCGGCAACATCGCCCATGGCTGCAATTCGATCCTCGCGACGAAGAGCGGGCTCGCGCTCGGCGACGTGGTGGTGACCGAAGCCGGGTTCGGTTCGGACCTGGGCGCGGAGAAGTTCTTAGACATCAAGTGCCGGTTTGGCGGGCTCAAGCCGGAGGCGGCGGTACTCGTCGCCACGGTGCGCTCGCTCAAGATGCAGGGCGGACTCGACAAGAAGCAGCTCACGACCGAGGACGTCGGTGCGCTCGAGAAGGGCCTGCCGCACCTGGAGCATCACATCCGGAACGTGCAGCAGTTCGGCGTGCCCGTCGTGGTGGCGATCAATCGTTTCGCGGCCGACACCGAGCGTGAACTAAAGATGGTCGAGGCGCACGCGGCGAAGCTCGGCGTGCGGGTGGTGCTGTGCGAGGTGCACGCGAAGGGTGGCGCCGGCGGCGAGACGCTCGCGCGTGAAGTGTTGCAGATGCTGAAGGACGGCAAGTCGAGCTACGCGCCCATCTACGACGCGAAGCGTCCGATCAAGGAGAAGATCGAGACCATCGTGAAGAAGGTGTACGGCGGCGACGGCGCCGACTACACGCCGGCGGCGGAAGAGCAGGTCAAGTATCTCGAGTCGAACGGGATGGGCGAGACGCCCGTGTGCATCGCGAAGACGCAGACGTCGTTGAGCGATGACCCGGCCAAACTCTGCAAGCCGACCGGGTTCCGGATCACGGTGAAGGAAGTGTACGGATCCGCGGGCGCCGGGTTCGTGGTGGCGAAGGCCGGGACGATCATGACCATGCCCGGGCTGCCGAAGGTTCCGGCGGCCGAGGGGATGTCGGTGAACGACCGGGGGGAGATCGTCGGGTTGTCGTAGGGGGCGGCGCCGCATCTTGCGCGGCGCGAAAAGGATGAGTGTCGCACGGAATTGGGACGGCACGGCGCGCTAAGCGTGCGCATCTTCGGCGCATGTCTCCCGCACGACCGACGGTACTCACCGTATTGATCGAACGGTTGAGGCTCCGCCACGCCAGTCCGCGGACCATCGCGGCGTATCGCGGGTGGGTGCTGCGTTACATGCGCTTCCACCGCGGGCGCCATCCTCGCGATCTGGGCGAACGTGATGTGACGGGTTTCTTGTCAGCACTCGCCACACGCCGGTCGGTTGCCGCTGCAACTCAGAACCAGGCGCTGGCTGCCTTGTTGTTCCTGTATCGCGAGGTGTTGCAGCAACCCTTCGGCTGGCTTGACGCGCTCGTGCGCGCCAAGCGGCCCCACCGCACACCGACCGTGCTGTCGCGCGACGAGGCTCGGCGGGTCATCGAGGCCATGGACGGAACTGAACGACTCGTGGCCATGGTCCTGTATGGGACCGGTGCGCGACTGGGTGAGGCGCTTTCGTTGCGGGTGAAGGATGTGGACCTGGATCGGTACGAAGTGGTCATCCGGCGCGGGAAAGGTGGGCGCGATCGCATGACCATGCTGCCCGAGTCGCTCCGCTCCGCGATAGCTGCGCAGCTCAACCACGTGGCCGAGCTGCATCGGCGCGACGTCGCGGCAGGGCGTGGATCAGTGATGTTGCCGGATGCGTTTGGGACCAAGTCGCCCGGCGCGGCGTTTGACCTGCGATGGCAGTGGCTCTTCCCGGCCACGCGATCGTACGTTGACTCCGAAACGGGCCGACTCATGCGCTACCACTTGCATCACGCGGCAGTACAGCGCGCCGTTGTGGCGGCGGCGCGGCGCGCGGGCGTGACCAAGCGGGTAACCTGCCACACCTTCCGTCATTCGTTTGCGACCCACTTGCTCAAGGCCGGCTATGACATTCGTACCGTGCAAGAGCTGCTCGGACACCGCGATGTGATGACGACGATGATCTACACGCATGTGCTCAATCGCGGTGGCCATGGTGTGCGGAGCCCGCTCAACGGACTGGATATTGCACGGGCGCGCGCCGAGTCCCCTCCGATCGCGGATGCTATGCCCTCCACCCACCTCACCCCCGGTCCTGCTCTCAGCCTAGAACTGGAGAAAGCACGGGGGGAACGTCATCGGGAACAGGACCGCCGCGCCGTCTACCAATGGCTCGCGCAATCGGACCTGACACCGTCGATGATGGGACTGCCCGACTTTCCTGACTCCCCGGTCCCAACCTGGGAGGAGTTTTGCGGAGACTACGGGCCCCATTTTTTCGACGGGTCGCGTCCGGAAGTCGGGAGGTCCTTCCTCATCGAAGTCGCTGGCGAGGCGGTTGGCCACGTGAACTACGACGGGCTCGACTCAGGCCGCGGCATCGCGGAGCTGGACATCTGGCTCCGCTCCAGCGCGGACTGCGGGCTTGGATATGGCCCGGAAGCCCTGCGCGCGCTCACCCGATCCCTGCACGAGGCGTTCGGGATCACCGAGTTCATTTTGCGACCGTCGCGGCGCAACGTGCGCGCGATCCATGCCTACACGAAGGCCGGCTTCTCCATGCTGCCGCTGACCAACGAGGAACAAGCGAAGGTCTACGGAGCCGGCGACTATCGCGATACCGTGGTCCTGCACCTGCGGTGGCCGACGACCGACGCGATTCGTCCGGGGTAGATTCTCTCGTTGATGCTTCACAACATGGTCGCTGGTGAACGTCTCCTGCTCGATGGCGCGACCGGCACGGAACTGACGCGGCGCGGTGTGGACACCGGCTTGCCGTTGTGGTCGGCGAACGCGCTCACCACCGAGACCGGACTGAATGTCCTGCGCCAGGTTCACCTGGACTACCTGCACGCAGGCGCGGATGTGCTCACCACCAACACCTTTCGCACCCATCGCCGTGCGTTGGCGGGCCCGGGGCACGGCGCGCGCGAGCTGACCAGCCGCGCGGTAGCGACCGCCCGCGAGGCCGTCGCGCAGTTCGGTCAGCGTGCGAGAGTGGCCGGCTCGGTGGCCCCACTGGAAGACTGTTACCGCCCCGACCTGGTGCCGACCGACGACGAATGCCGCGCCGAGCACGCCGAGCGCATCACTCATCTTGTCGAGGCGGGCGTTGACCTCCTGTTGATCGAGACGATGAACTCGATCCGCGAAGCCGTGATCGCGGCCCAGCAGGCGACGAGCACCGGGCGGCCCACTTGGGTCAGCCTGGTGTGCGACCGTGAAGGCCGAATGCTGTCCGGCGAATCGGTGGCGGTCGCCGCCGAGATGTTGTTACCACTGGGAGTGCGGGCACTTGGCGTGAACTGTGGCCCGGCTCACACCCTGGCGAAGCCGCTGGCCGAGTTGCGGGCGATCTGTGGCCCCGATTTTCCGCTCATGGCGTATGGGAACATTGGCCATGCCGACGAGACGCAAGGCTGGATCAACACCGACGCCGTAAGCCCGGAGAGTTACGCGCAATGGGCCCACACGTGGCCGGCGCAAATCGTGGGCGGCTGTTGCGGCACGACGCCGGAGCACATTCGCAAACTGAGAGTGGATAGAAGCCAGGCGACATGAACTCGACGCGGCGGGCAAAGTGCGCGTCGGGGATAGACCAGGTGCGCATGAACGACAGCCACCCGTGAGCGGGCGATGAAGAGCAGAACGAATGTGCTCATCATCGGTGGCGGCGTCGCCGGGTGCAGCTTGCTATATCACCTGGCAAAGCGCGGCTTCACGGACGCCGTGTTGGTGGAGAAGAACGAGCTGACGAGCGGCTCGACGTGGCATGCGGCTGGACTCTGCACCCAGTTCAACGCGAGCTTCAACATGATGAAGCTCCTCCGATACAGTGTCGAGCTTTACCAAACACTCGAATCCGAGACCGGGCAGCCCGTCGGTTACCACCGTTGCGGCAGCCTGCGTCTCGCCACCTCCGAGGCGCGGCTCGATGAGTATCGCCACCGCAAAGGGATGGCGGATACGTTAGGCATCCCGTTCGAGATCGTCTCTCCCGAAAGAGCATTGGAGCTCTTCCCGCTCGCCGATCTCTCCGATGTCCATGGCGCCGCCTATCTACCGTCGGACGGTCACGTGGACCCGAGCGGCGTCACCCAAGCCTTTGCGAAAGGCGCGCAGTCGAAGGGCGCCGAGATCGTTCGTCATGCGGCAGTGACCGGTATCGAGCGCGCGGGCGGGTCCTGGATCGTCCATACGTCGCAGGGCGACATCCGTGCAGAGACTGTCGTCAATGCCGCTGGCCAGTGGGCACGTTCACTCGGGCGGCTCGTTGGGATCGACCTCCCGATCGTCCCGCTCGAGCACCACTTTCTCGTCACGGAAGCCATCGATGCGGTCGCCGCCATGGGCGTCGAGCTTCCGGTTCTCCGCGATGCCGACGCGTCGTTCTACGTCCGGCGTGAGGGAGATGGGCTTCTCGTAGGTCCCTTCGAGCCGCATACGAAGCCGTGGGGCCTCGACGGTATCCCTGACGATTTTCATAGCCGCCTGCTGGAGCCGTCGCTCGATCGTCTCGGAGAGGTGCTCAAGGCCGCGGCGAAGCGCGTGCCGCTGCTCGCCGATGCAGGCATCAAGACCATCGTGAACGGGCCCGATGGCTACACACCGGATGGACGGTGTGTGATGGGGCCGGTGCCGGGACTTCCCAATTTTCACGTGCTCGCGGGCTTCAGCATCTTCGGGATCGTGTTCGGAGGCGGTGCTGGAAAGTATGCCGCCGAGTGGATCGTGGACGGACAGCCGAGCGACAACATGTGGGAAGTCGATGTGCGTCGCTTTGGTGATTATGCGCGCTCGACGCAATATGTGGCGGAGCGCGCCGTCGAGGTCTACGGGCACGAATACGCGATCCACTATCCCGAGCTCGAGCGATACGCGGGCCGCCCCCTCAAGACCGGACCTCTCTACGATCGGCTTCTCGATAGAGGCGCTGTGTACGGCGCGCGTTTCGGTTGGGAGCGGCCCTTGTGGTTCGCGCCCGAGCGCGGCGCAGAAGACGTCTATTCGTTTCGCCGCGGCGGCTGGCACGACGCCGTCGGGGCGGAGTGCCGGGCGGTACGCGCGCGCGTCGGCGTGCTCGACCAGACGAGCTTCGCAAAGTACGAAGTCTCGGGACCTGGCGCCACCGCGTTTCTGGATCGGATGTGTGCGAACAAGCTCCCACGAGCCGAGGGCCGTATGGCGCTCACTCAGATGTGTACGCCGAAAGGCGGGATCGAGTGCGACCTCACGGTGACGAAGCTCGGTTGCGACCATTATTACGTCGTCTCCGCCGCCGGCACCGAGAGCCACGACCTCGCCTGGATCCAACGTCACCTGCCCGGGGACGGCTCGGTTCGTCTCGACAATGTCACCGGACGCTACGGGGTCTTGACGATCGCTGGGCCTCGCTCGCGCGATCTGTTGCAAGCACTGACGGAGGCGGATTGCTCGAACGAGGCGTTTCGCTTCTTCCGCTATCGGGAGCTCGTTATCGGGATGGCGCCGGTACGAGCGCTTCGGGTGTCTTACGTCGGCGAGCTCGGCTACGAGCTCCATCACCCGCTCGAGTACCAAAGGCATCTCTACGACCTGTTGATGGCCGCGGGAGAAGAACATGGCATCGTGGACTTCGGCTATCGCGCACTCGACGCGATGCGCCTCGAAAAAGCCTATCGACTCTGGGGCGTCGACATCTCCGCGGACTACACGCCGATCGAGGCCGGGCTCGATCGTTTCGTGGACTTTGGCAAGGGCGACTTCATCGGCCGAGACGCTCTCGTCCAGCAGCGCGACGAAGGTGCGACAAGAGGGCTCGCGTGCCTCGCGATCGAGACCCAGGACTGTGACGCGCACGGATACGAACCCGTACGCGCGGGAAGGCGGATCATCGGCTATGTTGCGGCGGGGGGGTACGGCCCCGTGGTCGAGGCGTCGATAGCGCTCGCCTATCTCCCGGCGGAGTTCCTTGCTCCAGGGATCGAGCTGACGGTCGAGTTGCTGGGAGTCGAGCGCAAGGCGACGGTCGTGGCGCAGCCCTTGTACGACCCCAAGAACGAGAAGCTTGTGAGCTGACATGACATTCAGCGACAAAGAACTCGGAATGGACCGCGTCATCTCGCGGCGCGATTTCGTCAATGGCGTCGCCGCGTTGACCGCAGCCGCGGCGATGCCCGACTGCGGGCTTGCGTGCGCTCCGCAAGCGGCACAGGGCGACTACCCACCACGCCGTACCGGCCTTCGCGGGAGCCATCCCGGCTCCTACGAAGCGGCCCACCGGCTGGCACGGAGCGACCGACAGGATTGGGGCCCCGTTCGGAATGCGGAGCCCCACGCCTACGACTTGATCATCGTCGGCGCGGGCATCAGCGGATTGTCGGCTGCCCACTTCTATCGGAAGGAACATCCCGAAGCACGCATCTTGATCCTCGACAACCACGATGACTTCGGCGGTCATGCGAAGCGCAATGAGTTCGCGCTCGACGGGCGCACGGTCATAAGCTACGGTGGGAGCCAGGTGCTCCAGGATCCCGGCAGCTATAGTGCCGTCGCCAAGGGCCTGCTCGAAGATCTCGGGGTCGACACAAGGACTTTCAAGACCGCCTACGATCACGAGTTCTATCGGCGAAACGGTCTCGCGGGTGCCACCTATTTCGACAGCGAGACCTATGGCAGCGATCGGCTGGTCGGTCGCTCCCTGGTCGACTATGCGTTCCTGCCGCTCGCTCCATACGCACTCGATGTGAAAGAGGCCGTAGCGCAGATGCCTCTGGGGGAGAACGCTCGCCGTGAGCTTCTGGAGCTACTCCAGGCCCGCGGCAATCGCCTGCCTGAGATCCCGAAGAGCGACCAGGCACGATACCTTCGGCGGCTGAGCTACCGAGACTTCCTCGCACGCCACATGGGAGTCACCGACCCCGAGGTCTTCGCGCTCTATCAAGGTTTGACCGCGGATTCGACGGCCAGCATCGAGGCCTCTTCGGCGCTGGACGTCATGAGCTATAACGGACTTCCGGGATTACGGGCGACCGCCATCGCCGATTTCAACGACGATTCAGAGCCTTACATCTTTCATTTTCCCGACGGAAACGCATCAATCGCGCGGCTCCTGGTGCGGAACATGATTCCCGGCGCGGCACCGGGAACGACGATGCACGACATCGTATTGGCGAGATTCGACTACTCGAAGCTGGACGAGCAAGAGGCGAGCGTCCGCCTGCGTCTGAACAGTACGGTCGTCCGTCTGGAGCACGACGGCGCGGTCGACCAGGCGAGGCAGGTGACAGCGACCTACGTCAGGGACGGCAAAGCCTATCGGGTGCGTGGCAAGCACTGCGTCATGGCCGGATACAACGCCATGATCCCGCACATGTGTCCGGAGCTTCCCGCGGGGCAGCGCGAGGCGCTTTCATTCGCCATCAAGGCCCCCATCGTGTACACGAGCGTATTGCTCAGGAACTGGCGCGCCTGGAAGAGACTGGGGATCGGTTTCTTCGCCGGTCCGGGCGCGTACTACGCGGTCTCGATGCTCGACTTTCCCGTCAGCATGGGTGGTTATGCGTTCTCGGCGAATCCGGATGAGCCGATCGTCGTGCACATGGAGAGATTCGCCGTGGGGAACGATCCGAAAGCGACGAGGAGACAGCAGCGGCTCGCGGGTCGACGAGAGTTGTTCACCACGTCCTTCGAGACCCTCGAGCGCAAGACGCGTCGCCAACTTGCGGGAGCGCTCGTCGGAGGCGGGTTCGCGCCAGCGGAAGACATCGCCGCGATCACCGTGAATCGTTGGGGACACGGCTATTCGTATCGGTACCGCCCGGAATGGGACTCCGGGTACGAGGGCGACGAGGCGCCGCACGTCGTGGGCCGTCGCAGATTCGGACGCATCACGATCGCCAATGCCGACGCCGGCGCAAGCGCCTCCGTCGACGCGGCGATCGATCAGGCACATCGCGCGATTGAGGAGCTCGACTAAACCGAGAAGCGGAGGAGCTTCTTCCAGTAGCAAATGCGCCACCTCCTTCGGAATCCAACACTTGATCTGAGCGCCCGCTGAAGGGGCCGGCGTTGGAAAGACTTGTCTCGCCTCATGACGAGCGATCCAGGCGGCCGTTGATCGCGGTCGTCGCGCCTCGGTAGGGCCTGTGCCGTGGCGGCTGTTCCTGGGTGAGACCGCGACGCGCTTCGACCGCGCAGCGTATATTTTCGCCGCATGCTGACTCCTCGACTCGCCGCGTTCGCGGCTAGCGTCGCGCTCGCGACCAGCGCGACCCACGTGTGCGCGCAGCAGGGCGCCCCACGCCCGGCAACGCCGGCCCCAGGGCAACCTCCGGCGCCCCTCGGCCCGGGCGAACTCCGCCTCACCTACCTCGGCAACGCCGGCTGGGAAATCACGGACGGGCGCCGCGTGGTGCTCGTGGACCCGTTCCTGACGCAGTTCGCGCGCTGGCGCCCGGGAGCGGCGCCCGAAGGCCCGGACCCCAATGCACTGTATGCCCCGGACACGACGCTGATCAACCAACATGTCAGCCGGGCCGATTACGTCCTCATCACGCACGGGCATTCGGATCACGCGCTCGACGCCGGCTACATCGCGCGGAAGACGGGCGCCGCGATCATCGGAAGCGAGACGGCGGCCAACCTGGCGCGCGCCTACGCCGTACCGGAGCAGCAACTCATCACCGTGCGTGGCGGTGAAGACTACGACTTCGACGATTTCTCGCTTCGGGTCATCCCCAGCATTCACAGCGCCCTCGACGACAAACGCTACTTCAGCAACGGCCGCGACATCGCCGGCACCGCTCCGCGCGGGCTCAAGGCGCCGCTCCGCCGCCGCGACTACCAGGAAGGCGGCAGCTTCGCGTACCTGCTCCGCATGAGCGGCCACGAAGTGCTGATGATGGGCTCGATGAACTTCATCGAGCGTGAGATGGTTGGCTTGCGGCCGAACGTTGCGCTCGTGGGCGCCAACAGCCAGCGGCTCGAGATCTACGACTTCACCGGCCGCCTCCTGCGAGCGCTCGGCCACCCCGCGTTGGTGATCCCGAGCCACGCCGACGCGTACGGCAACCCGCGGCCGCCTGCGGCCGTACTGGCAGACCGCGCGAAGTTCTTCGATGAGGTACGCGCGGCCTCGCCCGGCAGCCGGACGATCGCTCCGACGTGGTTCACGCCGATCGTCGTGCCGGCGCGCGGCGCGGCAATGACGGCCGCGAGCACGGCCAGCGGTCGCGAAGTGATCAACCCGCCGGGACTCAAGCCGCTGGTGCCGGCGTATTCGGTCGCGATTCGTGACGGCGACTGGGTGTTCGTCTCGGGGATGACAGGCGTGAAGCCCGGCACGCAGGACATCATCGAAGGCGGCGCGGCCGTGCAGACCCGTCAGACCATGGAGAACATCAAGGCGGCAGTCGAGTCTGGCGGCGCAACGATGGCGGATGTCGCCGAGTGTACGGTGTACCTGAAGGACATGGCCGACTACGCGGCGATGAACGCCGAGTACATCAAGTTCTTCCCAGTCAACCCGCCGGCGCGCGCGACACTCGCCGTGACGGCGATGCCGCGGCCCGCAGCGGTCGTCGAGATCAAGTGCAGCGCGAGACGGACGCGCGAGGCGACGGCGCGGCCGGACGCACCGGCTCCCAATGCGGCTGCTGCGAATCCGACGGCTCCCGAGGCGCAAGCCGTCACCGCGGGGGCTGGCGCGCGCAGCTTTGTGAGAGCACTCGCGCTCGAGGATTCCGGGTTCACTTCGGCGAACGCCAGCATCGGCGACGTCAATCGCGACGGACACCTCGACATCGTGCTCGTGAAGGGGCGCCACTGGCCCTTGCAGAACCTGGTGATGCTCGGCAATGGCAACGGCACGTTCCAGAAACCGCTGCCCGTGGACACGGCGGCGGATCGCTCGTATTCCGGCGTGCTCGTGGACCTCGATCGCGACGGCGCGCTCGACATCGTGGTCAGCAACGATGCGCCCGACGAGAAGAAGGTGTACCGCAACGACGGGACGGGGCGGTTCGCGCTCGTCTCGAAGTTCGGCAAGCCGGAATGGAACACGCGGCACGTCGCCGTCGGCGATGTGAGTGGGGACGGCATTCCGGATCTCGTGCTCGCCAACCGCGGCAGTCGCGAGCCGACAGCGAGCTTTCTCTGCCTTGGGCTCGGCGGTGGCCGGATCGCGGAGCGGTGCCAGGAAGTGTCCCGTGGGTCCGCCACGACGATCACGATGGCGGACGTGAACCGCGATGGCTCGCTCGACTTGATTGTGCCGTACCGCGACGGCGGGCAGGGCTACGTGTACTTCAATGATGGCCGCGGCACGTTTGCGAGACGTCAGCCGTTCGGACCTGACAAGGCAACCATCCGCAGCGCCTACGCAGCCGACTTTGACGGCGATGGGATCATGGACCTCGCCGCCATTGATGAACTCGGCAGCGCAATGACCATGAACGGCCTGCGCGGTGGCGCGTTCGCCGCTCCCGTATTGATGGGCCCTGCAGGTGCGCGGCCGTACGCGCTCGCCGTACACGACGTGGACGGCAATGGCCGACCCGACGTACTCGTGGGCTACACCCGCGGTCGCTCGATCGTGTTCTTCAACGACGCGCCGGGGCGATTCACACCGGTGCCGTTCGGCGGCGCCGAGGGCGTCGTGTACGGGTTCGCGGTGGCGGACCTGGACAAGGACGGCAAGAACGACATCGTGGTCGCGCGCTCGGACGCGCGCAACATGGTGTACTTCGGCAAGCCGTAGCACACGCTGCGGAAGCCGCGGACGCGGCGTCCGCCCTGCCTCCCTCAGTCGCGGATTCCGCAGGATGTGTCATCGATAAAGGAACTCCTGCGTTTCGACAACGGCCCCTCGTGCTTCAGGTCCGCTCGCGCGACAGCTACGCCACAAAGGTGCGGGAGAGCTCCGTTACGCGGTCAATGTCCGCCATGTTGTTCCAGAGCCCGCAACCAAAGCGGAGCACCCCTTGGCGAATGGACAGCTTGACTCCATGCTCGCCCAGGTGGCGGTACAGCGCATTCATCCGGGGATCATCGGCCGTGTAGTGGCGCCCGCCGCCACTCGCACCGACCGCGACGATGTGCGCCCTGTGCGGACCTGACCTCCCACCGACCACCGGGAGGCCGGCGTCGGCCAGACCGTCGGCAAGCCGAGCGCCCAGTCCCCGCACGTGCGCCTCAACTTCCTTGACGCCAAGCGATAAGAGCAGGTCGAGCGCAGCCTCTGCCGCCGCGATCCCAACGTAGTTGTAGTTGCCGAGGTCAAATCGTTTCGCGCCCTGCTTGAATACGAGCTCCCCGCCGGTTGAACCCAGCGCCGTTTCGTGGGCACCCGCGCCCAGGTCGATGCCGTAGCGCGCGACAAACGCGGGGGTGAGCTGCGCGGCCAGGGAGCGGCGGATCCACAGGAAGCCGATGCCGTACAACGCGAGCATGCTCTTCTGCGTGGCGGTAACCATGGCGTCCACGCCAAGCGTGCGCACATCGCAGTGGATGGCACCCACGCTTTGCGCCGCATCAAGCAGTACGAGCGCCTCGTGCGCATGTGCGGCCCGCGTCAACAGCGGAAGGTCGGTGATGAAACCGGGTGAGAACGAGATGTGTGGACAGGTGACGACCCGCGTGCGACGATCGATCGCCGCCGCCATGCGTTCCACCGGCACGCGTCCATCATCGGGCGCTACCTCTCGCACCTCAATGCCACGCAACGTCCTGAGGTTGTACCACAGGTACACGTTGTTCGGATGCTCGAGCTCGGGGCAGAGCACGACGTTGTCGCCGCGCTCCCACGGAAGGCTCGAGGCGAACAGGTTCAGCCCCTCGGAGACGTTCTTGGTAACGGCGACTTCATCAGCGTCCGCCCCAATCAACTCCGCAAAGCGCGCCCGGGTGCGCTCCACCATCGCGAGCAAATCATCCTTGACGCTCGCCCCGGTCGTGCAGTCGTCGAGCACTCGTTCCACAGCCGATCGCACCGGTGCGGGCAACAGCCCCGTCACGCCGGCGTCGAGGTAGATCCGCCTCGACGCGCCAGGAAAGAGCTCCCGGACGTCCTTCAAGCGCTCGCCCCGCGGGTTCGTTCCGCTTCTGAGTGCGCGACGATGGTGGTCCCGACCATATCTCCCATGACGTTCACCGTGGTTATGCCCATGTCAATCAACCGATACACCCCCGCCACGATCCCGGCGATCTCCAGGGGGAGGTTGAAGGCCTTCACGAAGATGAAGGCGACCACGAGCCCACCGCCTGGAATGCCACCCGAGCCCTCGGACAGGAGGAGCCCGACGAGGAGGATGGACACCAGTTCTCCGGGCGAGAAGCCAACACCGGCCGCCTGCGCGGTAAACAACAGGATCCCAGTGAGCATGATGCTCGTGCCGTCCTTGTTGATCTGCGCGCCGAGCGGGAGTGTCAGCGAGTAGACCGACCGCGGAAGGCCCATGCGTTCGGCCACCTCCAGCGATACCGAGAGCGAAGCAAGACTTGACGAGGTGGCGGTCGTCGTGGCCCAGAGCGCCCCGGTCTGTCGAAGGAATCGCCAGGGCGTAGTACTCGACAGCAGGCGGAGAAGGATCATGTACACGACGACCATGGCGATCAGCGCCGCGTACGTGCCGCCGACAAACTTCGCCAGCGGTCCGAACAGTTCCGCCCCGTACCGGCCGACCGTCACGGCGAAGAGCGCGCCGATTCCGACCGGTGCAGTGATGAGCACGATATCAACCAGCTTCCGGAAGAGTTCCGCGACTATCGCGTAGCCGGAACGCAGCGTGTCCCTGCTCTTCTCGGGCAGGAAGAGTGTGCTGATGCCGAGGAGGATCGCAAACACGACGATCTGCGCCACCTTACCTTCGGCGAAGGCGGCGAACACGTTGGTCGGCACGAGGTCGATCAACACGCTGCCGATTGTCGGCACGTCACCGACCGTGGCCGACACGGGGTCCGTCAACTGGACACCGATACCCGGTTGCACGACGCCCATGACCACCACGCCCATGATGAGCGCGAGAACGGTCGTGAGCATGTAGTAGGCGACGATCTTGCCCGCGAGCCGGCCAAAGGTTCGCAGGTCGGTGAGCGCGGTGAGCCCCGCCAGCAGATTGAAGAAGACCAGCGGAATGGCGGCGGCCATCAGCAGGCGAATGAAGATCTGGCCGACGGGCTCAATGACCTCGACCGACCTTCCGAACCACGCGCCGGCTGCCGCGCCGGCAACCATGCCGAGTAGGATTCGCGTGCCCAGCCCCGGCTTGAACTTCCTGGTCAGCGCTTGTTCCCCCGGCCGGCTGGATGCCCCACACTGCCGAAGTACTCGATCGCCTTGCCATAGAGCGTACCGTACCAGGTGAGCGCCTCGGCCCTGCTCAGCGGCACCGGAATATCCGGCGCGGGCGCGTTCCCCTCGAGGACCTCGCCATTGGGGCGGATGGTGTGTCCGATGGACCACATGAAGGACACCAGTGGCTTCCCCGTGCCCGGCATGGTGAGCACTTCAGTCCATTCCCAAGTGTTGGAGTATCCACCCGCCGACATGCCGATCACGGGCCCAAGCGCATTGTCCTTGACGATCGCGACAAACTGGTCGACATGCGACCCGCGGCGAGGTGCGCTCAGCACGGCGAGCGGTCCGCGAAAGTGAACGGCCGCCGGCTTGAGGATGCCGTCCGAGTTCTTGGGCGCATGCGCCAGCTTGAACGGCACCGGCTTGGTGATGGAGTCGCCGCGGGCAACCGCCTCCCTCAGGTCGTTCTCGAACCAATCGCGTTGCCACCGGCCGTTGTCCAGCGCCTCGGAACTCCCGGCATCGAGCACCTGCCCGCGCTCGAAGTCTCCCGCTCGCTGCGCAATCATGAGCGGCACGATGTCACTGATGCGCACCGTGCCGAAGGTGGTCTTGAACCGCTTCGGCTGGATGCGCTGCACGGCATACGCACCCAGCGAGCCACCCCGGCTTCTCGTCATGTCGACGATCATGGCACGGTCGAGCCAACCGTTGCGCGCGCCGAGCGCAACCAGCGAATCCACGTCCTTCACCAGCGTTTCGCGGAATACGTGCCACTTCAGGACAATCACCGGGCGACCGTCGTCGGGGACGAGCACGTCAAACGTGCCAGTCTTGAGCCTGGTGGAGAATCCGGGATACGTCGGCTCCGAGAGATCGCGCCACTTGATGGAATCGGCGGCGAGCCATGGGAACGCATAGCGGGCTGGCCCGCTGTCCGTCTCGACCTCCACGCGGAAATCGGCGCCATGCAACGACGCGGGAATCTCCGCGGTGCGGATGGTCATCGTCTCGGCGACGCGCCACAACGACCCTTCACGGCTCGATGCGCGCACATACGGCGTGATCGCGTTCGCGTACTCGGCGACGGGCATGCCATTGACCGCAATCACGCGACTGCCCGCCTTCGGTCCGTCAACGCCTTCCGCAAGATCCGCGACAAACCACGTGCGACCAGGCTCCGCGAAGTCCGCCATGATCTTGATCGGCGCCTCTCGGGCGCTGCCGACCGTGACGCCCTCGTCGGCATCCAGGCCATCGGTGAACGAGGGCTTGATGCCATTCGGAACCAGCCCTACCGAAAGGTGTCGGTCGCGCCTGGCGTTGCTCATCCGCAGGATGGCATAGAAGAGCTTGTCGTCGTCATCCGCCGCGATGAGGGTGTCGCGCCACGCCGCCATGTCCTTGAGCGCGTCGAAGCCCTGGGTGGTCTGCTTCGGGACCGAGAACGCCTCACGGCGTGCCGTGCGCGCGAGGATCGTATCGGCGAGGGCGGCACGCTGTTCGGCGGTCCCCACGACTTCGCTGGACGGCGCACCATCGCACGCTGAGGCAGACCACAATGCGCCGAGGCTGACGGCGAGGGGAAGAATGCGGCGACGCGAGAATGAGCGCACGGGGCGAAAGTACCGCGCGCGCAAAGCGCCCGGCACTTGGTCAGGTGGGCGCACCAGTACATTCTGCCCATGCGCTCCGCCGCCGAATCCCACGCCTATCACCGGCACGCCATGCTACGAAGGATCCTTGCGCCTATCGCAGTGCTTGCGGCCATCACGTCCACGGCCGCGGCTCAACAGGCAACCGCGAACGCGGCGCGGAGCTCGCCTGCCATCACCGCGCTCTCCGACAGCCTCCGCGCCGCTCGGCGTGGGGGCGGTCCGCTGCCGCTGCCCGAGGGCAGCGACCCGCGCTACAGGGATCGACTGGGCGTCGTGTCGCTGGACCTGTTCGAACGGGAGCGCGCGAACCTCGAGCGACTGGTTCCCTACGTCGCGGCGATCGACCGGCGCGCGTTCACGCGTGCGGACTCACTCGACCTCGCCATTCTCGAGCGGCAGTTCACCGATCGGCTCGCGGAACTGCGGTTCCGGAGCTACCTGCTGCCGCTCGGCAGCCGCAGCGGCTTTCACTTCGACTTTGCGGGCCTGCCGAAGTCGAGCCCCTTCGAGACGGTAGCAGACTACGACCGATACATCGCGCGCATGCAGTCGTGGCGCGTGCACGTCGCACAGCAGGCCGCGCTGCTCCGCGAGGGCATCCGGCGCGGGATGGTCATGCCGCGCGCGGTACTCCAGGGCTATGACCGCACCGCCGGCACGTATGTCGTGGACGATCCCGGCCAGAGCGCATTCGCTGAACCGCTCCGACGCCTGCCCTCGACCTTCTCCGCCGACGATCGCGCGCGCATCCAGAGAGACGGCATGGCGGCCATCCGCGAGTCGGTGCTCCCAGGGTTCGCCGAGCTCGCGCGGTTCTTCCGTGAGGAGTACATCCCGGCGGGCCAGGCGTCGCTTGCCGCGACGGCACTGCCGGACGGCCGCGACTTCTACGCGCACCGCGTGCGGATGTACACCACACTGGACGTGACGCCGGAACAGGTGCACGAAACCGGACTGCGCGAGGTCGCGCGCATCCGAAGCGAGATGGACGCTATCCGGCGCGAGGTTGGATTCCGCGGTGACCACGCGGCGTTTGTGGAGTTCCTGCGCAACGATCCGCGCTTCACCGTGGCGACCGAGGCGGAGTACCTCGCACTGGTATCGCATGCGGCCAAGTTGATGGACGGCAACCTGCCGCGGCTGTTCGGTCGCCTGCCTGTAACTCCCTACGGTGTGCGCGCAATGCCGGCGCACGTCGCACTGCGGCAATCCGCCGGCTACTACGACCGCGGCGCCGCCGACGGCACGCAGGCGGGGTGGGTGAACATCAACACGTCGATGCTGGCCTCGCGGCCCACTTGGGCAGCGCGGGCGTTGGCGTTCCATGAAGGCGCGCCGGGACACCATCTGCAGATCATGATGGCGCTGGAGAATCCCGCGCTCTCGCAGACCCGACGCAATGCCTCGATTACGGTGTTTGTCGAAGGCTGGGGCCTGTACGCCGAGCGCCTCGGCGTCGACGTCGGCCTCTACAACGATCCGTACGACCGCTTCGGTATGTGGAGCTACCAGATCTGGCGCGCCTGCCGCCTCGTCGTGGATACGGGCATGCACGCGCTCGGTTGGACCCGCGAGCGCGCGATCGCATACATGGCCGAGCATACGGGTATGACCGTCGAGGCGGTCACGGCGGAAATCGACCGGCACATCACCGAGCCCGGCCAGGGACTCGCGTACACGATTGGCGAACTGGTCATCAGTGAACTGCGTCGTGACGCCGAGCAGCGCCGCGGATCCCGCTTCGACATCCGTGCGTTCCATGAGGCGGTCCTGCGGAACGGGGCGCTGCCGCTGGGGTTGCTGCGGGAGGAAGTGCAACGCTGGATCGCTGCGGCGCGTTAGGGTGCAGCCGTCCGCCGCGCGCTACGGCCCCTTCGCGACGGACGCCTCCATCAGGACCCACTGGTTCGGATCCAGCCGCACGTCGGTCGGCTCGGACGCGACGTCGATCAGGAAGGTCTCGACCTTCCCGGTCACCTGCACCCGGTGGATCGTCGGCGTGGCCTGCCCGGCAACCTGGACCGCGACCTCGAGCGGCATCGCGATCAGGCTTCCCGCCTGTACCTGCTCGAGCGTGAGCCGCACCTGCTTGGCGGACGCATCGTAGCTCCAACGGCCGGCGAGCTTGAGGTTGCCCGGCTCGTAGAGCCACTGCTGGAAGAACCGACCCAGGTCGCGGCCTGACGCTTCTTCCATCGCCCGGCGGAAGTCGGCCGTCGTCGCGGTCGCGTTGAAATGGCGCTGGTAGTAGGTGCGGATCCCGCGACGGAACGCCTCGTCGCCGATCACACCGCGCAACATGTGCAGGACCCAGCTCCCCTTCTGGTAGGTGTGCGAGCTGGTGACATCCTCCATGCGGCTCAGGTTCTTGTGGATGATGGTGTAGCCGGGATTCGCCGCGCCGAAGGTCATCACGGTGCGCCGGCTCGCCTCGAGGCCCCGCACGAACTCATCGCGCCCGTACGCGTGCTCGATGAACATCAGCGTGAAGTACGTGGCAAACCCCTCGCTCAGCCACACGTCGTCCCAGTCGGCCTCGGTCACCGAGTTCCCGAACCACTGATGGGCGACCTCGTGGATCACGACGTTGCGCCAGCGGACGCTTCGCGTGCCGGTCACGGAACTCTCGTGATACAGGATCGCCGAGGCGGACTCCATGCCTCCCGCCACACTGCTGGCCTGGATGTTGGCGAGTCGCTCGTACGCGAACGGGCCCACGTAGTCACTGTAGTACGCGAGGACGTCCTTGGTGGGAGTCGCGAAGTCGGCGAACCCTGCGTCGCGGTCCTGGGGATAGACCCAGGTCTCGATCGGCTTCCCCTCGAACGTGTCCACCCGCTGCATCGCGAACCGCGCCACGCCGAGCACGTAGAGCCAGGGCGAGATGGGTACCGAGTTCCGCCAGTGCGTGCGGCGGCGGCCACCGGGCAGGTCGGTCGCCTCGACCACGAGACCGTTGGACACGACCTGATAGTGGCTGGGCGCCGTGACGATAAACTCGCTCGTCGCCTTGTCGTACGGATGGTCAATCGTCGGCAGCCACTGCCGCGTCCTGTTGGGCCAGTTGTCGCTGAAGAAGGTGCGATCGCCGTGCTTGTTACGGCCGATGATAAGTCCGGTGGCCGGAATGCCCGCGTATCGCACGACGACGCGCGAACGCTGCTGTACACGCGGCGCGGCGCCGAGCGGGATGAGCAGCTCGTCGTTCGCATGCGTGAAGCGCACCGCGGCGCCATCCAGCAGGACCGACGAGACCTGCATGCCTTTCCCGCCGCGCGCCGGCGACGTGTTGGTCAGGTCGAGCCGCACCGCCCGGACATCGGCGGAGAGGAAGCGCACGTCCATGGACAGCTCGCCCACGATCGCGTCGGTCGTGTCGGAGAGCTCGATCCGGAAGGCGTAGTTGATCGCGTCGATCGCGGGGTTCTTGGGGTACGTGTCGAACGCGGGAGCCGGCGCGACGAACACCGCCGCCATCGCGAGGCGCGAGCCGAGTGCCAGGAGTCGGCGGCTCATGGACGCACCCCCGACGGTGGCACCGGCTTGTGCATCTGCACCATCCCCTGCTCGGCGATCACCTGCTGCACATCGCTGATGCGCGCCGGCACGAACCCGCTGAGGTTCTCCACGCCGTCCGCAGTGACGAGCGCCACGTCCTCGATGCGGATGTAGAGCCGCTCCTCGGGGATCCAGATCATCGGATCAATCGTGAAGACCATGCCCGCCTTGAGCGGCACGCCACGCACGCGTCCCACGTCGTGCACCGCCATCCCCACCGGGTGCTGGAAGTGTCCGCGGAAAACGAGCCCTTCCTCGACCGCCTTGCGGTGGGCGGGTGAGGCAAACGTCTTCCCGACGAGCCACTGCCGCATGTCCGCCGCCGCGCGGTCGAGCACCTGGTCGGCGGTGACGTCCGGCTTGATGTGACGGAAGAAGGCATCGCGGTACTCGACGATGAACTCGTACAGCGCAGCCTGCGCCTTCGTGAACGTCCCGTTCACCGGCCAGATGCGCGTGACGTCGCTCGTGTAGTAGCGGTAGTCGGGCGCGTAGTCCATCAGCACCAGGTCACCGTCGCGCAGCGGGTCGGTCTTGCGGAAGTAGTGCCCCATGAACGCGTTCGTCCCGCCGCCGATGATCGAGGAGTAGCCATCGCCGCGCGCGCCGTTCAGGTAGTGCACGTATTTGGCGGCGGCGTCGAGCTGGTACTCGTACACGCCGGCGGCCGTCGATCGCATCGCCTCCATGATCCCGAGCCCCGCGAGCTGCGTGGCGCGCCTGATGAGCGCGATCTCCGCGGCGCTCTTGATGGTGCGCATCGCATCGAGCGTCGGGGAGAGGTCGCGCACCGCGAACTGCGGGAAGCGTTCCGCGACGAGCCGGACGAAGTGGGCCTCGCGCGATGGGCGGCCGTCCCAGGGATCGGCAGCGATGCGGGCCTGGCCGGCAAGCAGTTCGTCGCGACTGTCGTTGCCCGTTTCCATCGGGGCGAGCGGCGTAAACAGGGTCATCGCCGGCGGGCGGAGGAGATCCGCGCCCGTGAGGTCCTCCGAGAGACCCTCGAGCCCGCGCACGCGATCGACGCCGCTGAGCTGGATGAGGAGCAGGCTGTCCTCGACCGAGAGCACCTTCCCTTCCCCGCGCTCGCGGTCGTCGTCCCGCCGCGGGAGGTACAGCGTGGTCCGCCGCGTGCGGCCGTTCAGCAGCAGGTAGGCCTGCGCCGACTCGACGCCGCTCAGGTAATAGAAGTCGTTCGACTGGCGGACCAGGCTGAATCCCGGCACGCCGCTCGTGCCCTGCACGACTGCGATCCCCTGCGTGCCGATGGCGTCGTACACGCGCGCGCGGCGGGAAGCGAGTTCCGCGGCGCTGAAGTCCGTCTGGTAGTAGTGCGGCGCCTGCGCGTGGCCGCCGAGTGGCAGCGCGAGGACAAGTCCGGCTGCGAGGACGAGAGGAGGGCGAGTCGGCATTCGGGGTCCCAGGGCAGGGTCGAGACGGGAAGCGCGGGGTCGAGGGATCTGGGGCGAATGTATGGGAGCGCCGTCGGGCCCGCTATCGCACAGCGAGGCTGGCGCGCCGATCGGAACGCCTGCAAACTCATCCATCCGCCAGCACGACGGGCATCGCGGCACTTTTCACACGGCAACATGCGCAAGCAGTACTTCTTCCGTGAATCGCCACGGGGTATCCTCGCCTGGGATGTTGATCGCCTGGTGGCGGCGTCGGCTGCGTTCGTCCCTAGGCGGGTTGCCCTGTCGAGTATCCGGGAACTGCGCCAAGCGTGGTCCGGGGACGGCGAAACGCAGACATGTGAAGAACTGATCGCGCACGTTCGCCTCATCGAGGCGGCGGAATTGGCGTATCCCATTATTCTCTCGGCAGATGGCTCAGTCATGGATGGCATGCACCGCATTGCCAAGGCCGTGCTCGCCGGGCATGGCGATATTGTCGCCGTGCAGTTTGATCGGGATCCCGAACCCGACTTTGTCGGTCGAGGACCGAATGACCTGCCGTACTGATCTGCCGGGAAACCAATGCCTGCACTTCACGCGGAGCGATTGATGCGTGCCTCACTTACGACTGTGCTCACGCTGTTCCTCGCCACCGGCTGCGCCCGTCCACCGGGACCGCTGAGCGCCGAACACGCGGCCGCGCTTGGAGACAGTGCGCGCGCCTTCCTCACTGATTTCTCGCGCCTGTCGTCCACCGCCGAGTGGGATTCGCTGAGCCAGCTGTACTCCGCTCGCGCCGACTTCCGCTTCCTCGAGAGCGGCGAGGTCCGGTACGCCAGCGCGACCGCGATTCGCGATGCGCTGCGCGCCGTGCCGGCCGGCACGCGCATCCGGACCGAGTACTCGGACGTGAGCGTGCAGCCGATCGCCCCGGGCCTCGCCGGCGTGTCGGCGCTGTTTGCCACACAGTTCGTTGACTCCGCAGGCGCCGGGTTCGGGTTTTCAGGCGCCATGTCCCTCACGCTGCAGCACGAGCCGGCCGGCTGGCGCATCATCTCGGGGCATTCCTCCGCCCCGGTGCCACGCGGACGGTAGCCGCGGCGGCGCGTGACGACGCATCCCGATAACATCCGCAGGTGCCGGAGCGGGTGGACGGCCCCACGGTCGACTTCAGGGTCGGCTTTGGCCGACCACCCGCAGTGGTTGAATCGGCCACGGCACACCTCAACGTTACGCGGCAAGACCTGACCTCATGAAGAAACGGCGAATCCAAGTCAATGACCTCATGCAGCAAGGGTACTGGTACTTCCTGACGGAACCGCCCGGGAAGAACTTCCACCCCGACTTTCGGCCGGAACTGACCCCGAAGGAGATGCTCGCCCTGGGTGTGTTCGGCGGCAAATACATGACCGACTGCAGGAAGGAGTTTCCGGCAGACTGGTTTGCCAAGGCCCGACTGTGCGCCGAACGCCACGATCCCAAGTTGAACTTCTTCGGGGTCAATGCGTCACAGCCACTTTCGAGATGGCGACGCAACGGGTGGATCTACCCTGAGGATCCGCGCGGGTGGTTCCAGTGGTACTGCCGCTACTACATGGGTCGGCGATGCCTCGACGACGAGCGCCAAATCAAGCGGTGGCGCGCCATCCGTCGCCACATCGCACAGATTGAAGGCAACTGCTGGAAGGGCGACCTGTCCTGTCGCCCAAGACAGCGCCAAGCCGTGCTGCACTGGGCGTACGATTCACGGCGAATCTGACACAACCAACAGCCAGCGCATGCCCGCCGCGGATCAACCCAAGCCGATGATTCTGCTCACAGGTGCCACCGGGTATGTCGGGGGGCGGCTCCTGCCGTTGCTGGTGGGAGCCGACTGGCGCGTGCGGTGCCTCACGAAGCAGCCCGAACGCTTGGCTTCACGCGTACCGCCGGGCGTGGAAGTGGTGCGCGGGGATGTACTGGATTCCGCGTCGCTGACGCCGGCCATGCACGGCGTCGAAGCCGCGTACTACCTGGTGCACTCCATGGGTGCCACGGGCGACTTCGAGGCGCAGGACCGGATCGGCGCGGATCAGTTCGCCGCGGCCGCGCGCGCGGCGGGCGTGCGCCGGATCATCTACCTCGGCGGCCTGGGTGAGGAAGATGCCGGGCTGTCGGCGCACTTGCGCAGTCGGCACGAGGTCGGGGAGCGGCTGCGCGCGCACGGTGTGCCGGTGGTCGAACTGCGCGCCTCCATCATCATCGGTTCCGGCAGCCTGTCGTTTGAGATGATTCGCGCGCTCGTCGAGCGACTACCGGTGATGGTGACGCCGCGGTGGGTGCGGGTCAAGGCGCAGCCGATCGCGATCGGCGACGTGCTGCAGTACATGTGCGGGGCGCTGACGCTGGAAACCGGCGATCTCAACCTCACCATCGAGATCGGCGGACCGGAGCAGGTCTCCTACGGTGAGCTGATGCGCGAGTATGCCCGACAGCGTGGGCTACGGCGCTGGATGATCCCCGTACCGTTGCTGACGCCGCGGCTCTCCAGTCTCTGGCTGGGCCTGGTCACACCGTTGTATGCCCGGGTTGGACGCAAGTTGATTGACAGCCTGCGGCACCCCACCGTGGTGCGCAACGACAACGCCATGAACCTGTTCCCGGTCCGCCCTGTTGGCGTGGCGGACGCGATCGCGAGTGCGCTGAGAAACGAGGACTCGGTCTTCGCCCAGACTCGCTGGTCGGACGCCTTGTCCGCCGCCGGGGAGTCCCGGCTCTGGGGCGGGGCGCGCTTTGGCAACCGGCTGGTGGACTCCCGATCCACGCTGGTGGCGAGCCCGCTGTCGGTGGTGTTTGACGCCGTGGAGCGCATCGGTGGCAAGTCAGGTTGGTACTACGCGAACTGGCTCTGGGCACTGCGCGGCTGGTTCGACCTGCTCGCCGGCGGTGTGGGAATGCGCCGGGGGCGTCGCGACCCGCAGCGGGTGCTGGTAGGTGATGCGCTGGACTGCTGGCGGGTCGAGTGCATCGAGCCCGGCCAGCGGCTGCGCCTGGCCGCCGAGATGAAACTGCCGGGGCGGGCGTGGCTCGAGTTCGAGTTGCAGTCGCGCGATGACGGAACCGAACTGCGCCAGACGGCGACCTTCGACCCGTTGGGACTCATGGGGCTGGCCTACTGGTACGCGGTCTGGCCCCTGCATCAGTTCGTGTTCGAAGGCATGCTGCGCGGCATTGCGCGTGCCGCCGAAAACACCATCATTCGGCCCGAGGTGCACGAGCACGGGCACCATGCGGGCTGACCACCGATTGCATCGGACGGCGCTCCCATCCACTGCCGATGCGAAGCGTGAGGCGGGCGACAATGACTATCCGATCGCTTGACGTACACGTGGCGACGCTGCCGGCCGTTCCGCTGGCTGTTGTGCAAAGCCGGGTTTCGCGCGCCACCGTAGGCGCAACCGTGCGCGAGAGCTGCGGCGTAGTCTGGGCGTTCGCCCGCGAGCGCATGCTGCCTGCCGGCCGCAACGTAGCCGTCTATTGGGACGGGTCCATCCGCCTCGAGGCCGGTGTGGAACTGAACGTTCCCTTCGAGGAAGGACACGGCGTCGTGCGGTCCGCGACGCCGGCGGGCCCGACGGCCTCAGTCACGCTGGTCGGTCCCTACGATCAGCTCGGTCTTGCGCACGCCGCCGTTCGCGAGTGGTGCAAGGCACATGGTCATGAGCTCGCCGGCCCGAACTGGGAGATCTACGGACATTGGCAAGCGGAGTGGAATACCAACCCCCTCCCTGATTCGCACCGATGTCCACTACCAGCTCGTCTCCCGCTGACGTGGCGGCCGGCGCTGCCGCAGGGCACGCCGTCGCAGCAGTCATCTGCGCCGCCTGCGCATCCGCGACATCTATAATATATAGAAGCCGAGCGCGACCGGGCCCGTCCGGGCGACGCTGACGTCGATCGTTGCCGCTAACGCCGGATCGAGTTGATGACGATCGCCCCGCACCGATCGGGCCGCATCGCCAGGCCGGTCAACTGGACGGTATGCGGATAGACCTCGACGCTGCGGAAGGTCATGGGGTCGAGCGCCGCCACACTCTCATTGTCAATCGGGGTGTTGTTGAGGTAGAACTGGAGCTGGCAGGCGATCCCTTCGATGTTCGACACGCCGACCCCTGCGCGGGTCGTGGTGGCCACGATCTCGTTCTGCCCGCGCTTCACCGCGACACCGGGAATCCCCCAGACCAGTTCCGCGATCGAGTACGGGCGCATCACGAGGATCTGCTCGCGGGTGAACAGGCGGCCTGATCCCACCCGCATCTGCAGTAGGCGGTCGGCCTGGATTTCCGCGGAACTCGTCACGAGGGTCATGCGCTCGCGGACCTGTACGGGGGACAGCGCCTGCGGCAGGCGGTGAAGGAGCAGCGTCACGGTGTCGTTCGTTGCGCTCCCGACGTGGATCTCGCGCACGTACGGCAGGTAGCCCACCAGGCGCGCGACCACGACGCGGGGACCGATGGGAGGGGCCGGGAATCGCCAGACCCCGCGGGCGTCCGTTCGCGTGACGAGCGACGTCCCGGCGATGTACACCTCGATGCCCGGCATGGGGCGGCCGATTACGTCTACGACCGTTCCCGTGAGCACCCCTCCCGTGCGCGGCGCCTCCTGCGACGGGCGCTGTTCTTGCCCCTGCGCCGAGGAAGCGCCAACCGCGACGATTATCGCGGCCCCGATGGCGAGACGGCAGGCGACGGTGAGCCGGTTGCGCATGCCCAAAGGTGCCTCCATAGCGGCCAGCGTACAAGCGACTGGCGCGCCGCCGAGGACCACCGCATTATTGCCATGTACGGAAGTATCCCTGACCCCCAGTCAGTCCTCCGTCACCCGACTCCCCATGCCTAAGACGCACGGACTCCGCACGCGCACGCCACTCGCTCGCGCCCGCATCGCCGTTGGCAGGGCGGTGCTCGCCGTCCTCACCGTCGCCGGAACGATCCAGGCGCAAGCGGCGCCTCCGCAGCAGCCGGCCGCCGCCGGCGCGCGCCGTGCCCGTATCACCGGAATCGTGAGGGACCTCAGCACGCAGCAACCGCTGGCATCGGTGAACGTGGTGATCGTCGGCACGCCGGTCACGGCAACGTCCGGCCCCGACGGCCGGTATGTCATCGTGAGCGCGCCGACGGGCATCTTCGCGATCGAGGCCAAGCGAATCGGATTCGCGGCGACCAGGCACGAGAATATCCGGCTCTTGGCCGACAGCGTCATCACGGTCAACTTCGCCATGAACCAGAGCGCCCTGCGCCTCGACCAGGTGACCGTCTCCGGCACGATCGAGGAGACGTCGGTCGCCAAGTCGACCATCACGGTGGAAAAGGTCTCGGTCGAGGAGATTCCCGTGCCGCCCACCTCGTCGGCGGCCGGCATCCTCGCCGGCAAGGTCGCCGGCCTCGCGATCACGCGGCCGAGCGGCCAACCGGGCGCGGGCGTCAACATCGTGATGCGCACGCCGATCTCGGGCATCACGGAGGGCGGCGCAGTGCCCTCGCCGCTGTTCGTCGTTGACGGCGTCTTCCTGAACCAGGGCCAGTCAGTCACGACGCAGGACATCGAGTCGATGGACATCGAGAGCATCGAGGTCATCAAGGGAGCCGCCGCCGCCTCGCTGTACGGCTCTCGGGCCGCCGCCGGCGTCATTGCGATCACGACGAAGCGCGGCCGGGGACTCGCGCTCGGCTCGACCCAGTTCCAGCTGCGCAACGAGATGGGCGTGGACAAGTACCAGGTGACGTTGAACAAGAACCAGCACCACCAGTTCAGGCAGGACCCGCAAGGCAACTGGCTGAACGCCACCGGCGCGATCGTGCCCCGTGAACAACGCGCCCTGACGCCCTTCGGCATCATGGACGCGCCCTACACCTCGCCGACGTACAACCACGCCGCACTGTTCTACCAGCCGGGGTCGTACAACAGCCAGACGATCACGGTGCAGGGCAACAGCGCCGCGTCGAACTTCAACATGGCGTACACGCGCACGATCAACCCGGGCGTGCTCGAGAACAACGAGGGATACCAGCGAGGGTCGCTCCGGGTGAACGTGGACTCGCGACTCAGCGAACGGCTGAGCATCGGCGTCTCGGCGAACCACACGCGCGGCAGGCAGGACGTCTCCGCGCCCTCGTTCAACAACTTCTACCGCATTGACACGGACGTGAACCTGCGCCAGGCGGCGCCGTTCCCGCAGTTCCGTGGATTCCCGTACGTCATCGTGCCCGACTCGGTGACCCTCTACACGAACCCGCTCTATTCGCAGTTCATCGCCGACAACGTCGTGTCGCGCGCCCGCACGCTGATCAACGTCAACGGCGTGTATCGCCCCTTCGACTGGCTCTCCATCTCCGCCGATGGCAACTACGATCGCGGCGACCTGAACCAGATCTCGTACACCGCGAAGGGAACGCCGCTGGTGACGAGCACGGGCGGCCTCAGCCCGAGCACGGGCAACCTCTTCATCTCCAACAACATCACCGACGGTTTCATCTTCACCAGCACGGCCACCGCGACGAAGCAGTTCTTCGACCACCTCACGGTCCGCCTGTCGGAGCGCGGGGAAGTGCGCCGCGAGTACAACCCCTCGGTCTCGGCCACCGGCACCGACTTCGCTACCGAGGGGCTCAAGGCGATGGCCCAGGCCCGTACCAAGGCCGCCGCGCAGAGCATCACCGATTACCGCGTGCTCGGCGCCATCACCTCGCTTGGCCTCAGCTGGAAGGACAAGTACATCGGCGACTTCCTGTGGCGCCGCGAGGGCAACTCGCTCTTCGGCGCGGCGAACCGATGGAACACCTTCGGACGCGCCTCGGCCGCGTGGCTGCTCTCGGAGGAGTCGTGGTTCCCGTGGACCCGGTTCAACAACTTCAAGCTGCGCTACAGCTTCGGCGTGACCGGCGTGAGCCCGAGCTTCTCCAGTCAGTACGAGGCGATGTCGTCCGACGGCAGCGGAGCCATTCGCCGCAGCAGCCTCGGCAACGTGAACATCACCCCCACGTTCACCCAGGAGCAGGAGCTGGGCCTCGACCTCTCGTTTGACAACCGGATCTCCGCCTCGCTCACGTACGTGGACAACTCCAGCAAGGACGTCTTCGTCAACATCCCGGCGCCGGCGGTGTCCGGATACCAGATCGTCGTCACGAATCCTGCCCGGCTCGGCGGCAAGGTCGTCGAGGCCACCATCCAGGGCGCGATCCTCACGAAGCCGACGGGGCTGCAGTGGACGATGCTCTTCGTGGCCGACCGCTCGCAGCTGAGCACCGGTCGCTTCGGCCGCACCTGCTTCGACGACGGGCTGCAGTACAAGTGCGACGGCATTCGCCTCAGCGAGATGTGGGGCAACGAGATCGTGCGCGACAAGGCGCATCTTCCGGCGCGTCACGCGAACTCGCAAGGACAGTTCGACATCAACGATGAGGGTTTCGTGGTGCCCGTTGGCACCGGGAACACCTGGCGCGACGGCATCGCCAAGTCGCTCTGGGGGACGAATGTCCTGATTGACGGCGTGAGCTACGGCTGGGGCCTCCCGCTCCCGCGCTATGACGCAGACGGCCAGCTCGTGTACCGGAAGATCGGCGACAGCAACCCCGCGATGAAGTACGGATGGAACAACAACTTCCGCTACGGCAACTTCCGACTGTATGTCCAGGCGGCAGGCCAGTTCGGCGGGAACGTGTACGCGAACAGCAACCAGACCTTCTACGCGTCCGGCGACCACCCTGACGTGGACAACTTCGGCAGGTCGGATGAGTTCAAGAAGCCGGTGCGCTACTACAACGCCGTCTCGAACAACAACAACCTGTATCTCGCCAACTTCGTAGAAAGCGGGACGCACCTCGCCGTCTCCGAAGTGCTGTTCGGCTACACGATGGAATCCAAGCAGTACCCCTGGCTCTCGCGCATCGGTGTTGAGCGCGCGCAGATCGACCTGACCGGCCGCAACCTCAAGACGTTCACCGGCTACTCCGGCCTGAACGTCCTCGCGGGCTCGCCGACCGTTCGCTTCGACGACGCCACGTACCCACTGACGCGCACGTTCACGGGCGTCATCACGCTCACGTTCTGAGGTATACCGACATGACCTTCAGTCATCGCAGGTCCGCGTCGCGGGGCGTGGGAACGGCGCGCCGCACCGGGCTCGCCCTGATCGCCGCCGCCGGCATCGCCGGTTGCATCTCGCTCGACGTCACCAACCCGAACGGGCTCGGCATCACGACGGTCTTCAACAACGCCGCGAACACCGAGGCGGCGCTGATCGGTTCATGGAAGGCGTACACCGCGGTCGGGCTCTCTAGCTGTCCGACGCTGCCCCTCGGCATCTGGGGCGACGAGATCACCTCGACGAGCATCTCGTACATCGACTACTCGGGGGAGCCGCGAATCCCGATCAACAACCGTGACAACCTCAACTGCACCACGCGGTCCGGCTACTGGACGCCGTACGAGTCCATGGCCGGGGCGCGCGAGTCGTTCCAGGGCATTCGGGCCAACAACCTGGTGTTCGGCACCGTCAACGCCACGACACCCGGCGGCGCCGACACGCCCAACCGCGTGCTCTTCGCCAAGTTCATCATCGCCATCAACACGCTGCGGCATGCCCTGTACTTCGACCAGGCGTTCATCACCGACACGGCCACCCCGCCGGGCGAGAAGGGCACGAACTTGAGCCCCGCGGCGCAGGTTCTCGCCACGGCAAAGGCCCAGCTCCGGAACGTGATCGCAGAGGCGCAAGCCATGCCGGCGTTTACCTGGCCGGCCCTGTTCATCAACGGCCGAACCATCACCCGGGACGAGCTGGTTCGCATCTGCTACTCGTACCTGGTACGGGCGGACGTGTATTCGCCTCGCAATCCCGCTGAGCGTGCAGCCGTGAACTGGGGCGCGGTTCTGGCGCGACTCGACTCGGGAATCACGCGGGATTTCGGCCATCAGGCCGATCCGGCGATCGCCGGCACGGGCTCGACGTATCTCACCAACTCCTTCGCGCAGAACACCGTGCGTATCAGCAACCGGCTCATCGGACCCGCCGACACCTCCGGGGTCTACCAGGCCTGGTTGGCGAAGCCCATTGCGGACCGCACGGCATTCACGATCACTACGCCCGATCGCCGCATTCACGGTGCGACGAACTCGACAGCCGGAACCCGGTTCACGCGACTCACCACGACGATGGGCAGCGCCACCAACGGCCCGTACCTCACATCGTCGTACCGCAGCACGCGCTACCTCAACACGGCTGCGGACTCAGGGAGTCGCGCCTTCGTTGTCGAGATCGCGCTCGACGAAATGAAGTTCATTCGCGCCGAGGCGCTGTTCCGGCTCAATCGCGGCGCGGAAGCGGCTGCGCTCATCAACCCGACGCGCGTGGCGGCCAACCTGAAGCCCGTTGACGCCAACGGACCGCCCGCCGGGCGCGACTGCGTGCCGCGCAAGAACGATGGAGCATGCGGCAACCTGTTCGACGCGATCCAGTACGAGAAGCGCATTGAGCTCTACCCGTACCGCTCCGAGGTTACCTGGTTCGATGCGCGCGGCTGGGGAAAGCTGGTCCCGGGCACACCGTTCCAGTTGCCCGTCTCGGGCCGAGAGCTCCTTACGCAGGGACTCACCTACTACACGTTCGGTGGTGTTGGCCTGCCCGGCGGAGCGCCCTGATCGCCGGCTGCAATCGCGGGTGATGCGCAACGGGGTGGCGCCGGAAGCGGCGCCACCCCGTTGTCGTTTGATGGGTATGGCCTAGGACTCTTTTTCGCTCAGGTTCGCGCACCCGTAGGCATTGGAGTCCGTTGGCACCGACTTCGGGTTGAACACGCGAACGTAGTACTTCTTGCCGCTCTCCAGCTTGGGGAGGTTCGCGGTGGCGGACCCGCCCCCGTCCAGCTGCGTCTGCACCTGGGTGAACGCCGCCTGCGCCGCGATCGGCGCGCCCTCGTCGCGGCAGCTGCCCACGACGATGTCCCACGCAAGCTGCATGTCACGCCTGGTGTTGCGGAACGTGATCTTCACGCGCGACTGCTTGTCGTTGCGCGGCTCGACAGTGAGGTCGGCGGCGCCACCGCCATTGGTGAGCTGCGTGATGGTCGCAACCCACTTCCCGGTCTGCGCGTGCCCAGCGCCGGGCACCACTGCGACAGCAAGGCCAAGCCCGAAGGCAATGATCGCGGAACGTGTCAACGTGCGCATAGATCAGATCTCGCGGAAGATGAGCCTTGATGATGCGACCGATTGCACGAGCGGTCAAGGCTTTCGGGGTCGAGAGGGGAGCTTACCCCGGACGATGGGAACCAGGACTCGGCCCGGCGGTAAGCTGCCGCTCCGCCCGCCGCGCGAGCCGCAGCGACGCGGCCGCCGACGCCGCGCCGAACACGACAAACGGACCGGTCACGACGAGTAGCGCCTGCAACAGCCGCACATAGCCGCCCGAGCCGCTGAGCATCCCGAACAGCAGGAGTCCGAGCGGGATCGCGCTGAGCATCAGCCCGCCGAGCCCTCCCCACATGGCGAAGCGCCGCATCGAGAGATCCTCGAACTTGCGGTTCCTGCCGGCGATGCCGAGGACGATCGAGAAACAGAACCCGCCGAAGAACCCGGGCACCGCCATGGCGGGAAGCGGCGCGTCGAACACGTCGAAGAAGAGGTTCCACGGGAGCCACGGGAGCAGGATGCTGGCCACCCCGATCATCAACCCGGCGACCGCCCAGAAGATCGCCCATGTGATCCCCATCCCGATCGCCCCTCGAATCCGCCGCAGCCACATCCCCATGTAACGCTCCGCGAGTGCCTTCTATATAGTAGTGTTGGCGGCCGCCCCGTTTCCGGGTACCGGCGAACCGAACGCAGTCGGCCAACCGACCACTTGTACGGGAGAGACTCGTGAACCGTTCCACGATCCGAATCACCGCGGGAGTCGGCGCCCTCGCGACCGCAGCCGCGATCATCGCAACGTTGACCGCATCCGCACCGCCCCAGGGCGCACGCGCCGACATCCTGATCACGGGCGGTACCGTGATCACGATGGACTCGACGCGCCGCATCCTCGAGGACGGCGCCGTCGCGATCGCCGGCGACCGCATCGTCGCGGTCGGCTCGACCGCCGAGCTTCGCGCACGGTTCCGCGCCGGCCAGGAGATTGACGCCCGCCGCAAGATCGTCATGCCCGGCCTCATTGACGGTCACGGCCATGCCGGCCACGGACTCCTCAAGACACTCGGCACCGATATCGGTCAGTGGAACTCGGCCGCCGAGCGCATGTACGCCCGCGGCTCGACTCCCGACTTCTGGCGCGCCGAAGGACAGCTCGCCGCGCTCGAGCGCCTGCAGTTCGGTGTGACCACGTCGGTCACGCTGTTCGGCGGCGGCAGTGACGTGTACCGCACCGACGATATCCGCTACGGCGACGCGTACATGGAAGCCGTGCGGCGCGTCGGCGTGCGGTGGTTCCTCGCCGTCGGTCCCGCACGCGGGCCGTTCCCGCGCACGTTCACGGATTGGACCGGCGGGAGCCCGCGCGACAACCCGGTCACCTTCGAGCAGCAGATGAGCGTGTCGGACGCGCTGATCCGGAAATGGCACAACACCGAGAACGGCCGCCTGAAGATGGCCGTGGTGTTCCCGACCTCGAACCCGAGCGAGAGTCTCAGCGTCGCGGCGCTCGCGGAGCGCAAGGCGCAGGCGCGCGCCGCGCGCGACCTCTCGAAACAGCGCGGCGTGTTCTTCGTACAGGATGGGCACACCCGCGGCACGGTGAAGTTCGCGCACGAGCAGCTGAACCTCCTCGGCCCCGACGCCATCTTCTCGCACGCGACCGAGCTCACCGAGGAGGAGATCCGCCTCGTCGCCTCGACCGGCACGCGCATCTCGCACAACCCGAGCGCGATCTTCTCGATTCGCGGCCGGAACCCGACCACGGAGCTGATTGATGCGGGCGCGATCGTCATGCTCGGCTCCGACGGCCCGGCGCCCGACCGCAGCTACGACATGTTCCGCCACATGTTTCAGGCCACGCGCTACCACCGGTTTCATTTCCGCGATCCGAACGTGCTGCCCGCGGGGAAGGTCCTCGAGATGGCGACGGTGGACGCCGCGCGCGCGCTCGGCATGGAGAAGGAGATCGGCTCGCTCGAGCCCGGCAAGAAGGCCGACGTGATTCTCGTGGACTGGTTCAAGCCGCACATGGTTCCGATGAACATGCCGGTGTACCGGCTGGTGTACTTCGCCGAGGGCACCGACGTGGCGACGGTGATCGTGGATGGGCGCATCCTGATGCGGGACCGGCGCCTGCTCACGGTGAACCAGGACGAGATCCTGAACCTTGCGCAGGCCGAGGCCGATGCGGCGATCCGGCGCGCGGGGCTGGAGTCGCTCACGGCGATGCCGGAAGGGTTCTGGGGCAGGACGCGGTTGGGCCGATGAGCCGCCGGGCGCCCTGCCCGGCCCGGCCCTCTTGCGAGTATCGTTAATAATCCAGTTGACCCCGGGAGAATGCCGATGCGAACTGCCTTAGTCCTCGCCGTCACCTGCGCGATCGCCGTGCCGACAGCGGACGGTCAGGGAATCCTCAACCGCATGAAGAAGAAGGCGGCTGAGGCCGTCGAGAAGAAGGCCGAGGACAAGATGAACGCCAAGCTCGACGAGCTGTCGAGCAAACTGGTGGACAACTCCTTCAACGCGATCTTCGGCGAAGCGACGCCGGGCGCGGGCGGTGGGAGCGGAAGTGCCGGTGGTGCAGGCGGTGGCGCGGGCAGCGGCGGTGCGTCGCGCCTGCCCTTCTCGATCGGGACCAACGCCAAGACCGAGGCCGTGTACACGTTCAACGTTGTCGTGGCCACCGAGCTCGACGCGACGGACCGCAGTGGCAAGGGCGGCAAGGCGGCCATCACCATGCACTTCAACACGAACGAGGCCTACACCGGCACGAAGATCGAATCGGCCGACGGCAAGCAGCCCGAAGGCGCGCCCTTCATCGTGCTCGACGCCAAGAACCAGGCCATGGTGATGATGATGTCCGGCGACAAGAAGTTCTCGATCGCCTACGACTGGAAGGACGCCGCGCGATACGCACAGTCCGCGCCAGCGGAGCAGGTGAACTGGGATACCGTGACCACTTGGCGGAACTACCGGAAGATCGGCACGAAGACGATCGCCGGGTTCACGGCTGACGGGTATCGCACGGAGTCGCCTGATGGCAACGCCGAGGTGTGGGTCTCGCGCGATCGGCGGCTTGGCGACGGTCGGCTGTTCAGCGCCAACTCGGGGCTGAAGCAGATGAAGGGCAGCATGCCGGCCGAGTTCCCGCACGGCATGGTGCTGGAGATGTCGAGCGAGCGAGCCAACGGCGACAAGGTCACCATGCGGGTGACGAGGGTGGACACCAACGCCCGGGGCAGCTACTCGATGACCGACTACCCGAAGATGGAGCTGGGCAAGAAGTAGCGCGCCGCGCCGGCCCAACCTTATTAATAGTTGTCGCGGCGGGCCTTGCGGCCCGCCGCGTCCGCATCGGTACCCGTTCGCCCCCCGGAGGAATCCCGTGTTGTCCATGAGTTTCCGCATTGCCCGGTCGTTCAGCGTTCGCACGTTTGCGAGCGCGGTGGCCCTCGTCGTCCTGACCCTGAGCGCCGACGCTCGCCTTGCAACCGCGCAAGCGGCTGCCCAGGCGGCTGCCGCGACGACGAACCCAGCGAAACGTGCGCTGAGTTCCGCCGACTACACTCGCTGGCGCCAGATCGAAGGCGCCCAGATCTCGAGCGACGGCAAGTGGGTCGCGAGCGTGTGGCGGTTCACGAACGTGCCGCAGGCGGACACCAAGCCCGAGCTGCATCTCCGCAACACGGAGACGAACCAAGAGGTCGTGATCCCGAACGCGTCGAACTCGAGTTTCTCGCTCGACGCCAAGTGGGTGGTGTACCAAGTGGACTCGGTTCCCGTGCGGGCGCCGGCTGGACGTGGCGGGCGCGGCGGCGCGGCCGATTCGTCGGGCGGGGCCGCGGTTCCGGGAAGCGGCGGGGCCGGTGGTGGTGCGGGTCAGGGCGCCGCTCCGGCCGCCCAGGGCGGGCGCGGCAATGCGAACACCCCGCTTCGGCGCTTTGACCTGCGCGAGCTCGCGACAGGCACGACGACTTCATGGAAGGACATCGCGAGCGCGACGTTCTCGGCGACGTCGTCGCACCTGCTGCTGCGGCGCCGGCCGGCGACCGCCGGTGGCGCTGCGGG
>Ga0194131_10001021_pt1 | contig 48539 bp, 41 predicted proteins | sample TA2KigO120mmetaG_FD_148631 | JGI IMG/M metagenome (GOLD analysis project Ga0194131, IMG submission 148631) | Freshwater microbial communities from Lake Tanganyika, Tanzania - TA2015053 Kigoma Offshore 120m | ecosystem: Environmental > Aquatic > Freshwater > Lake | place: Tanzania: Lake...
CAAGTGCCGAATCAGCGCCAGCACCGCTGCGGGTGTCGCGGCGAGATCAGCTTCAGAAACAACCGGAGAAGCATCCATGCCAGCTGCAAGGATACCCCATTCCGAGTAGAAAACGCTAGACTGACCTGTGAACGGTTACGGTTCTTCCCGTGTGCCTTGTCAGGTCCATTGCGGCCGTCTCCGCCGACGGTCCGGAAACAGACGTACATTACCTTTGATCGATGCCTTCGCAATTCTACCAACCCGACCGCTCGCCGCCACTCCCAACTCGACTCCTGATCCCTGCTGCCTGGCTCCTGACTCTTGACCCCAGCCCGACACTGGCCAACCGCCGCGCTGCACCATAAAGTAACGCCCATTACGCGAGGAATCCATCCGGTTTGGAGCGGGATGCCGTGGGCGAACTTCTCAGCGGAATTTTTTCCTCTCCTTACTGGCCTTACGCGCTGGCCTTGGTCTCGGCCATGCTGCTCATCGGCTTCATGCTGGTGTCGGCCATCTTCTCGGTTTGGATGGAGCGAAAGGTCGCGGGCCGTATCCAGGATCGACTCGGTCCAACGCGCGTCGGCGGCAAGTTCGGCTGGCTGCAAACCCTCGCCGACGGCATGAAGCTGCTCGTCAAGGAAGACATCATCCCCGCCTCGGCCGATCACTTTCTCTTCCGCCTGGGGCCGTATATCGCCCTGGTCGGCTCGTTCCTGGCGTTCATTGCCCTGCCCTACGGCAACAATGTCGTCGCCAATGACATGAACATCGCCGTCTTCTTCATGCTGGCGGTGCTGTCCACGGAAGTTTTCGGCGTCATCCTCATCGGCTACGGCTCGGGGAGCAAGTGGTCGCTGTTTGGCGGCATGCGCGAGGCTGCCCAGATGGTGAGCTACGAGGTGCCAATGGCCCTGTGCGTCATCGTGCCGGTGATCGTGGCGCATACGATGAACCTGAGCGATTTCGCCCGCGTCGATCCCAGCGCGCCGATGCTGGAGTCACGCAGCCTGATGTGGAACTGGTACATCTTCCACGACCCGTTCACGTTCTGCGCCTTCTGGACGTACTTCACCTGCGCGACGGCCAGCTGCAAGCGCGCTCCCTTTGACCTGGCCGAGGCGGAGAGCGAACTCGTGGCCGGGTTTCACACGGAATACAGCGGCTTTCGCTGGCTATCGATCTTCATGGCCGAGTATGGCAGCATGTTCGCCGTCAGCGGCATTGCCTGCCTGCTTTTCCTGGGCGGCTGGCACATCGGAGTCTTGCCGGACGATATCAGCAATCTGCTGGGCGGATACAACGGCGCCAGCAACATTTACCTTTGGGTTCTGGGCAATGTCGTCAACGTCGTCGTCTTCATTGCCAAGGGCTGGACACTGGTGTTCATCATGATGTGGGTGCGCTGGACGTTGCCGCGGCTGCGCATCGATCAGGTGATGATGACCTGTCTCAAGTATCTACTGCCGATCAGCTGTGTCCTGCTCATGGGAGTGAGCATGTGGAGCCTGCTGGTCCCGTACGTGGTGCAGAAGTACTTTCCATGGGGCATGTTCGCCGCCTGCATCCTCCTCGGACTGATGGTCCTTCGGCAGATGATTTTCTGGGCCAAGGAGCCGCCCGGCACCGGCATGCCCGGCATGTGGAGCATGACGGGCATGAGCAGCTATCAAGGAGCAAAGCCAAAGTGATTATTGAAGTTTGATTTTTTTGATTGCCAATCAAAAAACAAAAATCAAAAATTCAAGCGTGTGATATGGACTCAGTTGCGCAGCCAATTCTGTTCTGGATCATCGCGACCGCGACGGCGACCTGCGCCATTGCCGTCGTGGTGTCGCAGAACATTGTGCGCGCGGCGACGTGGCTGTTGTTTTCGCTGGGTGGGACCGCGGGCATCTTCTTCTTGCTCGGGGCCGACCTCGTTGGGGCCACGCAGATTCTCGTCTATGTCGGCGGGACGCTGATTCTGCTGGTCTTTGGCGTGATGCTGACAGCGCAGGGGCCATTCATCACCATGAAGACGGGAGCGGCGGAGTGGGTGATCTCGGCCGTCGTTGGCTTGCTCTTCTTCGGCGTGCTCGCCGTGACGGCGTTTTCCGTCGGCAGCGTTGCGGCGAAGAACGACGGCAGACTGGAACCGCCCGGCCGCACCGTCAAGGAGTATGCACCCAAATTGAACCTTGTGGAAGCCTCGAAGTCGGCGAGTTCCTCCGCCATCCTGGGCCAGGGTTTTCTCGGCGTCGGTGTCGGGCCGGCCCATCTGAATGCCAAGGGCAAGCCGGAGCGGGCCAACTACTTGCTGCCGTTTGAAATCGTCTCGGTGCATCTGCTCGTGGTGCTGATCGGCGCCGCCTATCTCGCCCGGGCCAAGCGACGGCGACGGGGGACGGCATGAGCCCGATCGGCCTGGAACATTACCTGACCTTGGCGGCGATTCTGTTCGTGTGCGGGGCCGTCTGCATGGCCACCAAGCGCAACGCCATCGGCGTGCTCATCGGCGTCGAACTGGTCTTGAACGGGGCCAACATCAACCTCGTCGCCTTTGCCCACTTCAATCCTGCCTTCGAGATCGAGGGCATGACCTTCGCCCTCTTCGTCATCGTGCTGGCGGCGGCGGAAGCGGCCGTGGCGCTGGCCATCGTCCTCAACTTCTACAACAACCACACCACGGTGGATGTCGATACGGCCGAGGACCTGAAAGGTTAGTGACTGTAATGCTTCCCCTGGACAAGCATCCCGGTTTGATCTACGTGGTGGCGACATTGTTGCCGCTCGCGTCGTTCGTGATCCTGCTGATCGCGGGCGGGGTGCGTCAATACCTGCGGCCGCGCAAGCAAGAAAGCTCCCTGGCTGGTACCCTGTACACGTTGCTTGGCGGCGACGCGCCGGGCAAGACCGCCGCCTACGTCGCCACGGCCGCCATCGGCCTGGCCTTTCTGTGCGCTGTTTACGGCTTCGTCAAGTTCAACAGCGAGGCCCATCATCTGAGCCACGAGATCAAGCACCTCAAGGAAGCGATCGTCGAGCTGAAGCACGAGGCCGAGCACGAAGGCGACAAGTTCGAGGCCAAGCTCAAGGCCAAGCAGGGCGAACTTGCGGAGAAGGAAGGACGCTGGTCCGGGCGCGTGAACTGGGTCGTGATCCTGCCGGGCGGCCTGAACGACAACAAGCACGGCACCGCACTGCAGGTCGGCTTCTACATCGATCAGCTCTCGGCCGTGATGTTCGCGATGGTGACGTTCATTGCCACGCTCATACATCTCTTCTCGATCGGCTACATGAGCGAGGAACTGCACCAGCCTGTGGCCGATCACGAGGTGCACACCGCGCACGGGCACTTGCATCGCCGCGGCCGCTTCGGCCGCTTCTTCCTGTTCCTGTCGCTCTTTTGCTTCTCGATGCTCAATCTCATCATCGCCGACAACCTGTTTCAGGTGTTCGTGAGCTGGGAGCTGGTGGGCATCTGCTCGTTCCTGCTGATCGGCTTCTATTATGAGCGCACCAGCGCGTCGAACGCGGCCAACAAAGCATTCATCACCAATCGCGTCGGCGACGCCGGCTTCATCATCGGCCTGCTGATCGTCTGGACCTACGTCGGCACATTGAACTTTCAGGAAGTGTTCGCGCGGATTCGCTGTCCGGACAAGGCGTTCTCGGCCGCACGCGGCGAGCACGGCAAGGTCGTGTCGCTGGAGTACGCCGGGCTGATCGTCCGCGCCAATCCGCAAGGCTCCAAGTCCGCCAACGAAGGTGACATGGTCAGCATCCTGAAGCCGGACGAAAGCATTCGCGCTGACACCCGTGTCATCATTTTCCCGCGCGAGCCGGACGGACACTTCGAGGGCGTCGGGCCGCAGTCACGCGCCGAAGTCAAGGAAATCGACGTGTTCGAGCGGCCCAGGCCCGACCAGTACAGTTCGATGCCATACTGGCTGCTGGTGGCGGCGGGGCTGGGAATCTTCCTGGGCTGCGTCGGCAAGTCCGCGCAGTTTCCGCTACACGTCTGGTTGCCGGACGCCATGGAAGGCCCGACCCCGGTCAGCGCGCTCATTCATGCCGCGACCATGGTGGCGGCGGGAGTCTATCTGGTCGGGCGTTGCTTTCCGCTGTTCACGCCGGAAGCGCAGCTGGTGATAGCCTACACCGGGGCCATCACGCTCACGGTGGCGGCCAGCATCGCCGTGGTCATGACCGATATCAAGAAGGTCCTCGCCTATTCCACCGTCAGCCAGCTCGGCTACATGATGCTGGCCCTGGGCGTCGGCGGCTGGGTGGCCGGCCTGTTCCACCTCATCACGCATGCCTTCTTCAAGGCGCTCTTGTTCCTGGGCTCCGGCAGCGTCATCTATGGCTGCCATCACCAGCAAGACATGCTCAAGATGGGCGGGCTGTATCCAAAGATGAAGATCACGGCCATCACCATGCTGACGGGCGTGCTGGCCATCGGCGGCATCCCGCTCTTCAGCGGCTATTACAGCAAGGACGCCATCATGGCCGATGCGCTCGGTTTCTTCATGGTCTACAAGCAGCACTTCCTGCTGTTCTTCCTGCCGCTCATCACGGCCGGCATCACGGCGTTTTACATGTCGCGGATGTGGTTCCTGACCTTTACCGGCAAGCCGCGTGACGCGCATGTCCACGAGCACGCCCACGAGTCGCCGTGGATCATGACGGTGCCGCTCATCATCCTGGCGTTCTTCAGCGTCAGCATCGCCTGGGGACCGGAGGAGGTCGCGCTGGAAAACACGTTGCATCACGCCATGCCGCACGCCGTGATGGCAGACTTTGGCGTCGAGCCGCTGGTGGACTCCGTGATCGTGCGAACGCCCGACGGCAGCAAGCGACGCGAGTTGACCTGGTCCGGCGGCAAGACGAAACCCTTGAGCGAGAATAGCCGGCACCTTGCCCATGAATACCACGATCTGGCCGGCACGATGGCACTGGGCATGGGCTTGGCGGGCATCTTGCTGGCGGCGTTGCTCTACTACTTCCGCGTGCTGGACCCGGCCGATAGCAAGGAGCAGTTTCCCGGCGTCTATCGCCTGCTGGCCAGCAAGTGGTACTTCGACGAGCTTTACAGCGCGATCCTGGTTCGACCGGCGCTGGCGGTCGCGAACTGGTTCCGCGCTTTCGACACCAATGTGATCGATGGTGTGGTGGATAGCACGGCCCTGGCCACCGTGAAGACGTCGTTCTGGAGCGGCCGCTTCGACAACGGCATCATCGACGGCCTGGTCAACTTGACGGCGAGCGTGTGCTTCGCCATCGGCGCCTGGTTGCGCCGCTTCCAGACCGGCTACATCCGCAGCTATATCCTGTTCCTGGTGCTGGCGGCCGTCGCCATCTGGGTCATCATGAGTTTCCTGTTCGGCACCGGAGCGCCGGCCGCAGGACATTGATTTCCGTAGCCACAAGCTGCCAGCTTGTGGCGGAACGGGCTGGGGACTTGGAACGCGGATCTTGACGAAGAGCCGACAAGCTGGCAGCTTGTCGCTACGAGAAATGCTAGCCATGGTTGAATTCGATCTCATTCTGATGTCGGCGGTCATCTTCCTGCCCACCCTGTTCGCGCTGGGATTGTTGTTCTTTCCGCCGGGCAAGGATGAACTGATGCGCTGGTGGTCGTTGCTGGGGACGGCGGTCACGATGGTGGCCAGCCTGTTCCTGTTCATCGACTATCTGGCGATGCTCGATGTGCAGCCCGATTTCACTGCCGCCCGACCGCACGAGAAAACCACGCTCCTGGCCCGCGCCGAAAAGGAGGCCAATCGTCCCCTGGAGAACCCGCGCGCCGGTCGCGAGCTTGTCGTCCGCTACCCGTGGATCGCCCGCTTCAACATCGAGTATTACCTGGGCGTGGACGGCATCAGCATGCCGCTGATCATCTTGACGACCCTACTCAGCTTTCTGGCCATGCTGGCGAGCTGGAAGATCGAGCGCCACGTGCGCGGCTACTGCATGCTATTTCTGCTGCTCGAGACGGGCATGCTCGGCACGTTCATGGCACTCGATTTCTTCCTGTTCTACATCTTCTGGGAAGTGATGCTGCTGCCGATGTACTTCCTGATCGGCGTCTGGGGCGGGCCGCGCCGCGAGTATGCCGCCATCAAGTTCTTCATCTACACGCTGCTCGGCAGCGTCTTCATCCTCATTGCCTTGCTGGGCTTCTACTTCACGGACGTGCAGGACGTGGCCGGTACGCGCGTGTACAAGGACGCCAAGGACGACAAGGGCAAGCTGACCCGCGTCCAGTACGACCGCAAGGTGGAAGCGATCATGCTCAGCATGTCGCCGCAGGAGAAGCAAGCGATTGTCAAGCGCAAGGGCGACGTCCGCGCCGAGGCCGAGAAACGCGTCGTCATGAACACGTTTGACCTGATGACGCTGGCCAAGGCCGGTCGCGTGGCCATGAAAAAAATCGAGGGAACGCTCACTGCGGCCGACCTGCCAGGCCTCGAGGCGGCCGGCAAGAACGAGGCCAAGAAAGAGGCCGTCAGGAAACGGCTCGACGACCAGATCTTCTTCCAGCCAGCCTGGCAGCTCGCCTTCTTCCTGCTGCTGTTCGTCGGCTTCGCCATCAAGGTCCCGGTGTTTCCGTTCCACACCTGGTTGCCGGACGCGCATGTGGAAGCGCCAACGCCGATCAGCATGATCCTGGCCGGCGTGCTTCTGAAGCTGGGCGGCTACGGGATCTTGCGCATCGCATACCCGATATGCCCGTGGGCGGCCTACACGCTGGCCTGGTACCTCGCACTGTTCGGCATCATCAATATCCTCTACGGCGCCTTTGCCGCCATGGCTCAGAAGGACTTCAAGAAGCTGGTCGCCTACAGCTCCGTGAGCCATATGGGGTACGTCATTCTTGGCATCGCTGTCTGGTCGGCGGGCGGCAGTCAGTACTGGGCCTACGGCATGAACGGCGCCATGTACCAGATGCTGGCCCACGGCATCAGCTCGGCCGGCATGTTCTTTCTCGTCGGTGTCATTTACGACCGCGCCCATCATCGCAACCTCGATAACTTCCGCGGCCTGAACGAGCCCATGCCCGTCTACGGCGGCATCAGCGCCATCATCTTCTTCGCCGCCCTTGGCCTGCCGGGGCTCTGCGGTTTCGTCGGCGAGTTCATGGTCGTGCTGGCGACCTGGAACTTCAGCCCGGCGGCATTCCCCAACGGCGGCAAGGTGCTTGCGGTGCTTGCCGCCCTCACCGTCGTCATCACCGCCGCCTACATCCTCTGGACCATCCAGCGCGTGTACTTCGGCGTCAACGACACTTACAAGGATTACCCCGATATGGACCGGCGCGAGCTGATCTGCGCCATCCCGCTGGTCATCCTCGCCGTGGTCATGGGCATCGCGCCCGACCTGATATTCAAGTGGATGGAACCGCACGTAACGGGACTGGTCGATTTCTTGGTTCGATGATCTGAAGATCGTTTTCAGTGTTCCGTTTTCAGTGTTCAGCAAGAAAGAATACCAAGAATTGAACACTGAAAACTGGCACTGAAAACTGAACACTGAAAACTGTTGTCATGACTCCGCGAACGCTGATCAATCTGACCGATAACATGAGCCGGGACTTGCCCGCGTTCTTGCCCGAGCTGGTGCTGTGCGGGGCCATCGTGCTCATGCTGCTTTTTCGCCTGTTCGCACGCTTCGATCAGAAACACATGGGCTGGGTCGCCCTGGTTCTCACCGTCTACGCTCTCATTGTCAGCATCGTGCAATGGCAGGGCGGCATCTACGATCCCCGACCCGTTGACGTCAAGTCGCTGGAGCTCTTCTCCGGCATGCTCGTCTACGATAACCTGACGATCTTCCTGCGCATGTTTCTGCTGGCCTTCGCGGTGCTGCTCATCTGGCTGTGCTTGATGACCGGCATTCCGGATCGTGAGGATTCCGCCGACTTTTTTTGCCTGGTGCTCGGGGCGACGCTGGGGATGTCGATCATGGCGTCGGCCAACCACCTGCTCATGATTTTCATGGGCGTCGAGATGGCGAGCTTGCCGAGCTACGCCCTGGCCGGCTTCCTCAAGGGCCGGCGGCAAAGCAGCGAGGCGGCGCTCAAGTATGTTGTGTACGGCGGCGGCGCCGCCGGCATCATGCTCTACGGCATTAGCCTGCTGGCCGGCCGCTTCGGCACCGGCTATCTTCCCGATGTCGCCGCCTTCATGGCCGCCAATCCGCTCGATCCGCTGGTGCTGCTCGGGACGCTGTTCGTGCTGATCGGCGTCGGCTTCAAGCTGGCCGCCGTGCCGTTTCACTTCTGGTGTCCCGACGTGTTCGAGGGGGCCAGCGCGGAGGTGGCGGCGTTCCTGTCGGTCGCGTCCAAAGGGGCAGCTCTGGCCATGCTGGCTCGCATCGTGCTCGGCCTGGGCGGACTTGCCGAACCACAGTTCGATCCGCAGGTCTGGGAACGCGTCGCGCCCTATCTGGTCCCCGTGCTGGCCGTGTTCGCCGCAGTCACCGTGACTTTCGGCAACCTGGCCGCCTACACGCAGACCAATCTCAAGCGCCTGCTCGCCTATTCGACCATCGCCCACGCCGGCTTCATGATGCTCGGCCTGGCGACCATGACGCGCGACGGCGTCAGTGCGGTGCTCGTCTATCTCATCGTCTACCTGTTCATGAATCTCGGCGCCTTTGCGGTCGTGGCTTTCCTGCGAAACGTGACCGGCTCGGAAGACATGCGCGATTTTCGCGGCCTCATCCACCGCGCTCCGGTGCTGGTCGTCACCCTCGCCGTGTTTCTGTTGAGCCTGCTGGGCTTGCCGCCGCTGGCGGGATTCGCCGCCAAGTTCCAGATCTTCAGCGCTCTCTTTGACGCCGGGCGCAATTACGGCAGTCCGGGCGTCGGACAGCCTGGACTCAGCGGCGTGATGTATGCCCTCCTCGTCATTGGCGGCCTGAACACGGTCCTGAGCCTTTTCTATTATTTGAAACCGCTCAAGATCATGATCCTCGACAAGCCGCTGGAGGAAGTGGAGGACCGACCCTGCGAGCCGTTGCCCATTCCCTGGTTGCCCAACCTGTACGCCGGGTTTCTGGCCTTCGTGATCCTGGCTGTCGGCATCTTCTGGGGGCCGCTGGCGAATGCCGGCGGCGAGGCGGTGAATCGCTTCCATGCCGCGTCCGCTGAGACGGGCGGTGTCCCGGTGGCGCGCGGAGGTCAGCCATGAACGAAATGATTGAGGCAACCGTTGATCCCGCCAGCCTGGCCATCCTCCATGACCTGGTCCGCCGCGAGGGTCGCTCATTGCTGCAATACGTCAGCGAGTCGTTTCCATGGACGACGCCTGATGAACGCGCCGCACTCCTCGAGTTTCAGAAGATTGTCGACGAGGACCTGGAAGGCGCTGCCCGCATTGCCCGTTTCCTGAACCGCCACAAAGTGCGAACGGGCGGCCCGCTTGGCCCGTTTCCGATGGCCTTCACCAACATCAACTACATGTCGCTCGAGCACCTGCTGCCGATCTTGCAAGACAATCAGCGCCGCCGCATCGATGAGCTGACCGCTGACCTGAAGAAGGTCGCCGATCCCGAATGCCGGCGCCATCTGGAAGCCTTCATCGATCTCAAGCGCCGTCATCTCGCCAGGCTGGAAAGCATGCTCAGGCCGCTTGCTTCCTGACTCCCAGCTGCTGAAGTTGCGGGAGCGGGACTCGAACCCGCGTCGTAGGGCTTATGAGACCCTGCTGGTACCTCTCCAGTCCACCCCGCAAGAAACTCGACGACTGATCCCGGATGGATTCGAACCATCGCTTTCCTGGATGTGAGCCAGGCTCCCGGCCACTGGACCACGGGACCATCTGAACACTGAAAACTGTGATGCAGCGGAAGGGACAGGACTCGAACCTGCAAGGGCTTGCGCCTCGCCCGGTTAGCAACCGGGTGCCATCGTGCCAGTTGGCTCGCCCTTCCAATCAGGAAACAGTCACTCCGAAAGCTGTCCCGGTAGGATTCGAACCTACACCCGTCTGGTTAACGGCCAGCCGCACCACCGTTGTGCTACGGGACAATCAGTCAACAGTATCCTCGGCGGGATTCGAACCCGCGATCTCCGGCTTGAAAGGCCGGCGGCCACTCCGCAGGCACCACGAGGACTCATCTGCCACCAGCAAAGACCAGCATCAGCCCGTGCAGGTTCACTTTTTTTCGTGTCCAGGCACTGCCTGGGACCGCGTTCCGAGTTCATAGAATCTCAGCGTGGATGCGCAGGCGGACACCTATGGAGTTATCCTCGATGAAGACCGTTTCCTGGCACGGCGTATATCCGGCCGTCACGACGCAGTTTCATGACGATCAGTCGCTCGACTTGAGCGCGACCGCCAAGCACCTCGACACGCTGCTCGGGGCAGGCATGGACGGGCTCATCATGCTCGGCACGGTCGGCGAGAATTGCTCGCTGGAGTATCAGGAGAAACTCAACGTGCTGAAGATGACCGTCGAGCACGTCGCCGGCCGGGTTCCCGTGCTCACCGGAGTGGCCGAGTGCACGACGGCGCTGACCTGCCGTTTCGCGGCGGATGCTCGCAAGATCGGCGTCGATGGGCTCATGGTCTTGCCGGCGATGGTGTACAAGTCCGACCCGCGCGAAACGATTGCCCACTTCCGTGCCGTTGCCGCCGCCACCGACGTGCCCATCATGGTCTACAACAACCCCGTCTCGTATGGGGTGGACATCACGCCGGCGATGTTCGCCGAACTGGCTGACGCGAAGACCATCGTCGCCATCAAGGAATCGTCCGAAAACGTCCGTCGCATCACCGACCTGAAGAATCTGCACGGCGACCGCTTCATCCTGTTTTGCGGCGTGGACGACCTGGTTCTCGAAAGTATTGTGCTGGGCGCGGTCGGCTGGATCTCCGGCCTGGTCAATGCTTTCCCGGACGAGAGCCGCCGGCTGTGGGACCTCGCGTCCGCCGGCAAGTATGAGGAGGCGCTGCGCATCTACCGCTGGTACACGCCGCTCCTGCATCTCGACACGCACGTCAAGCTGGTGCAGTACATCAAGCTGGTGTCGAAGGAATGCGGCCACGGCTCGGAGATGGTCCGCCAGCCGCGCTTGCCGATTGCCGGCAAGGAACGCGAGGAGATTCTGAGCCTGGTGCGGCGCGCCAAGGAAACACGTCTTTGAGTCAGGCTGGACGACCTCGCGATGGCCGCCGCTTCACGCCCGTTCCGGCTCCGAGCGGAACAGGAATACCTTGCGACTGGTGAAGTTCCAGGTGAACGAGAAACCGAGGGCGATGATCTTGGCGAGCGCGTAGTTGAGATGGCCCTGGACGTGCAGGCCGTACATGGTCAGCCAGGTGATGCCCAGGCCGACGAGCGACAGCAGCGTGAAGGCCAGGAAGCCGAAGGCGTGATTGCCGGGCGATGCGGGGAAGACCCAGACGGAGCACAGGATGTATTGCAGCACGCCACCGGTCAGATAGCTGACCACCGACGCCGGCAGCGGCTGCCAGTGCAGCTTCTCGACCAGACCAATCAGCAGCAACACATCGAGTGACGACACCACCACTGCGGCGGCCAGGGCGCGCGGGACCTGTCCCAGAGTTGACTGCACGGGCTCGGTCAATGACAGGTAGATTTTCCGCAAGGAGGACTCCAGCTGCTTGGCAGGTGAAAAAGGCAATCAAGCCGGGCGAAGCACAGTCAACTATAGATCACGATCGTGCGGCTCGCCGTGTCCCGGCGAAACGATTCGGGACAGCACGGCAAGGCCGGTCGGCCCAGTTGTCGCAAGTCATGGTGGCGATTGCCGATGCGACACACAACGGCAACTTCTCGGAAAGTCTGGGTTGAAGCGGCCGAGGGACGCGCGTGGGTGTGTAAAACTCGCAAGCGCAGCGCAATCCAGAATGCCGCACCCAGGGGAATTGAGAACCTGCGAACAATGCTGTTGGCGGCATGGGCGGCGCGCCCCCTTTTTTGCGGGCGGCTGGCTGGCATGGCGTGCCTTACTCATACAACATCCTTCATGCCGTTGCTGCCACATCGCTTCCTGTTGCGTGTATCTCATCCATGCCGGCAGTGGCGCGACATGCCGCGCGAAAACGATGATCGGCTGCTGGACTTGCCGGCAGAATGTCGCATCGACAACTTCGCGGAGCTTGACGAGCAGCGCAACTTCGCCGACGTGCGGCTCGCGTGGAACGAGCACGGGCTGGGCGTGCAGGTGGAGGTGCGCGGCAAGGAACAGCCGCCACAGGGCAACGCCGACCGGCCGCGCAGTTCCGATGGTGTCACGCTCTGGCTGGATACGCGCGACTCGCGCGCCAGCCATCGCGCCAGCCGTTATTGCCATCAGTTTCACTTGCTGCCGATGGGCGGCGGCCCGGACCAAGACGAGCCGGTGTTCGCGCAGGCGAAGATCAACCGGGCCCTGCATGACGCGCCGCTGTTCTCGGCCGGCACCATCTCATTTCGCGCGCGCCTGATTCGCGGCGGCTACCTGCTCGAAGCTTTTCTCCCCGCCACCGCCCTCAATGGCTTCGACCCGGAGCAAAGTTCGCGACTGGGCTTCTACTACGTCGTCCGTGACGGCGAGCTGGGCGAGCAGTTTCTCAGCGTCGGCCCGGAATTCCCTTACTGGGAAGACCCAAGTCTCTGGAGCGTGCTGCATCTGCAGAAGTGATGCGCAGCGCGACCTTCGTCGCGGAGTTCCCGGACAAGCGAGCCGCTGGTGCGACGACGGCGCGAACGGTCAATCACCCAGCAGGTGGTTGATGATGTACAGCTCCAGCCCCTCGTAGTCCCGTTCGCCGCGAAAGTGCTCGACCTTCTTTTCATCGACGGAGCGAGCGAGGTCGAGCAGCCGCAGGAAGATGGCCTTGCTGTTGGCAAGATGCCGCGTCTGCTCGTCCGCACGAGTGGTGCGCATGGCCTTCACGTCGAGACCGATGCAGCCATCGTAGCCGCCGCGCTCCAGGACCCAGACCGTGTTGAACGCGCGCCGCAGGTCCACGGATCCGAACGATTTATCCTGGTCGTATTTCAAGCCATTCTGATCGTTGAGGTGAACGCTCCAGAGCTTCTTGTGCCAGAGAGCGAAGGCCATGTCATCGGACGGATCGAGGCCGGCGAGGATGGAATGGGCCGACTCGATGAGCACGCCGACACGGCTGGGATCGGCCGTGCGGTAGAGCAGACCCATGAAATGGCCGACCGTCGGCAAATATGCCTGGTCCATCGGCTCGTTGGGCTTCATCTCGCCCAGAATGCGGATGGTCTTGTCGTGTTCCAGGAGCGCGTTAATGGCCTCGACAATCCGGCCGACGGCGGCAACGGGATCCTTGGCTTCGCGAATGTAGGAGCCCTCGCGGGCCAGCCACAGGACGATGTCGCGGCAACCCATGCCGCGGGCAATGTCCACGGCGCGGCGTGAGCGGTCGATGGCATAGCGGCGCTCGGCGGCGCTGTTGGACGTGTAGCCGCCGTCGATGGTCTTGGGATGCTCCCATAGCCGCGGGGCAACGAACTCGCAGAACAGTCCCTCGTCTTCGAGCAACTTGCGAACCTTGGCGACGCCCTTGTCAGTCGCCTTGGGGTCGAGGTCGGCCTCGACAACATCGTCGTCGTGAAACTGCACGCCGTCGAAGCCGAGTTTCTTGTACTCGCGTATCTTGGCGGCGAAGGCAACCTCCTTGCGGACCGGCGGGCCGAAAGGATCCGCCCCGGTGCTGATGTTCCAGGGACCGAAGGTGAAGCGATAATTTCGTTTTGTCGAGCCGGCCATTAAGTTCTCTCCCGTGAGTGTCGATAAATGAGATTAAGCCTGCGCACAGGGCAAGGGCCACACGCCCTACCTACTTTGTATATTGCCCATTCTCTTCCGAACCGGGGTGAGACGTGGAAGGTTTGACGATTGTCTGTGAAAGCTGCGAGCACAACTGGTCCGCCGACCACGCCTACTCCGTCTACGAACAGCAAGTGCTGGAATCGCGACCTTGCCCAAATTGCGGTTGCTGCACGCTTAGCCTGGCTCACGTCCCCGAGATTCCCTGGCGTCGCCAGCGCCTCCCCGTGACGGCCTACGGCAAGGCGTCGTGACATTCCGACAGCAACATGGCAACTGTGGCAGCAGTGGCAATGCGTCGAGAGATGCAGGCACGTTGCCGGCACGCTGCCGCGCCTTGCGCCGGCCGGGCGAATTCTGACGTTTCTTGACAGCTTTGCCCCCCTTGTTAGAATGGCGCAGAGGGTGAAATGCACGACGCCAGATGCCGTTCCAGAGCCTGCACGAGAAGCGCGCCATGAAGTGCCAGAAGTGCCACAACCAGGCCACGCTGCACATTACCGAGGTCCTGAGCGACGACCAGTTCGAGGAACTGCACCTGTGCGAGGGCTGCGCGAACAAGTACCTGCTCGAGGCGCAGCAAAAAGGGGGCGCAGGCAAGACGGGCGTTGCCGAGGCGGTTCGCGAGGCCGAGGAAGGCTTGTTCGGCCAGCACGAGTGTCCCTCCTGCGGCATCAAGTTTGTCGAATTTCGCAACTCGGGTCGGCTGGGCTGTCCCAACGATTACCAGGTTTTTCGCGAAGAGTTGTTGCCGCTTCTTGAGAACATCCATGGCGAGACGCGGCACTGCGGCAAGTCGCCGCGGCGCTTGCCTCAAGACCAGCAGACGCAATCGGAACTGATCCAGTTACGCGGCCGGCTCAAGCTCGCCGTCCAGCAAGAAGACTATGAGGAAGCCGCCCGCGTCCGCGACCGCATCCGCCAGCTTGAAGAGGGAGTGGTCTAGTTTTCAGTGTTCAGTGCTCAGCAAAACTGAGCACTGAACACTGAAAACTGAAAACTGGAGCTACGCGTGAAGTGTCAGTCCTGTGCCAAGGCCGCCACCGTGCACCTGACCGATTTTGTCAACGGTCACAAGAAGGAGCTGCACCTGTGCGAGGACTGCGCCGAAAAGCAGCAGCTCCTCAAGCAGCAGGAAGTAAACCTGTCGTCAATCTTGCAAACGGTGATCGGCCAGCACATCGGTCAGTTGACGGATGAGCTGGGGCGATTGACCTGCCCGGCGTGCGGCGTAAAGTATATGGAGTTCAAGGCGGAAGGACGGCTGGGCTGCCCGCACGATTATCAGGTTTTCCAGACTGCCCTGGAGCCGCTGCTGCAGCGGATTCACCGGGCCGTCCGCCACGTCGGCAAGAAGCCCCGGCACGGGCGAATCCACGCCGCCCATCTGAAAGAGATCGTGGAACTGCGACGCCAATTGCGAACCGCGGTCGAGACCGAAGCTTACGAAGAAGCCGCTCGCATCCGCGATTTATTGCGAATAAAGGAAGCCACGGATGAACCTGGATAGCATGACCCAAGCCAGCGGCGAATGGCTGCGCGGCACCGGGCCAGAGGCGGACATCGTCATTTCCAGTCGCATCCGCCTGGCTCGCAACCTCGCCGCCTTCCCGTTCACCAACCGCGCCAGCGCCCATCAACGCAACGAGATCGAAGCACTGTTGCGCGAGCGCATCCTGCGCCTGGAAGTGCAGCCGCCTTTCGACTACGTCGGTCTGAGCGGGCTCACGCCTCTGGACCGGCAGTTTCTGGTCGAGCGGCAACTCATCAGCCGCGAACTGGCCAACTCCGAAGGACCGCGCGGCGTCGCCCTCGGCGCCCAGGAAACCATGAGCCTCATGATCAACGAGGAAGACCACGTGCGCATTCAGGTCATGCGCAGCGGCTTCTCTCTTGACGAGGCCTGGCAGGACATCGACCGCCTCGACGACCTGCTCGAGCAGCGCGTCAGCTACGCCTTCAGCGAGGAATTCGGCTACCTGACCGCCTGTCCCACCAACGTCGGCACGGGCATGCGCGCCAGCGTCATGCTGCACCTGCCCGCGCTTGTACTCACCAAGGAGATCGAGAAAGTCTTTCGCGCGTTGCAAAAGATCAACCTTGCGGTCCGCGGCCTTTACGGCGAGGGCAGCCGCGCCTCCGGCGACTTCTACCAGATCTCGAACCAGGTCACGCTCGGCAAGACGGAAGCCGCCGTCTTGAAGGAGATTCGCGAGGTTATCCCCACCATCATCGGCTATGAGCGCAAGGCTCGGGCCACGCTCACCAAGGAGAGCCGGCAAGCGCTGCACGACCGCGTCAGCCGCGCTTTCGGCACCCTTCGCTCCGCGACCATGATGACTTCCGAGGAGACGATGGAATTGCTGTCCGCGGTCCGCCTCGGCATCAACCTCGGCTTGCTTGAGGACATCGGCATCCCGATCATCAACGAGCTGTTCATCCAGACCCAGCCGGCCCACCTGCAAAAGCTCATGGGCGCCCCCCTCGACGGCGAGGAACGCAACTCTGCCCGCGCCCGCTACTTGCGCAGCCGCCTGCGTGAAAACGGCTCGGCGCTGAACTAGCGCAGGCACGCATGATGGGTGTATCCAAGAGGGCGAGGTTCCTGCCGAGCCGCCGCCTGGTACCTGGCTATGGTGTAACTCGCCCGCCTCGCCCTCCCTCAATCGATCCACGACTAGGCACTCCAAAGCATCAAGTCGGAATCCGCAAGCAAGTTTCCTGTAACTATTTTGCAAAATCCACTTGCTATCGAGTTAATCCAGGTTAATATGAGCGATGATGAAATGGCGTAGCACAGGGCGGCGACTGATGACCCTCGCTGGGTTGGCGGTCGCCGTGTTGGCTGCCGAAGCGCTGGCGCCTGCAAGGGCGGTCGCCTCCTGCGGAGATTATGTCAGCGTTGCCGGCGACGAGCAGCGACCCGTTTCCAAGCAACGACCCTGTTCCAGGCCAGATCACAGTTGCCCTTATCAATCATTGCCGGGCAAGGCGCCCTGCCAGGGGGCCGAGTGCTCCAAGGGCGAGGTGCCGCCGCTTGTCCCACCCACTGTGCCCACACAAACCAGCCATGAGTTCACTTGCCTGGGGGTTGCTCCCTGGGCAGTGGATTGTCCGACCACCTTTCGGCCGGCTGATTCGACGCCGGTTACGCCCAGCCATCTGACCGATTCCGTCTTTCGTCCGCCGCGCTGCAGCTAGCGTTCCGTGCCGAGGCCACGTGCAGGTGCGGATCGTTCGTGCGCGCAATGGGGCGTCACGTAGCGCTTTCGGAATTTTCTTTTTTCACGTTCCGATGCCCCGTCCACCGCTGACGATCCAATCAAGCTCGAATCTCCCTCGGCATTTTCCGCCTTTCGGTGCAAGCATTTGATCGGCTTCCGCGCTCGGCGACCGGGCCGGTGCCAAGTTTTCTTCCTTATTCATCGTTCCGTTGTTCCAAATGGGAGGTTTGCCATGTCGCGTCGTCACGGTTTCACTCTGATCGAGTTGCTGGTGGTGATTGCCATCATCGCCATCCTGATCGCCTTGCTGGTTCCCGCGGTGCAGAAAGTCCGCGAGGCGGCAGCACGCACCCAGTGCGAAAACAACCTGAAGCAGATCGGCATCGCCATGCACAATCGCCTGGGCGATCTGAAGTCTTTTCCGCCCGGATTTGCAACGCTAGGCGTCGTCGCCAAGGCAACACAGGGTTACTCGGCGCACACGATGTTGCTCCCGTACCTGGAGCAGGACAACGTCTACAAGATGATCAATTTCAGCGTCGGCCCGGATGACCCCTCGAACGCTGCCGCCCTGTCGACACGGCTCGAGGTATTCACCTGCCCGTCCGATCCGATCTACGCCGCTCCCAATGGCTGGGCGGGAAACAATTACGTGGCGAACTACGGCAGCGACGTGGCGTTTTCCCAGCCCGCGAACAACGCGAGCGGAGTCTTCTGGTGGAACAACGAAAAGCGGGCACGGGGCGCCAAGCCGGCAGATATCGCGGACGGTCTGAGCAACACGGCTGCCTTCTGCGAACGGCTGAAGGGCGACTTCAGCAATAGCATCGTGACCCCGCGCACCGATCTCATTCAGCCCGACATCAGCGCCACGTTCAAGGGCAAGACCATGACGCGCGACGACGCCCTGAATAGCTGCCGGGCCGCGAACCTCTCGGACCCCAAGCTGCAGTGGAACTCGACCTACGGCGGCTACTGGATCAAGGCGCATCATATGACAGTGTACACGCACACGTCGCCACCCAATGACCCCGGCTGCGGCTTTCCGACAGCCTCGCCTCCGGCACAGACCATGCCCGCCAATAGCGCCCATATGGGCGGCAGCGGCGTGAACCTGCTCCTGTGCGACGGCTCGGTTCGCTGGGTTTCCAATAGCGTCAGTGTCAGCACCTGGCGCGCCGTCGGCACCCGCTTCGATGGCGATCTCGTCGGCGCGGACTGGTAGCGCGGACTGGTAACAGGATCTGCGACCGTTGCCCGGCTTCGCACGAAACCGGGCAACGGTCGGATATGGTGCGAGAATCGATCCATGCGCATCTCGATGAGTCTTGTCTGCGTGCTACTGGGCTCAGGTTGTGGGCGGTCACTGCCCCCGGCATCCGAGCCCGATGTCGCGCGCAAGTCACTGGAAACGGCGCTTGTCGCCTGGAAAAAGGGAGACACTCCCGAATCCCTGCAGCAAGCTCAGCCGCCAATACATTTCAACGAGCCCAGATGGCAGACAGGATGTCGCCTCGAAAGCTACAAGGTGCTCGCTCCGGAACCTTTTGGACGTGAAGTCAAGATGAGAGTCATGCTTTCCTACAAGACGAGTGACGGCGAGGCTCATGAGCACGAGACCGCCTATACCGTGGACACGGGCACGCGCATTGTCATCGGGCCTGCGGACTTCCTGGGGGATTGATGATGGTTCGGACTGGTCTTCTGCTAGCAGCCTGCACCATGTCTCTGCCGGTCACGCGAACGGCAGCCGGTGAGCCTGATTCTCTGCCGGCCGTCGTTTCAGCAACCGTGCGCCATGCCCCCACCTGGCTCACCGACGGCCTGGTCTGGGTCTGTGAACGAGAAGCCGTGCATCAACTCCTGCATGTTGTTTTGCACAGAAACGCCGGCAAGGACGGCGGCACGCGCTGGTATCGGCCAAGCCAGACGCGCTACACCTGGGAACGGCTGGCCAGACAACTGAGAGCAAGCGTCGATGAGCCGATTACCCGCGAGCAGTTCACGGGTCCTTCGGCGTGGTTCGATCTCCTCGATCGCGACCGCGACGGCAAGCTCACGCCGCGCGATCTGGACTGGTCGGAGGGCACCAGGCTTGGAGGCGCCAGCCAGCTCGCCAAGTCGCTGTTCTTCGCCATCGACGTCAATCGCGACGGCAAGGTCACGGCCGCGGAATGGCAAGCGTACATGAAGAAGCTGGGCCACGGCCGCGAAGAACTCGCCATCGACGATCTCATCCCGATCTTCATGAGCGAGCAGGTAAAGCCCGCCGTCGCCAGGACCAAGAATGGGCAGGTGGACCCGACCCTGCTCAGGGCGTTCATGGACGGCGACATTGGTTCCTGGTTTGAAGGGCCGGGTCTGGAAAGGCGAGCGCCCGATTTCACGCTCAAAACAGCCGATGGCAAATCGGCCATCACGCTGTCCGATTCGTTCGGCACAAAGCCGGTGGTGCTGATCTTCGGCAGCTTCACCTGACCGCCCTACCGATCCCAGTTTGGGGTCCTGGAGGACATCTATCGTCGGCACAGGGACAAGGTCGATTTCGTGGCCGTCTACGTCCGCGAGGCACATCCCAGCGACGGCTGGTGCCGGCGGAAGGATGCCATCAACAGCAAGATCGTCCAGCCGCGTAGCTACGGCGAACGCGCCGGCATCGCCAAGGCTTGCTGCACCGCGATGAAGGTGACCATGCCGATGGTGGTGGACGCGATGGACGATCGCGTGGGGCATGCCTACAGCGGCATGCCGGATCGGCTTTATATCATCGACAAATGGGGCAAGGTGGCGTACAAGGGCGGCCGTGGACCATTTGGCTTCAAGCCGGCCGAGATGGAGCAGTCATTGCTCATGATGCAGCTGGAATAATACGGCCGCCAGGTTGAGATTCGCCGCCAGGAGTGATTGGCTCGGAGGAGATGAGGCATGAGACGCATCGCGCTTGCTTGCTTGGGCCTGGCTCTGCTCGCGACTGCCACGCCGGCCGCCGAACCGCCGGACTGGACAAGGTACGCTCAGCTTCCCAAGCTGCTCAAGCGCGCCGGCGACTGGGCGCTCGATCGTGAATTCACCCACATGCTCTTTTCCATGGCCAACACAGCCAGCATGATGGGCGGCCAGGGAGGCTGGTGGAAACCGGGCCAATCACGCTACGACTGGCACTGGCTGGCCGGCCGCCATGGCACCGACGACGAGGGCAAGATCAGCCGCGAACAGTTCACCGGCAGCGCCAGCCTTTTCAATCGCCTTGACCGCGATCGCGACGGCGTCATCACCGCCGCCGACCTCGACTGGTCAAGCAAGTCCGAATACCTCAAGCAAGGTCAGCAAAGCAACATGCTCTTCTACTTGCTTGACGCCAACAGCAATGGCCGCATCTCGAAAGAGGAATGGGTAAACGTCTTCGACCGGCTGGCCAAGGACAAAGGCTACATCTCGCAGGACGATGTCCGCGAGTTGTTTCGCAAGCCGACTGCGCTAGCGAAGGGCTCCAAAGCGGCCAAGAAAGAAGGTCATGCGGGGCCGTCGATGAAAGTGTTGCTCTATGGTCTACTCACGGGCGAACTGGGCTCAATGAACGAAGGCCCGCGCCTCAACCAGCCAGCGCCGGACTTCAAGCTGCCCACGCACGACGGCAAGCAGACCTACACGCTGTCGCAGTATCGGGGCAAGAAGCCGGTCGTGCTGATCTTCGGCAGCTTCACCTGAGGACCATTTCGATCCCAGTTTGGGGTCCTGGAAGACATGCACAATCGCTACAAGGACAAGGTGCAGTTCCTCGCCGTCTATGTTCGCGAGGCCCATCCCTCCGACGGCTGGGCATCGCCTGGCAACGAAAAGGTCGGCATCGCCTTTCTCCAGCCCAGGACGCTTGCCGAGCGTATCGGCGTGGCCCAGAAATGCTCCGCGGCTCTGGAGATCAACATGCCCCTGCTGGTCGATGACGTGAACGATCGCGTCGGCCATGCCTATAGCGGCATGCCGGACCGGCTGTACATCATCGACCGCGCTGGCAAGGTGGCCTACCAGGGTGGTCGGGGGCCCTTCGGCTTCAAGCCCGGCGAGATGGAACAAGCGGTCGCGATGTTGCTCCTCGATCAGGAATCGACGACGCCGCTGCCGCAGGGCCGTTTGCCGGCGCTGCAGAACAGCCAGGCCTGGAAACGATTGCCGGCCACGAACGACGAGTCCGCCATGTTGCCGGCCTGGGCACGCATGCTCGCCGGAGTCATGCCGAAGACCACGGCGCGGATGATCGAGCTGGACGCCATGCACCGCACTGGCACGCGACTCGACGCGAAGCTCCGCGCCATGATGCGCTGGTCGGCCGCCGATGAAAACCAGTGCGCCGCCGGCCGGGCCTTCGCTGAACGCGATCTGCGCGACGCGGGAATGAGTGACAGCGAGTTGCACGCCTTCACCTCCGGCGGCGTGCGCACGCGCAGTGCCAGGGAAGGAGCGGCGCTCGCCTTCGCGCGCAAGATGATGCGCGCCGCGCATGCGGTTACCGACGCGGAGGTCAAGTTCCTCAATGACCAGTTCGGCGAGAAGCAGCTGGTAGCCATGGTGGCGCTGCTGGCGCACGCCAGCTTCCAGGACCGCATGTTGCTGGCGCTGGACGCGCCGGCGGAAAAGTCGCCCCCGTTGCTGGCGAAGTTCGCGAGGCCCAAGCGGACCGACAAGAAGTCCCTTGACAAGAAGTCCCTTGACAAGACGTCCCTTGACAAGAAGTCGCTTGACAAGAAGTCCCTTGACAAGAAGTCGCTTGACAAGAAGTCGCTTGACAAGAAGTCGCTTGACAAGAAAGCGCTTGACAAGAAAGCGAAGTCGCAGGCGTCGTCCGGTCCGGTCGTGGCCCTGCCCCCCAGGGCCACGACTCGCCCGCCCGGCGGCGTCTCGGTGGTCGACCCGCAATGGCGGGCGCTCGGCGTCATGGACCTGCGCAGCAAGATGGATGCGCAAAAATCGCGCCCGCCGCGCATTCGCGTCCCGACCAACGATGAGCTGCGCAAGGCCGTGCCCGGGGAGCATCGCATGGCCAAGGGCTCCAAGGTTGTCTGGAGCCAGGTGTGCTACGGCTACCAGCCGGCGCTGACGGACGCCTGGTTCAGTAGCGTGAGCACCTTCCGCGAAGAGGCCAAGCTCGACCGTGTGCTGCAGACCAGCATGTTCTGGGTGGTGACGCGGGCCTTGCAGTGCTTCTACTGAATGGGCCACTGTGAAATGAATCTCGCGGTCGCGGGACTCAAGAAAGACGAGATCGCTGACCGGACCGAACGGCTGGCCAGCGGCGACTGGTCGAGCTTCACGCCGGCGGAACAAGCGGCATTCGTGTTCGCGCGCAAGCAGGCCGGCAACCCTGCAAGCATAACCGCCGCCGACCTGCAAGCGCTGGAGAAGCATTTCGGCAAGGCCGGCGCGTGGCAAGTGGTGTGGTGGTCGGCGCGTTGCCACTACATGACGCGCGTGGCCGACGCTTTCCAGCTGCCGCTGGAGAGCGAGAACGTCTTCATGGAGCGGAAAAAAGAGAAGCGCGAATAGCCCGATGGGTGTCGAGCACAGCCGCCTACTTGGCTCGACTTTTGCCCTTTTTAGCCCGTCTACGCTGCCGGAGCCAGGCTTGTTAGCAAGGCCGCTCGCAAACGTGGCGGACAGCCTCTGAGCTACTACTTGCTGCGCGCGTACGAAGACGCCAACGCCGAGGTGCGGCTGGACTACTGGTACACGGACGAGGGCCAGCGGGACATCGTCAAGCGCTACAGCGACCTGGCCGGCACCAGCTTGGTGGCCGTGTCGGACTACGACTACGACTGGGAAGGGCGCCTGACGAGGCTGGTGCACAAGGACATTCCCTATTGCCCGTAAACTGTCCTGATACGGATTCCTCTTCTCTGTTCGAGAGAACCCGTAAGTGACCGTGCTGTCATCTTCGTGTCATCTTCGGCAACATCCGTGGCCCGGCATCCTTCTCTTGCCGCCGGCGCTGGCCTGGGCGATAATGGCGGACATGCCGCGCACAGCCCGGGCAGACGTTGGCGGGTACTGCTACCATGTGATCACGGTCCTGCGCTACATCGAACGGAATGCGTTGCGTGCGGCACTGGTCGGCCGGGCGGAGGAGTGGGCCTGGTCAAGCTTGCCCTGGTGGTTGAACCCTGGGTCGCTGCCCTTCCTGGATCCCGGCCCGGTGCCACGGCCGGCCGACTGGCTGGAGCATGTCAATCGCCCGGCGACGGAACAGGAATTGGAACGGCTGCGGCACAGCGTTCAGCGGGGTTGCCCGTACGGTCGTACGGTGCTGACCTGTGGGTACGGCAAACCGCCAGCGACCTCGGCCTGGACACAACCCTCCGCAGTCGCGGCTGACCAAGAAAACGGCACGAGACTGCGCGGCATCCGGCAGTGCTGTTCGAGGAGGAATAGGGAATGTCCCGGGAATGTCCCATTTGATTCTCTTCGTCGAGCCGCGACAATACTAGGACGCTTGCCAGCGCTTCGCCCACTCCGCCCAGGAGAGCCCAGTTGGCGCCGGCAAGATGAGCCCGTGCATTTGAATGATCGTACTGGCCGACGTTGCGGTACGGCTGAATTTCTAGGGCGCGACGAGGATCACGCCGTGGCCTCCTCCCAACCCCGCCGGGGCGCAGGGGAGAGCCCAGGACAGGTACGACACCGTGACGCTGCCTCGCGCAATCGGGAAGCCGCAAAGCAACCTGGCCGACCCCGCAGATGTGTTTGGTGCAGCACGCGCGCGAACGGTTGCAACCGCAACCCATCGCTGACAACGACGTGACACCCGGGCGCCGCAACCACGAACCATGAAACACGCCGACGCAGCCTGGAGCGCACACTCACGGATTCGTCCTGAAGACCGCAAGGACGCCGGATGAAAAAACCAGAAATCATCCCTCACTCAGGGTGCGCGCTCTTGACTTGTGGGCCATAGATGTGTTAGCCGCGGCCGACACCCTACTCGAACATCTCGTCCGCGGGAATCAACCCCGACTCTACCGCCTTATCGTAGACGGCCGGGGGCACTATTACCAGGAACATGAGCTGATCGTTTGTCGGAAGGACAATGAACCGCTCTTCACGGCCGCTCGCTTCTAGGGCATGATTCACCACATCCAAGACACCTTGTTCGAACCAATCTGTTTCGAAGGGTACGACGCAGGAAAAAACTTTGCCCTTATGGCGAAACGATACGCTGATGGACGTTGTGCGGCCCTTCTTGACCATTTCCGCTTTGATCTGGGTAGGTTGAAAGATATCGTTGGAATCCTTCGCCAGATTCTTTAGCAACTCGCAATACGATTCGGGGCCGTCGATGCACTCTGAGTCTAACGCGGTTTGGTTCAGCGCGAGATGCACCCAATCCGGGCTGGACTTGAAGCCCTTCTTGAACCGATCGCGAATCTCGGCATGCAGCTGCTTCGGCACGTATTTCAGCCAACCGATTTTCGTCAACTTTGTCCAGTACGTTTGTTCGGTCACGGCAGCACCAACGTATAGCGGCTAACGACTCGCTCAGCCGCCGCGGCCCTCGCTGAGCTGAATACCTCGGAATCACAAAATGGGACGCGGTCGGTCTGCAGCGACTGGTTCGGCGTGCCTTCAGTCCCGCGACCGCGACCACACCAACTCCGGTTCGTATTCGTTCGGGAACTGGATCACCTCGGCGTCCTCGCCGAATACGTCCCAGTATGCCTGCAGCCTTGCCCCGCACCGGCCGCACTCGGCGCACCACCACGCTCCGCCGGCGATCCCGCCGCTAGCCTTGCAGCCGCTCCACATGCCACCGCTCTCTGGGATGCGGGCCACGGGCTCGCCGCATTCCGGGCAGGTATGCGGCGGGGTCGGTTGGGGTGCCCCACGCTTCGGTTCGCCCGGTGGGCCGTCGGGTTCCGCGAGCAACAAGTCCGCAGCCAGTTGCTCCAGATCGTCAGGCATCTCAAGCCCCTTGCTCGCCGAACATGTGATTCTGTATTCCCTGGAAGACATATTACCCGTCGGCGTGGGCGTGGGTCAAGGAGCTAGGTGATGGCCAGGAAATGGCTTGCATCTATTATGTACGTTTGTATAGTATAGGGAATTGTGAATGCAGGAGATGCCACATGTGTTTTCGGCCAACTTTGAAGAAACTCAGACAATCGCAGCGACAACGGCGTCGTCGTGCCCGATTTGTCACATGCTGGTCATCCGTGTCATGCTGCCGCGCCCGGCCAAGATGTGCCACAGCCAGTCGGCCTGCGGCCGGTCCATCGCCACAACGTATTGTCTGCACACAACTTGCGATGGCCTGGCGCTCTTGGATTTCGCCTTGGGCCTGGAAAAAAAGGTGTCACATTCGGGTGGCGCGCGCTGACATGAATATCAATTGTCATCTCTAGTGCCTCGTCAAAGCTAAGATTTCGGGTTGGGTGCCATGGCCACGGCCTTGCGTGGCCATGCTCACCCAAAGCGGTGAGCATGGCACCCCAAAAAGACTAACCCGAAAATTAAGGTTGGACAGAGCACTGGGAGGCTGCATCCATGCCAAGCCGCGATCATGGCGTTGGCCAGTTCGATCGTGAATCGAGCTGCTACTTGCTGCGCGCGTGCCGCAGCACTTTTCCGGCCCGCGTCCCGGTGAAGCGGCCGGCGTTGATTGTCAGCTTGCCATTCACGACGAGATAGACGACGCCGGTGGCGTACTGGTGCGGCTGGTCGAAGGTGGCGCGGTCGCGGAAGGTCTTCGGATCGAAGACGACGAGGTCGGCGAAGTATCCCGGCATCAGATAGCCGCGTTTCGGCAGATTCAGGATGTCGGCCGGAAGGCCGTTGCAGCTACGCAGCGCCTTCTCCAGCGAGAGGATGTTATCCTCGATGGCGTAACGGCCGACCTTGCGCGGGAAGCAGCCGTAGCTGCGCGGGTGTGGCACGGTCTCGGCCGGCAGCATCGAGGCGCCGTCGCTGGCCGTCGCCACCCAGTCTTCCTTCATGAACAGCCGCACTTCCTCTTCCTTCATGCCGAAGCTGACGACGCTGGCGCCGCCGTTCTTCTGGATCTCGACAACCAGGTCGAGCAGCGGCTTCTTTTCCATGGCGGCGATGGCGTCCAGGTCCTTGCCCTGCCAGTCGCGGCGCGGCGGATAGCTGGCGATGCGCAGGCTCTTGCCTCCCTGCCGGCCGTCGATCAACAGCTCGATGTCCTTCATGATGCGCGGGCCGACCTCGGCATCGTCGAGCCGGGCCAGCAACTCCTTCGCCGAGCCTTCGCGATAGCGCGGCGGGATGACCATGGCGGCCAGCGACGTGCTGCTGGCCATGTACGGATACTGATCCGCCGTCACGGGCGTGCCCTTCTTGCGCTCGCGGCGGATGAGCGCGATCATGTCCGGGGCCCGGCCCCATGCCCGCCGGCCCGATACCTTGATGTGCGAGATGTGCACGCGCAGTCCCGCCTTGTGGGCAATCGCCAGTATCTCCGCCAGGGCGTTCATCACCTCCAGGCTCTCGTCGCGGATGTGGCTGGCGTAGAGTCCACCATGCCTGGCCGCGACCTTTGCCAGGGCGATGAGCTCGTCGGTCTTCGCATAGGCGCCGGGATTGTAGATGAGTCCGGTGGCGAGGCCCCAGGCGCCGGCCTTCATGCCGTCGTCCACGAGGTCCTTCATCTGCTGCAGCTCGTCGGCCGTGGGCGCGCGGTTGGCATTGCCCATGACCTTGTTGCGGACGGCATTGTGCGGGACCTGGTGGATGACGTTGCAACCCTGGCCGAGCTTCTCCATCCTGGCGAAGTAGTCGGGCACGTCCACCGGGCCGAAGCCGCAGTTGCCGGTGACGACGGTGGTGACGCCCTGGGCGAGATAATTGAGGTTGGCGGCCGTCGCCCTGTCCATGAGCGGAAAGTCGCTGTGCGTGTGCAGATCGATGAAGCCGGGCGTCAGGATCAGCCCGGTGGCGTCCAGCACGCGCGGCTTGCCGGCGACCTCGAACTTGCCCACGGCGACGATGCGCTCACCCTTGATGGCCACGTCGCCCACCTGTCCCGGCTTGCCGGTTCCGTCATACAGCGTGGCGCCGCGGATGACGACATCGGCCTCGATGGCGGCAGCGCTCCCCAGAGAAAAGGCCATCGTCAACAAGGCAATGCTTGACATCGTGAATCTCCTGTAGCAGCACTTCCGCGCGTCGACTCGTTGTGACCCGCCAATCTCGTCTCCAATGTTGTAAGAGGCCCTGAAGAAAGGGGACAGGACGTCTGAAAACGCCCATGACATCCATGCAAATATGATGTTGCGTCATCGCCGCGTTGCGGGTTTCATTCAGCGTCCGCTGGCCCGTTGAACGCAATCGCGCAACATGCGTAAACATGGGTTGCTCGGCCGCGAGCGCGCGAGGTGGCCACGCCGCTGTTGATTGCCTCACCAGAACCGGCGTGCCGCAGATAACACACCACGCGGCCGCGATTGTTGTAAAATCACCTGTGGTCGAGCCGCGATCATGAGCATTGGGGAAACGAAGCCATGAATATTGCAAACCCATGCCATCCAGCGCCGGACCGGCGTGCGTTTTTACAGGCCGGGACAATTGGGGCGCTGGGGTTGTCGATGTCGGGCATCGCCGAGTTGCGCGGCGCAGCAGCGGACAGAGCGGCCGGCCAGGCCGGTCGGCCAAGGGCGGTGATCTTTCTATTTCTCACGGGCGGGGCTTCGCAACACGACACTTTTGACATGAAGCCGCACGGGCCGGCCGATTTCAAGGGCGAATTCAACCCGATCGCGACGCGGACCCCTGGCATCCAGATCTGCGAGCACTTGCCCATGCTGGCCCAGCGCAGCCAGCACTGGGCGCTGGTCCGCTCGCTGACACACGGCAACAACGGACACGACGCGGCCACCTATCTGATGCTCACGGGGCGGTCGCAATTGCCGAACACCTTCCGGTCGAGCCGGCCGCAGGGAACAGATTTTCCCTCGATCGTTGCCATCGCCGGCGCCATGACGCGGCGGCGCGGCATCTGGCCAGGCAGCGCCGTGCTTCCCGAGAAAATCTATCACTCGAACACGGGCGTCTATCCCGGACAGTTCGCGGGACTTCTGGGCAGCCGGCACGAGCCGTGGTTTCTCGAGATGACCGACAAGCCGCACGCCTATCATTCCTATTCCGGCGCGTTTCCCCAGTACCTGTTCGACCTGCACAGGGGCGAGCTTTCTGATCGGCGCGACTGGCGCTTCGAGGTCCCGAACCTGACGCTGCCCGAAGGCGCTCTTGATCCACGGCATCGGCGGCGCATGGATTTGCTGGGGCATATCGAAAGGCAGCAGCGGCAACTCGACGCGACTGCCGCCGTCGCCGGCTACGATCGCGTCCGGCGGTCGGCGGCGACGCTGCTGACCAGCCCGCAAGTGCGCCACGCCTTCGACGTCCGCCAGGCCGGCCCGCGCGTTCTCGAACGTTACGGCAACAACTCGTTTGGCTGGTCGCTGCTCATGGCGCGCCGGCTTGTCGAGGCGGGCGTCAACATGGTGCAAGTCAACATGGGCAATTTCGGCTCCTGGGACCTGCACGGCAATAACTTTCCATGCCTGAAGAACTATCTCTTTCCGCCGACGGATCGGGCCGTTTCCGCGCTGCTCGACGACCTGCACGACAGCGGCCTGCTGGAAAACACGCTGGTGGTGATGGCAGGTGAGTTTGGCCGGACGCCGCGCATCAGCCACATCGCGCGGAACATCTACCGGACGCCGGGCCGCGATCACTGGGGCCGGGTGCAGACCGCGTTCTTTGCCGGCGGCGGTGTCCGCGGCGGCACGGTGATCGGAGCCTCCGATGCCAACGGCGCTTATCCGGCGGCCGATCCGCAAACCCCAGAGAACTTCGCAGCCACCATCTACGATGCCCTTGGCGTTCCTCGTAGCGCCGAGTGGCACGACGCGACGGGGCGGCCCTATGCGGTGCACATGGCTGAGCCGATCAGGGGATTGCGGCGGTAAGGACTGATCTCCCGCCAGCTACGCGCGAACCCGGATCTTTTCTTGTCTCGGTCCCTGTGCAAACCGATAATGTCGCCATGCCGCGCACAGAACGGTCCGACCTGAAGTCTCACCATTTGCTGATGCTCCTGGCAAGCGCATGGGCCATCCCCAACGCGATAGCATCGCCCGGCACCGTCCCTGTTCGGGAAAAGGCCGAGGAGAACATCCGGACCATTGTCCGTGTGGCGCCTCGGGACATCGGCAGGCGGCCCGGAGACGAGATGCCTGCCGAATTCCGCCTGACCGCGGCGGACCTTCCAGGAAACCGGCGTCTCGACCCCGCCAGCCTCCAGGTGGTTCGCTGGGATGCCGGCGCGAGTCGGCCGCTGAGCAAGCCATTGCCCCTGCGCTGGTACGACGACGCCATCCCCTACGATTTCCCGGAATGCGAGCAGAATGTCCATGCCACTGACGGCCTCAAGCTGTCGTTCGTGAAGCGGCCGCGCTGGGGCGACTATTACAATCTGCTTGGCGACGGCGCGGGCGGCCGGCTCGTCTGGACGCACAAGCAGGAAGGGAACAAGCCCGCATTCTATTCCATATCTTTCCGGCTTCTGCCGAAAGGAAGAGAGCCGGAGCGACTGGCGCCGAGCGGTTTTGTCGGCGACGGCAGCCACCGCCGTGCGCCGCTCGGGCACAGCACGACCGGGATGATCCATAGCCGAGTCACGGCTGCCGACTGGGACGGCGACGGCCTGGTGGATTTCCTCGTCGGCGGCAGTCGCGGGCACATCCTGTTGTACCGCAACCGCGGCACCAGGAGCGAACCGCGCTTCGGGCCGCCGCGCATGCTGATGACTGCCGACGGCCGGCCACTCGACGTGGGCTGGAGCGCGGCCCCGTGTGCCGTGGACTGGGACGGCGACGGCGTCACCGATCTCCTGTGCGGCGCCGAACGCAACCGCGTCCTGTACTTCCGCAACGAGGGAACCAGCAGCCGGCCGCGCCTGGTCAACAAGGGATTTGTCCGGGTCGGCGACAAGCCCCTGGAACTGCCGGTCGCGCCGGTGCCGAAATCGCCACAGGGAGTCTACACGCTGGATTACTACCCGGTCCTGGAAGCGGTCGACTGGAGCGGTGACGGCCGCATCGATCTGCTCGCCGGCGGTTACATCACCGGCCGCGTCTACTTTTACGAAAGCGTCGGGAAAAACGCCGACGGCACGCCGAAACTGGCGTTCCGCGGCCCTCTGCAGGCCGATGACAGGCCGCTGAACGTCGGCGACTGGGCGGCGCCCTGCGCAGCCGACTTCGACGACGACGGCGATCTCGACCTCATCTGCGGCAACTTGCCCTTGAACGCGGGCGGCGGCGACGACCAGGATGCGAACCACTTCCTGCGCTATTACGAAAACGTCGGCTCGCGCAGGCAGCCGCGTTTGCGCGAGCGGCCCTTCCCACGCAAGGGCAACTTCCCTTCGTCCGGCCTGGCGACGCCACGAGCCGTGGACCTTAACGGCGATGGCCTGCGCGACCTCGTCGTCAGCGCCGGTGAGAACATCTACATCTTCTTCAATGTCGGCACCAGGACCAGGCCATTGTTCGCCGTTCACGACAGGCCTCTTCCCGGTGAATGGGGCAGCATGTCGCTGCCGACCTTTGGCGTGCAGATGATCGACTGGGACCGCGATGGCCGGCTCGACCTTCTCAGCGGCCGATCGATCTACCTGCGCAAGGGTCCGGACGTGTTCGAGAGCATCAGCCTGCTGGCGCCGGGCAACCGGATCGAACATCCGCCGCCGCGCGGCGATGGCTGGACGTTCACGCAACTGGCGGACCTCGATGGCGACGGCAAGGTGGACCTGCTCTACGGCACGCACGAAGGCAACATCTGGCTGCATCGCAACCTGGGCGGCGCGCCGCCGCGCTTCGACGAAGCGGGCACGCTGCTGAGAACGGCGGACGGCAAGCCGTTGCACGTCGGGCCGACTCCCGGACTGAAACTGGATTTCGACGTGTTGCAGGGGGCGCGTACAACTTTCTCCGTTGCGGACTTCGACGGCGACGGCTGGCTCGACCTCGTCGTCGGCGACACCTACGGCAAGGTGCGCATCTATCGCAACACCGGTTCCAGGAAGGCGCCGCAGTTCACACTGCCCCGGGAGATCGGCGACATGAAGATCCGCATGACCCCCTTCGCCGCCGACTGGGACGGCGACGGCAAGCCCGATGTCGTCGGCAGCAGCGCCGACGGCAAGGTGTGGTGGTGGCGCAATCTCGGCCGGGGACGATTCGACTCCGACCGACCCATCAAGATGCCCGACGTATGCTACGGCCCATTCGCCGCGGTCGTTGACTGGAACGGCGACGGCGACCTCGACCTGCTCGTGGGCACGGCTTACGGCTACTCGTGCTGGTTCGAACGCTCGTTCCTCGAGCACGGCTACGCCGTGGCCACGCGTGTCCCGGAGGCAGGCAAACGGATCATTCGGGAGTAAGACGGGAGAAAGAGATGAGATCCACTTGGTTTCGCCAGCAACTGACGTCCACCGACGAGCTGGCAGGACTGATCGGCGTGCCCAGCGAATTGTCGGTCAAGAAGCAACGATGCGAACTCGATCAGCACATGCAGGATTTCATCGCCCAATCCCCGTTCGTGTTGCTCGGCACGGTGGGCCGCGATGCGCGGTGTGATGTGTCGCCGCGCGGCGACGCGCCGGGCGTGGCCAGGGTGCTGGATTCACGGAACCTGGCCATCCCCGACTGGAGTGGCAATCGTCGAGTCGACAGCCTGCGAAACATCATCGAGACCGGCCGGGCAGGCCTGCTGTTTCTGATTCCGGGCCTCGGAGAAACGCTGCGCGTCAATGGCCGGGCGTGCGTGACTCGCGATACCGAACTGCTCTCGGCCATGTCGGTTCAGGGCAAGCAACCGAAGCTGGCCATTGGTTTCGAGATTGAAGAGTGTTTCCTGCAATGCGCCAAGGCGTTGATCCGCTCCAGGCTCTGGGAAAGCGCCGCCGAAGGACACATGTCGTCGCTGCCTTGTTTTGCGGAAATCCTCCTGGAGCAAACGAAGATCGATGGGCAAACAGTAGAATCGCTGAGCCAGGCCATAGCGGAATCCTACAAGAACCGGCTTTACTGATTCTCCAGCGGCGAGACGGCGCAGTGGCGAACTGGGAAAACTCTCGCAGCGACGGCAAGGACCTGAATGGCGGCGGCGCTGATCGCGCATTGAAAACTGCCGCTCGGCGCAGAAACGCTTCGGTGTGTCGCACCAGAGCAAGCAAACCTCTCTTATCGACTGCCACAATCAGGGCACGTAGAATGCTCCAACGACAAGCCGATTCTCCTCAGCTACTTTCCCTGTCCACTGACGGCGCGGTAGTATTTGCGGCGATTCTCGATCATGAACTCCAGATGCTGGTTTAACTTCTGCTCGAGGCTGCGGCCGTAGCCGGCGTATTGCTGAAAGAGCGCGCGCAGCTCGGCGTTCTTGTGGATCTCCGTCATGTCGGCGTACAGGACGCGCAGGCGGTTGGCGTCGTCGTCCACCCAGCGCTCGATGGCGGTGCGCGCGGCCCGGAATGCCTCCATGAGGGAGTCGTGGCTGATTGCCGGGCCGCCCTTGCTCGTCCGCTGTTTCCATTGCCGGAAGCGCTCGGCATCCACGATCCTGCCCGTGCGAAGATCGAACCCGGTTTCCTTGACGCTCTGGTCCGCGAGTTCTGAGGCGGCTGATGACCGCAGCGACACCGGCCTGGCCAGCGGCGCGCTCTCGGCCGGCGGAGACGCCTTGATTTCTGCCGCGGCCAGGGGTTTCTCTGGCGGAAGCGGCGCAGGCTCGGGCGCTTGCGACGTGGTGGCAGCTGCTTGTCCCGGCGGCGTCAGCCAGCCATCGAGCCAGTCCGGCAACGGCGTCGTCTTGGTCGCGTCCGGGGGCGACGGAGCGGCGTCCTCGGCCGCCGCCGGCCTGGGCTGCTTGTCGGCCGCGTAAGCTTCCAGGCCCATCCACAGGCGCAGATCCTCCAGCCACGCGGGCGCTTCTGCGGCCGGTGGCTGCGCCATCTTACCTGCCTCCATGGGGGGCGGCTCGCCGAGCCAGTCAGGTGTGGACCGCGGCACGTTTGGCAGGTCCGAGAATATGAAGACTTCGTCGGCGGGGACAGCCTTGCCCGGATCGTCCCCGGCGGGCCAGATGGGAATGGTCTTGGGAATCTTGCCCTGGGCGACCAGCCCCTTGATCTTGTCAGCGTCGTAGGGACCCAGGGTCTTGCCTGCGAGCGCATAGCACCATTTCTGAAACAGTGCCATTCCAGCGCTAAGAGATCACTTTGAGGGGCGATGGAAGTACATCTCCGGCGGCCGCTCCATCTCGCCCATTGGCAGCGGCGCCATGTGCCAGTCGAATCGCGGTGGATCGCTGGTACGATACTCGATCTGCAACGAGTGCAGCCCGTCGGCCAGGAACACCCTGGTGCGCTGGTTAAAATCCTTCTTGCCGGTCTCGAGGACGGGCCTGTCATTGAGGGTGATTTTGGCGTGGCCCGGGCCCATGCAGACGATAATGTAATGATTGACGCGTGGCACGGACACATAGCCGCTCCAGCGTGCGCTGCGCACGCTATCGGCTTGCTCGCCGAGACAGTCCCATTTGCCCCGTAACGGCCCATATTCAAGCCGTTCCTTGAAGGGCTTCCTGGCCAGTGCGCCCTTGGCGTCGAAGTACTCGGCGAGTAAGCCCGGCAGCAGATATCCAGGCGCAAACTTGAACTTGAGCCGCTCCACAACCCTGTCCTGGTCCTCGCCGCTGAGTTGCGGCAGCGCGCGATAGTAACGGTACTTGGCGCGGTCCAGGATGTTGCTCTTGGCGAAGGCCGATTCATCCTCGGCCAGCGTCCACCAGGCATCACCCAGTGCGGCGTCGCCCTTGGGATCGCCGGCATTGACATACTCCTGGCGGGCCGCGGCTGCCGTGGCGGCGTCGGGGGACAGACGCAGCAGGGCCGATCCGGCATGCCAATCTTCCTTGAAGTAAGCCAGGTAGCGGCCCACCATCCGCGCCGCTTCCTTGTCGTTCGGGTCGTCCTTGAGTCGATCCTGGAACGGCTTGACGATGGCGTGCTCCTGCCGGATGACTTCCAGGTCGGCCCGGTGCCGCTCGAATACGCCCTTGAATTCCTTGGGATATCGCGCCGCCAGTTCGCCGCCGATGTCCAGCACTCTCCTGGCAAGGTCAAATGCATCGGCGTGCTTGACTTGCTCGAGAACCCTCAGCATGACCACAAAGGTTTCTTCATCCACGAACTTGCTGCGCGGGTTTTTCTTGTTGTGGTCCCGGAGAATCTCGAGGATGCGCACGTAATCCTCCGCAGCAGTGCCGTCGAATGATCTGGCGATGCTCTGCACGGCGCGCCAGGCAAAGTGCAGCATGCGTTCCCTGACGGCGCGGTCACGCGCCTCGCGGAGGTAGGTCAGGCGCAATGCCGGGTCATCTTGCTTTTCCGCCTCCTTCTCCAGGACGCGGAGGAATACGAAGTTGCGGCGCTTGCCAAGATCCTTTTCCGCCAGTTCGGCCTTGAACGTCGCACGCATCTGCTTGGCGGCAGCTTCAAGAGCAGCGCCCTCGGGAACGGGCAGCTTCATGCCGAGCGGCGGCGGCGTCACCTGGGAGGGAGTGGCAGCGCCCTTGTTGCCGAACCGGAGGTTACGGACGCGGCCGGCGAAGCCATTCGGCTCCGGCGTGAGTGCGCCCACGGTCAGCTTCATCGGAGGACCCGGTTCCGTCAGGGCAAATGGCAGATCGCGGGTGGCCGGCGGACTACCTGGCACCTTGAGCGTGAAGCGTCTGGCCGCGGCATCGAAGGAAAGCGTCACGGGATACCATTGCTCCGTCATGGCGTCCTGCGGCAGCGAGGCGCCGAAGCTCACGCCCTTGCCGCTTGGTTGGGCGGCGGTGACGTTGATGCGCCGGCCGTTCTGGACCACCTCGAAGGCTTTGTCTTGCGCCGGCCCGAGCGTGATGAACCTGCGGCGCAGTTCCTTCCAGTCGGCAGGTGAAACATCGAGGGCAAGCTCCCAGTCCTCGCGGACCTTGAATGTGCTGCCGACCGAAAATGTGTGATTCTGTTTGCTGCAGTCGAGTTCTTGTCGCACGAGCAGTCCATTGGCCAGATTCTTGGGATTCTCGCCGGCGACCGACACCGGGGCGACATTGCCCATCTTGATGTTGCGGACCTTGCCGGGGAAGATCTCGCTGTTCGCCAGCTGGCCGATGTGCACCGGCAAGGCGCGGGCGCTGGCCGCGGACCAGCGAAACGGCAGCCCCTGATTGCGGGCCGTTGCCGGATGTCCATTCACGATGGCCGCAATGTTGCTCAGGTCGGCCCGAAAACTCACCTCCACGGTCGCCCAGTTCCGCGGCGGCGGCAGCGCTATCGAGAAGCTCACGTCCTTGCCGCTCTGCGGCTCGCGCATATCCAGGCGGATCGTCTTGCCCTGCTGTCGAATGGCAAAAACGCTGGACGCCTGATCTTTGCCGCACAGCAGGATGATGCGCCGGCCCTCGTCCTCGCCGTCCGGCGTCCAGAACTCCAGCGACAGTTTCCAGTCCCTGGAGAAGTCGAAGGTGTTGCCGAGGACATTCACATGGCCCTCCCTGGCACAGTCGAACTCCTGCGCGAGCGACAGACCGTTTTCCGCTCCCGGAGGGCTCCCGCCGGCAACGGGCGTTGGCGTGAAGCCGGCATTGGCGAAGAGCAGCTTGCGGACCTTGACGCTCGATTTCTGTCCGCCGCGCGTGCCGACTTGAAGCAGCGCCGGGCCGGCTGTCAGCGGCTCACGCAGCATGAAGTTCTGATCGGTGGCCTTCGTCTGGCAATGGAGATTCCTGGTATCGGCCTTGTAGGACAGCTTGAATTCGGCCCAGCTTTCTTGCGCCAGCTCGCCCAGATGCACGGGATAGGTGGCCGCGCCCTGGTTCGACAAGAAGGCGATGAAGACCTGCTTGTTCTGCAGCAGCAGATTGAGCGGACCGCAGCTGAGAATGGGATTCTGCTTTTCCCAGTCCTGTGCCCACAGTTCCAGAGACAAATCCCAGTCCTTGCCCAGGTCAAACCCACCCATTCCGAACGAATTGCTCTTGGCGCCATCGACCTCGTACGCGAACGACACGCCGCCGCTGGTGGACGGCGGCGGATCAGTCGGCAGGTCGGGCAGGACCGTCACCTCAAGCGACTTGACATCGATGCTGTGTTTGGGCGAATCGATCCACACCAAGCTGCGCTGCGCCTTGGGCCACTGATTCACTCTGCGATTAACAAGCCGACCATCGACGTGAAGATCTATTTCGCGATTGGTGATGCGTAGGCGGACCGTTTGCCATATTTCGGGAGTCAGCGTGACTGCAAAGGTGTTCTGCAGGCCGCCCACAAAGGTGAAATTGCCGGAAGTGCGCACAACCGCTTCTGCCAGGATCGGCGCCGCATACGTGGCCTTGGTCGCCACCTTGCCCCCCGGCTCGACGTGGATGTGATCGAGTTCAAACTTGCCATTGGCGACGTCCAGGTGCCGCCACTGCTGCGGGACATCGACGGGCTTCTTCTTGTCGCCGGGATCCTTCTTGACGTCGGGATCCTCGCTCGCCGTCTTGATGTCTTTCTTGTCTTTCTTGTCCTTCTTGTTCTGAGCGAGATTGGCATTGACGGGCGATGTGCGATTGCGCGTCAACGAGAAGACCAGGCCTGCGACCAGGAAGAGCAGACAGGCGCCCCCGACAATCAGAGGCCAGCTCAGGGGCCAGCGCGTGCGAGACTTGCCGCGGCGGTGTGCGACACGCACGAGCGGCTCGCTGTCAGCGGCGGCGAAATCAACATCGCCCGCGGCGGCCGGCGCCGTGGTCGCAGCCGTGGTCGCAGCCGTGGTCGCAGCCGCCGGCCGCAGCACCGTGATCGGCATGCGTTGCACCTGAGCGCCTTGCCCGAGAATGCTCGCCACCTGATCTTCCTGGGCAGGCGTCAACGGCCGTACGGTGTCCTGGATCATCAGCTGATCCAGCACCGGCGCCTGTTCGAGCGGCGCCTGGCTGGCCAGTGCCAGGTGGCCGATCAGGTCGTGCAGCGTGGCATCCTGTACTTGCCAGAACTCCTTGAACAGGGGCGATGCCGCCGGCTGGCGCAGGTCCTTCTCGCGGAACAGGAGATTGTCGCCGTTGTCGTAGCGCTGCCAGACGTCCTTGCCGCCGACCACCAGGCCACGCAGCGCGCAATAGATCGACAGCAGGGGAAAGCGATCGAGTTCCGCGTTGTACAGGCCCTCGCGAATGCGCTGCGGATGCTGATACGCTGGATGTCCCACCTCGCCCGACTTGCTGCTGGCCAGTGCGGGGACAAACATGCCATCATAGTCGATGAGCTTGACGGCCAGCGATGTCGCACGGCTGCCCGGGACCAGAATGACGTTGCCATGCTGCAGGTCGGCGTGCGCCAGGTTTGCCTCCCGCAACCGCCTGGCCATGCGCACCCAGATCTGCCCCAATGCTTCCAGCTGATTCTTCTTGTCGAGCGCGGCGCGTACGAACTCATTGAGCAGCAACCCTTCGACCCAGCGCATCTTGAGGATGGGATACCACTCTCCGCGGATGCGGACGCCTTGCTCGAGGTACTGGAAATCGACCGTGAACGGCAGCTTGGCCTGGCCCAATGCCTTGCTGATCTCAAGGTAGCGCTCGCGCAGGCCGGCAATCTCGCGGGTGAAGCACTTGACCGCCCAGCGATTGCCGCTGGACTGGCATTCGAATTCATAGACGTCGGCGAAGTTGCCGGACCGCGGCACCGGCATGCCCAGCGGGTTCAAGGTCGGCTGGCCGGATCTCAGTTCCGGATCGGCAAGCGAGCTTGCCGGATCCTGAATGGCCTCGTTGTAGTCTTGCGAAAGTGGCCAAGCCATGCTGAGCGTCTCCTGGGAACGCCGGGCCAGCGAGACAATCCTTGTGCGTTGCACGCGCTGCGTGCGGCACACGCGTTTCGCGCGTCAGGCGCGGTGTGCCGCCATCAGCGCACCGTCTGGGCGGCACGGGTGCCGATCTCCAGGAAGCGGATTACCGACACCAGGTCGGCATTGAACACGAAGCCGCGCGTGTTGTCGTTGACGGCAAAGCCTTCACCCTTGGCCGCCTCGCGAAACTTGCGCGGCAACACGCTGGACATCCGAAACAAGATTCGCGCCTCCGGATCGGGCAATTCCCCTTCCCGAGAAGGAAATTCTATGGCCCGAACCGGAGACGATGACAGATGGGCGTTGAAAAGCATCACCGCCCCGTCGCTCGTTTGCAGCTTGATCCGCTGGCCGGCAGCTTGCTCTGGATTGCCGTCCGTCGCCTTGCCGTCGGTGATGTTGATCACCAGCGGAGGAAACGCATCGGGAAAACGCTCGATGAAGCCGGCGATCTCCTTGGATGCCTCCCCCAGCGCCTTGCACATGGGCGTGCGACCGCCCGCCGTCGCCTCGAACCACACCGGAAACTTGAACTTTTGCTCGATCAGTCCCCCCGCCCCGTCGGATACCTTGCGCGTGCGCGGCTCGATCCGCAGCGGATGACTGGCGACATCGCTGATGGGCGTCAGCTTGCGTCCGGTCAACTCGCCTCCGAGGGCCCAGCTCACCTGCCCTCCATAGCCGATCACGCCCACATGAAAGTAGTCGCGGATGCCGTCGCTCTTGGCGCACTTGAGTATCAGGTTTTGCAAGAGCCGATTGATGCTATCGGCCACGCCGCTCGACTTCGCCTGCTCCGGCTGCGCGCCGAACGGCTCGGCCATCGAACTCGACTGATCGATGAGAAATACCAGACACGTCGGATTGGCGCGGCTCAACTCGGCTTCGTAAGCCATGATGCTGTTCCAAGAAGTATGCGTTGCACAACCTCATCCATTCTCTCTACCAGTCCCCTCAGGTCAAGAAGAAAAGGAGATGGCGCCAAGGCCAGCGGGCCAGATTGCACCGGTGAGACGAGTCGCGTTCCGGCGCGCAACCCGGCCCGGTAAGGCGGGATTCACACCAGCTGCCAGCGCGAGAGTGCGCGGACAAACCCACGCGTTGCGGCCAGGCGGCGCGCGGCTCCAGCGCCATGCTCGGCCACGCCTCGCGCAATATCGTGCGAGCTTCACTCGACGACTGCGGCACCCCAGCCGTCGTAGTCGACGCCGCACTTTTCCGCCAGCTCCGCGTGGGCCTGCGATGCTGCGACGATCGCATCCTCATCAAGGACCATCTTCTTCACCATCACGATCTGATTCTTCGCGTCCGGGGCTTGCTCGACATAGCCGCGCTGCTCGAGACGTCGCGCTACCCGCCGCAAGCCGCTCTCGTTGCCGGTGAACACAAACTCCAGCGCGTGTTCCTTGGCCGGATCGCTGCCTGCCCTGAGCAGTTCGCGCACGACGCTCTGGTCGGCCAGCATCAGCCAGATCGCCGGCGTGGGACGGACACACTCGTCGAAAAACGTCCAGCCCTCGTGCTCCGAGACATCGATGTCGTACTTCTTGTGGGATAGCATCCATATCCCGACCGGCGGGCGAAAGGAGTCCCAGTCATCGAGCTGGAACACCAGCTCGCGCTGGCCGTTGTGCGTGAGCCGGCCGACCAGACGGCAGGCCACGCGTTCGCGCTCCAGGGCGGCGCACAGCTCGTCTTCGAGAGCGTAGAGGCGGTCCGTCTCGGGGGGGACCGGTCCGCCGTTACGGTTTGGCTTGCGAATCGGAATGATGACGCGCGCAATGGGCCAGCGTGTCCGTGATATCTTGCCTGGCTGCCTCGACGTCGAACGAGACGAACAGCGGCTTGTCGTCGGACTGGGCAACGTAGCTGTCCCAGTCGTCGAACACGACCTGACTTTGCTTTTTGGGCATGTGCTGGATTACTCACTGATGGCATTCCGACGGCATCCAGACACCGCTCAGCCGATCAGTTCGGAAATCGGCGTGCCGAAGGGCAACAGCGATATCGGCCGCCCGGCGTGGTTCAGGAACTGGTGCTCATGGTTGATTCCGAGAAACCTGTAGATGGTCGCCAGGAGATCCTGGGGCTGGACGGCCCGCGTGGTCGGATATTCACCGAGGCGGTTGGTCGCGCCGATCACCTGCCCCATCGGCATGCCGCCGCCGTAGACGAGGGCACAGCCGGCCGCTCCCCAGTGTTCCCGGCCGGGACCGTGGCCGGTGTTGAACGTCTCGCCGTTTGCGTACGAGATTCTCGGAGAGCGGCCAAACTCGCCCACGACCACGAGCAGGACATTGCGATCCAGGCCGCGTTGACCCAGATCCTCGACCAGGGCCGACACCGCCTGGTCGAACTGGGGACCGCGACGCTTCATGACCGTGAAGATATTGCCATGCACGGCATGATCGTCCCAGCCGACGCCGCTCCTGTCGGCATCGCCGCGACCGTCGGGTGAAAAGCGGACCGCCACCACGCTGACGCCGGCTTCCACCAGGCGGCGGGCCAGCAGCGCCTGCTGCCCCGCGGTGTGCAATCCATAGCGCTCGCGCACGCGACGAGGCTCGCGACGCAGATCGAACGCCGCCGTCGCGCGCGGGCTCGTGAGCATTTCCAGCGACCGCTGACGAAATCGGCCCTGCGCTTCGGTCTGACCGGCAATGTCCAGGCCAGGCATGGTATCGAAGCTTGCCAGGAGTCTGCGGCGGTCCTGAAGGCGATTGCCCGAATTGGCCGGATGAGGGCGGAAATGATCCACGCGGAAATCCGGCTGGGCCGGGTCGCCCGTGGCGACGAACGGCTTGTAGGCTGTGCCGAGATAGGCCGGCCCGCCCCGGTGCAGACCGGCGGCATACGGGCCCATCGCCACATATCCGGGCATCGCATCTTGCCGACCGCTTCGCAAGCGATGAATCACCGCGCCAAGATCGGGGTGAGCGCTGGCGCCGGTCGCGTCGGCATCGACATAACCCGTGAGGAAGTAACGCGAACCGTCGGGATGGCCGGAATAAGGCTGATGCAGCGACCGCACGATGGCCAGCTTGTCGGCCAGCCTGGCCAGGCGTGGCAAGATCTCGCTGAACTGAACGCCGACGAGAGCGGTGCGGATGCCACTCAGTTCGCCTCGGTACTCCGCCGGCGCGTTCGGCTTCGGATCGAAGGTCTCGCAATGGCTCGGCCCGCCATCCTGCCAGAGAAAGATCAAGGACGTGTCAGGGCGCGATGGCGCCGACCCGGCCTCGGCCTGCAGCTGCAGGATGCTGCCAAGGTTGAGCGTGCCGATGCCGGTCATGGCCTGCCAGAGAAACGCGCGACGCGCTTCCATGGCTCCGCCGGCTGTGGCTGACCTGCTGTTTGCCATTGCTTCTCAATGTCTGAATGAGACAAGCGCAGGAAACAAGCGGGCACGGTTCCTGGCCGATGCCCGACTAGATGGTATGTGATACGCCGGCCGGAGTCAATGGACCTGAAAGACGGCTTCGACGGTCACAGTCACTTCGTCCCGCCGGTTGACCGACTCGTCGTTCCGATGCGGTACAGATGCGACCTGGTGCGCAGGATGAGGTCGTTGCCGGCGACGGCGGGGGAGGCCATGACGTCGTCGCCGAGGTCGCCGCGGCCGACGAGCGTGTACTTGCGTGCGGCTTCGACGATGAAGGTCTTGCCGTCCTTGCCGAAAAAGTAGATCCGTGAGCCGGCCACCAGCGGCGTGGCGCGGAAACCGTCGGTCAGGCGTTGCTTCCAGATTTCCTGGCCGTCCCTGGCGTCCACGCAGATGGCGACGCCGTTGTTCGTGGCGAGAAAGACCAGGCCTCTGGCGACGACCGGGCTGGCGGCGTCGGGCGTGGCGCCGGCGTATTTCCAGGAGACGTGTGTCTTGTTCACGTCGCCGGCGCCGCCCGCCTTGACGGCGAACAGCGGCCCTTTCATGCCCTGCACGGCATAGACCGTGTCGCCAGCCAGCGTCGGTCCGGAGATGACACGGTTGCCGGTGAAGGCGCTGCAGCGCCAGAGTTGCTTGCCGGTGGCGGGGTCGTAGGCATCGAGCACGTTGCCGCCGAAGACGATCAATTCGGTGCGGCCGTGGGCACGATGCAGGATTGGCGTGGTGTAGGAATCGCCCGGTTCATCGAAAGCGCCGGTGTTGCGCTCGACGTACCAGGCTTCCTTGCCCGTGAGCTTGTGCAGTGCGACGACGTAGCTCTTGCCGCCCCCCTTGGGATCCTGAACGCACTGCGAGATGAGCAGATCGTCCACGATGACGGGGGAATTGGCATGCCCCCACCAGATCGAGTACGGTCCGAAGCGTTCCGTCAGGTTGAGCGCCCACTTCTTGTTGCCGGCAAAATCGAAGCAGACGAGATCGCCGGTGCCGAAATGGGCCCAGACGTGCTTGCCGTTGGTCGTTGGCGACGGGCTGGCCATGTTGTGCTCATCGTGGTAGCGGCCGACGCCCACCGGGCCCTTGCGCCGCGGCGTGCCTTCGCCGATGTCGCGCCGCCAGACGATCTTGCCCGTCCTGGCGTCCAGCCGCAGGAAGACCAGCTGCTTGTCGTCGATCTGCGTGGTCACGAAGATCGCGTCTCCCCAGATGGCGGGAGTCGAGGTGCCCCAGCCCGGTAGCGGCGCCTTCCAGACCACGTTCTCGGTCGCGCTCCAGTGCGTCGGCAGCTTGGCGCTGGCCGTCACGCTGTCGCCGGTGGGGCCGCGCCATTGCGGCCACGTGTCCACCGCCTGTCCGACAGCGGCCTGCCCCATTGTCAAGCACGCCAGCAACGCCATTGCGCACGAGGCCATGTAAACACTCTCCTTGAAAGTCCAGCGGCGACTCCAGGAATATTGTGGCACAATTTCGACGCGGAGGACAGGCTCCAGGCCTGGCGAAATGAATTCCATGGCCTTCGCCCGCTTCATTGCCGCGCTTCCTTCAACCAGCGATCGAGGAAGTCGTAGGCCGTCTTGCGGACCTGCGGCGGGAAGTCGTGGGCACAGTCGGGATAATTCGCGGCCAGCCGGTCTCCGGCGCCGCGCAAGGCGTAGACCGGCCGTGCGGCGGCGATGCAGTCCTTGACGCCGGAGACTTCGAAGTTGCTGTCGCGGAGCGGAGAGCTGGCGAGGAACGGCCGCGGCGCAAACGCCGCCACGATCTCGGGAAAATCGAACGGTACCCTGGCCGGCGAAGAATCATAGAGCCTGGCGATGCGCGGCATGTAGCGATCGCTGGTCCAGCCGCGCAGGTCGCCTTTGTAATACTTCGGAAAGGCGTTGAAGCCGCAGTTGGAAACGAGGACCTTGATGCGCGGCTCGAACACGGCCGTGAACATGGTGTTGTGCCCGCCCAGCGAGTGCCCGATGCAGCCGATGCGCTCGCCGTCCACCTGGGGCAACGACTGCAACAGATCGATGGCCCGCATGTTGTTCCAGATGGCCTTCATCGTGCCACTGACGAACTCGCTTTTCTTGAAGTCGAACGGGTATTCGCCGAAGCTGGGATAATCGATGGCGAGTGTCACGTAGCCACGCTCGGCCAGGTGCAGCGCGTAGTGCAGGCTGGGCAGCCCGCCCAGCCCCGCCGGTTCCTTGCTGCCGAGCGCCCCGTTCGTCTGATGCAGACACAGGATGCCGGGGACCTTGTCCTTGACGCCGGCCGGCAGGAACAGGTAGCCGGGCACGCGCTCGCCCCTGGCGACTGCAAACGTCAACTTCTTGCGGATGAATCGCGGCGTCCTGACCTCGTCGAGGTACTTGACGTCGAGCGGAACCTTCTTGCTCGCATCCGGCAACGGCCCCATGACCTTTTCCATGTTGGCGACGATGTGGGCGCGCCGCTTGGCCCAGTCGGCCGGCGTCTTGACGGCATGCTCCTTGCCGGACGCGTCGCGCCAGACGAGCAGCTTCGTCTTGTCCGCATAGACGGAAACGGGTTCCTGACCGGAGACGACGGCGGCCGACGCGCTCAGGAAAATGATGGCGATCACTTTGTTCATGGTTCAACCTTGGTATCAAGCGGATTCTTCTCTGTCCGTGCGCCGGCTCCAGCGGCGGGCCAGCGTGAAGATCGGGGCGAGCGGCAGTTCGAAGCCGGGCAACAGCGGCGTCCGGTAAATTTGCCCTTCGCGAAAGACGCGCTTCTTGATCCTGCCGCCGACTCGCGAGTAGACAGTCATCGTGTCGCGGAAGCGGTCGAAGATCCAGTACTCCTGCACGCGGATCGCCATGTACTCGCGGCGCTTGACATCGTAATCGCGATCCTGGTTGCGCTTGCCCTTCGAGACAACCTCGGCAATGATCGTCGGCGGCTCGTTCTTGCGCGGCAAGCGGCCCAGACCCGCCCAGATGACCCGGTCGGCCTTGCGGCGATGGCGACGGTTGCGACCGGTGCGCACCGTCTGCTCCGGCAAGGTCGCGTCCAGCGCGCCCCCCTGGGGATGGGTCTTCTGATAATGCAATAATTGGTAGCCCAGTTCCTCGTTGGGGCCGGTTTCGCTCTCGGATGGAATCGGCGACACGACGAGCGCTCGGTTGATGAGTTCGTAGCGCCGGCCCGCGACGAACTCGGCGCGATCGAACTCGCGCGGCGACATGATGACGCCGCTGGCACGCGGACCGAGTTTTTCCAGCAATGCCGCCATGACGATCTCCTCACTGGCTGCGAAAGTCCTTCGCGAACGCCGCCGGCGTCAGGTCCGCGCCGGTGGCGTGGCGGGTCAGCTGGTTCCAGCTCAGCGTGCGGCCGGGGTCGAAGACACGCTTTTGCATGAACGCGCCGACCTTCTTGTTGCCGACGTAGACCACGCCGTCCGGTTGTGCCCCGCCGTACACGTCCCGGGCGATGGCGTGGTGCACCTGCGAGGCGAACATCTCGCCCATCATGTAGTTGTGGTAGTAGACGGGGGCCACGATGATGTGGATCTTGCTGCCGTAGTCCGGAGCGTTGCGGCCCTCGGGGCGGCGCAGCAGTTGATAGCGCTCGACCTGGTCCCACCAAAGCTTGTTGAGGTCCTGGTCCGGGTTCTCGTACATGCCCTTCTCGAAGCGCAGCATCACCTGGCACCAGCGCGAGAAGACCAGCAGCTTGTTGCGCATCATCTTGCTGGCCGTCGCGTCGAACGCCTTGGGATCGGCGACCTCGACGCCCATCTTCTCCAGCCAGCCACGCCGCTTCGACAGCCGCTCGAAGAGCATGGCCACGCCCTCGGTCGCCAGGATGTGCGAATCGGTGCGCAGGACATACGGCAGCTTCTCGGGAATGTTGATGCTGGAGTACACCGCGTGGCCGAACTCGTGCAGCATCGTGGACATCCAGTACTCGTTGGGGACGATGTTGGCCAGCACGCGGACGTCCGTGCCATCGCGGGTGATGTCGGTGCAGAAGGCATGCGGGTTCTTGCCCTTGCGCGGCGCAAAGTCATTGTTGGAGCGCTCGATGACCAGGTCGATGGGCAGGCCGATGCCGCGATAGAAGTCGCGGCACAGCCGGACGATGTCGGCCGTCGCGAAGATCTTGTCGAGGTCCGTCTTGAAGACGCCGGGCGCCTCCTGGAAGAATGGATCGTGGTAATGCCAGGGCCGCAGCTCATCCACGGTGACGTTGCAGTTCCTGGCCAGGATGGCGTCCATCTCCGCCTTGGCCTGCTTGAACGGCTCGCGCGTCAGTTCATCGAGCTCGTCGAAGAGCTTGATGAGGGCGTCGCCGTTCTGTTCGTTGAGGAAGAGCTGCATGGCGTGGAAGTTCTTGAAGCCGAGCTTCTTGGCGGCCTCGTTGCGCAGGCCGACCAGCTCGCGCAGCTCCTTCTCGACGACCTTGCCGACCTCCTTGCTGGCTTCCCAGACCTGCTTGCGCTTGGCGGACAGCGTGGACTTCTTGAGCACGTCGCGGACCTCGCCGTCGGTCAGCTCCTTGCCGTCCACCTTGGCGCGGAAGGTGGAGAACTTCTTCTCGATGGAGTTGCCGAGGGCCGTCATCTTCTTGAGCAGCTCCGGCTCAAGCTGCTTTTCCAGGTAGATGAGGTAGATGACATCGACAGCCCGGCGCACGATCGGGTTATCGATCCCGGCTTCCTTGACAAACTTGATCTCGGCAAAGGCAGCCTTGTCGGAAAGGACGGCGTCAATCTTGTTCTGCGCCTCTTCCTTGCGCTTGTAGTCCTCGTCCTTGCCGGTGATGTTGGCATCCCACCAGGCGCGGTTGGCGGCGATCTCCAGCGGCCGTACGATCTTGCTGTAATCCGCCACGACCTTGCGCGCCGGCGCGTCGCCGTCCTGGGCCGCCGCGGATGGCCGCGAAACCATCCATTGCAAGCAGATGAGCAGCAAGCCAACCGATAGCAAGATGCGAAGCGCCAGCATGTGGTTCTCCCTATGCGCTGAAGCCGACCGATGCGGCCGAGTTGCGTTCATCCTATCGATCCGGCGACGGCGTCAGTAGTCGCTCGCGCCCGGAATAGTCTAAGTTGGATCGATGAACGCCTGTGATTTGCCTCCAAGGAAATACAGAAAGCCGACCAGAAATCCGGCTCCGGGTCGCAGCGAGAACAAGCCGCGATCCTGGCGGCGTCTCGGGGCGTTCGACGACTTGCCCATAGAATTGTCGATGGCACAGCTACGTCATCGTCGTCCTGGCCGATTGAGGCCCTCGCGTTTCCGGCTTCATAGCGGCCTGGGAACCGCGGCGGGAGATTTTCGCCATGTCATCCAGTCCTGAGCCGGCCCGCGCTACCGAGTCCTACCAGCCCGACTGGGAGGCCGACGGCGCCGGCGACCTGTTTGCCGGGCGTTTCAAGATCCGCGAAAAGCTCGGCGAGGGCGGCATGGGGCGTGTCTACGTCGCCGATCAAGTCCAGCCCGTTCAGCGGCGCGTCGCCATCAAGGTGCTCAAGGCCGACCTGGAAGGCGCCAGCGCCCTGGCCCGTTTCGAGCAGGAGCGGCAGGCCCTCGCCCTGATGGACCACCCCAACATCGCCAAGGTCTTCGACGGCGGCACCGACGAGCAGGGTCGGCCCTTCCTCGTCATGGAGCTGGTCAAGGGCATCCCGATCACGAAGTATTGCGACCAGGAAAAACTCACGCCGCACGAGCGCCTGGAGCTGATGGTGCCGGTGTGCCAGGCGGTGCAGCACGCGCACCAGAAGGGCATCATTCACCGCGACCTCAAGCCTTCCAATATTCTCATCGCGCTTTATGACGGCAAGCCGGTGCCGAAGGTCATCGACTTCGGCGTCGCCAAGGCGACCGCCCGGCGGCTGGCGGAGCACACCATCTACACGGAAGCCGGCACCATCGTCGGCACGCTCGAGTACATGGCCCCCGAACAAGCGGAGCTGAACAACCTCGACATCGACACGCGGGCCGACATCGACTCGCTGGGCGTCATGCTCTATCAGCTGCTGACAGGCAGCCCGCCATTCACGCGCGATCAGTTGCGCGGCGTCGCCTACGGCGAGATGCTGCGCCTGCTCCGGGATGTCGAGCCGGCGCGGCCGAGCACGCGACTGTCGAGTTCCAACGAACGGCCCGTCCTGGCTTCCCAGCGCAAGCTGGAGCCGAAACGGCTGACCCGATTGCTGCGCGGCGACCTCGACTGGCTCGTGATGAAGTGCCTGGAGAAGGAACGATCGCGGCGCTACGACACGGCCAACGCCCTGGCGCTGGACTTGCAGCATTTCCTGCGCGACGAGCCGGTCTCGGCAGGTGCGCCGAGCGCCGGCTACCGGCTGCAGAAGTTCGTACGCCGGAACAGGGGGCCAGTATTGGCGGCCGCGCTCGTGATGCTGGCCCTGGTCGTGGGAATCATCGGCACGACCTGGGGCCTGATCCAGGCCGACGTCGCGCGGCGCGACGCAGAGGCGGCGCAAGAAAGGGAGGCGAAGCAGCGCCAGGCGGCCGAGGCGAAAGAGAAGGAGGCCAAGGAGGCGGCGGCCGAGGCCAAGGCGGTTCTGGAGTTTTTCCAAAACAAAGTGCTGGCCGCAGGTGGTCCGGAAGGGCAATGGGGCGGGCTCGGCAGGGACGTCACGCTGCGCAAGGCTCTCGATGCCGCCCGCGTCGAAGTGGGTAAGCGTTTCAAGGACCGGCCCATTATCGAGGCGGCGGTGTTGAAGGTACTCGCCGACACCTACTGGTACCTTGGCCAATGGGAGGAAACGATACCGATGTTCGAGCGAGCCCTGGCGCTGCGGCAGGCGCACCTGGCGAAAGACCATCCGGACACGTTGTTGAGCATGCAGGATCTTGGGTTCGTCTATTGCCATACCGACAGACTGGATAAGGGACTGCCGTTATACGAACAAACCGCAACCCTCATGGAGGCGCGGCATGGCGCCGATCACGCCGACACCCGCGAGGCTATCGCCGAGCTCGCCTGGACTCATGTCAACTTCACCGGCCAGTACGACCGGGCGGTCACTCTTTTTGAGCGTAGCCTGAAGTCAGCCACGCTTCCCGCAGGTTCTTACTAAGGTTTTGCAAAGCTGCAGCTGGCCTTGTCAAAATGGGCAATTTCGTTCAAATTCCTGGTAATTTCACATGGCGCACGACGACCACGGAGGGTCCGGTCATGCCAGGGATTGTCGAGTTCCC
>Ga0194131_10001023_pt1 | contig 48513 bp, 40 predicted proteins | sample TA2KigO120mmetaG_FD_148631 | JGI IMG/M metagenome (GOLD analysis project Ga0194131, IMG submission 148631) | Freshwater microbial communities from Lake Tanganyika, Tanzania - TA2015053 Kigoma Offshore 120m | ecosystem: Environmental > Aquatic > Freshwater > Lake | place: Tanzania: Lake...
TTGGCTAGCGCGTTTGACTGGGGGTCAAAAGGTCGTGGGTTCAAATCCCGCCAGCCCGACTCCTCACTCCGAAGCGGAAGGCCCCAGCGCCTTCCGCTTCGTCGTTCCGGGGTCGCGGAGCACGAAGTCCTTTGCAGCTAATTTTGGAAGCAATGTCCCCCACAGGGCCTTGCGGACAATGCCCGTGATGGATTCACCGTTGCCAACGAACATGCTGCCCGGGATCGCTTGGACGATCGCCTCGCTCGGTGGACTGCTCGCCGCAGGCTCGGTCGTTCATGGCGCACCGCAAGGCGGCTCGGGCGCTGGTGTGCCCTACCAGCATGCCTCGTCGATCGATGGCGCGCCGCTCGAAGGCCTGGTCTTCGTGCCTCCGACGGTCAATCCGTCCACGCCCACCGCACTGGTCATCTACCTGCATGGCGGTGGTGGACTTGGCATCGTGCCCCAAGGCTGGGCCACGCAGCTTCAGGCGCGCGGCTGGATCCTGATCGCACCCCACGGTCGACGCTGGGCACTGGCGGACCCGGCGCTCTGCCCGAGCAATCCCAACGCAAGCGGGATCTGCAACTGGTGCACCTCGGCCGCGTATGTGGACAATCCGTTCGATCCCGCGGTCGGTCCGGGCGAGCAGGACATCCTGGACTCGATCGCATGGGCAAGGTCGACCTACAACATCAACGCTGACCGGATCTACCTCACCGGATTCTCGATGGGTGGGCGCGGTACATACCAGATCGGGCTGCGCAATCCACACCTGTTCGCGGCCATCGCACCCTGCGCGCCGGCGTCGGACATGTTCGAGATCTTCGTCCGCGATCCCAATGGACCGGACCGCTGCAAGAAGTACATGCTCCATGACGGCAACGGCGGACTCGAGCCCGGCGACAGTGGCGCAACGGACGCCATGTACTTCCAGACGAGTGCGCGGTTCCTGATCGAGAACGCGATGAACCTGCCCGTCCATCACAGCCACGGCACGCAGGATGCTCTGGCGTACAACCTGGTGTCCCAGCCGACGCAGTACCTGCATGGCGCACACATGCTCTCGAACACATCGTTCTCGGGATGCCACGGCACCAGCGACCTCTGCTTCGGTCACACGCCGACCTTGAGCGAACTCGCGGCGCGCTTTCCCGGGCGCTACACCTGGAGTTCCACCTTCACGCCTGTCGCGCACGTTCTTGATACGGCATGGATCAACGGCATCTTCGGGCATTTCGATGCATCGATTCGACCTGCAACGACCCCATCGATCCTCTACAAGACCTACACGGATACCGCGCGTCGGAGCGGCTGGCTCGAGGTGGACAGCGCCGTGCCGTGGACTGGAGAGCCTGCAGCGAGCCTCGCTGACGCCGTGCCGGCGTCCAACTCGATTTCGATCCGCACCTGCCGGGCACGAGCGGTCACGGTCGATCTCCCGGCGGCTCAGCTCAGTCTCACGCCGAGCCAACCGTTGACGATGGTCGTCGGTCGACTCGATCCTGCGGGACTTGATCCGGCACTCAACCAGAACGGGGCACCCGACCAGACGACGATCCGCGTACGAGGCGCCGCCGCATGCGGTCCACTGATCGCCACGATCAATGGACAACCGACGCCACCAGGCTTCGTGCGTTGGAGCGGAGACGCCATCGAGCTCGGACCAATCGGGCTGCCGGTCCCGATCAGTTCGGCGCTCACCGTGACGGTCACCCAGACCTCCTGCCAATCGCCGTGCCCCGCGGATCTCACCATGGACCGAGTCATCGACGGCGCTGACCTTGCGTTGGTGCTTGCAGGATGGGGCCAGCAGGACTCCGCGGGAGATCTCGATGGAAGCGGCAGCATCGACGGGCAGGACCTTGCCTTGGTCCTTGCGGCATGGGGGCCGTGCAGATAGGCCGCGCCCGCGCGCCCGTCACGCCTCCACTGCCTCTTCGGCTGACCGGTCGGTGCCGCCGCCCCGTGGATCGATGCGCACTAGGCCTGCGTCACCGCCACCCAGCGACCTGTGCGTGCGCTCTCGAGCACCGCGTCGCACACATGCTGCGTGCCGAGCGCATGGCGGAAGTCGGGGTATGCGCGTGGGGACTTCGGTGCATCGAGACTGCGCAGGAACTCGTAGAGCCCGTGCACGAAGGAGTGCTCATAGCCCAGGCAGAGACCCGGCACCCACCACGTGCCGGCGTACGGATGGTCGCCGTCGGTGCAGTGGATGCTCGACCAGCCGCGGCGGTCGCCCTGCACCGAGTGATCGAAGTAGCTCAGGCGGTTCAGGTCGTGGAGGTCCCACGCCAGGCTCTTGTGCTCGCCGTTGATCTCGAAGGTGTAGAGCGCCTTGTGGCCACGCGCATAGCGGGTGGACTCGAACACCGCCATTGAGCCGTTCTTGAACCGCGCGAGGAACGCGCAAGCGTCGTCGATCTTCACCGGCTGCTTCGTGCCGGTTGCCGTGTGGATGCGTTCCTTGATGAAGGTCTCGGTCATCGCACCCACCGACACGATGTCGCCGTTGATCCAGCGCGCGGTGTCGATGCAGTGGGCGAGGAGGTCGCCGGTCACGCCCGAGCCCGCCACCTTCGCGTCAAGGCGCCAGAGGCCCGTACCGCCCTGCGGCAGATCGGCGGAGATCGTCCAGTCCTGCAGGAAGTTCGCGCGGTAGTGGAAGATCTTGCCGAGCTCGCCCGATGCGACGATGTTCTTCGCAAGCGTGACCGCTGGCAGGAAGCGGTAGTTGTACCAGACGAGGTTCGGAAGCCCCGACTTCTCGACGGCTCGTGTCATCGCCGCACCCTGCTTCCCGTCGAGCGCAAGCGGCTTCTCGCAGAGGATCATCTTGCGGTGCTTCACGCAGGCGAGGGCGATCTCCATGTGGGAGTCGTTGGGCGTGCAGATGTCGACCGCATCGATGTCATCACGCGCCACGAGCCTGCGCCAGTCGGTCTCGACATGCGAACACTGCCACGCAGCGGCGAACTCGCGCACCTTCTCCCCGTTGCGGCCGCAGACGGCCTGCAGGACGGGCCGGCGGCCCGTGCGGAAGAAGTGCCCGGCCTGGTGAATCGCGTTCGCATGCGCGCGACCCATGAATCCGTAGCCGATCAGGCCGATGCGAAGGATCCCGGGTTCGCGGACGCTGACTCTCGGAGTCGGCGATGCCGGGGTGCCCTTGGTCTTGGTGGTCTGCTTCTTTGCCATGATTGGGTCTCCTCTCCGGGGCCTCAGCCGCCAATCGATGCACGCACGGCGAGCATCGACTTCAACACCGTGTTCCAGGTGTCCTGCTTCTCGAGCAGCGCATTCGGGAACATGCAGCCATCCCAGCAGATGTGCCGGATCCCGCGTCCGGCCGCACCGTCGAGCCACTTCGCCGAGCACGCTGGGATGTCGAGCTTGCCGTTCGGATCGTCCGCCGGACAGTGGCGGCCGGTCCTGTCATGCGACCCCGTGCCGTGCACGGTGCCGTCGCTTTGCGCGACATGGAAGTCGATCGTCCAGGGACGCAGCGCGTCGACGAGCTTCGCGTAGGCCTTCTCGAACTCCTTCCTCGAATGTTTCGTGCCGAGCAGCGCCGTCTTGGGAGAGTTGACACCGAGCAGGTAGAGGTAGGTGTGCGCGAGGTCGGCCTGGAAGCCGACGGTCCCCGGCAGGTCGACCGTCTCGAGCACCGCGAGCATCGCCTTCCACGAGTGCATGCCGGCCCAGCAGACCTCGCCCTCGGCGGCGAGCCGCTCGCCATGGCCCGCGGCGACCATCCCTGCTTCGCGGAAGGTGGCTGCGATCCTCCGGATCGCCTTGGACTCGTTCTTCGCCGCCGCCTTCGTTCCGGTCGCACTGTCGATGCGGATCACTCCGGAGCGACGCACGCCGTGCTCATTCAGGACACGACCGATGCGACAGGCCTTGCGCACCGCGTCGATGAATCGCGCCCGCTCCTCGGCAGAGCCCATCGCGCTGTCCCCGACAGTCCCAGGCCAGACCGGCGCCACGAGCGAGCCGACCGCGAGGCCCTTCGCGGCGATCCGGTCCGCCATCCGTCGAAGGTCGGACTCGCTTGCATCCGGATCGATGTGAGGGTGGAACAGGAAGAGATCGACGCCGTCGAACTTCTGCCCATCGACGGATGCTTTCTCGGTGAGCTCGAGCATGCGGTCGAGCGAGATCGGGGGGTGATCGGTTCCCGGCTCCTTCCCGACGAGACCCGGCCACATGGCGTTGTGAAGCTTCATGGCATTCTCCTTGGAGCAGACACGGTACGAAGCACTGGACGGGTCATGGCCTCACCTGCACGATGATCAGGGCCGGTGCGCACCGACCCTCGGTGCGTCAGGGTTCACTTCGGGACCGAAGTAGCGAAGGCAGACCAGCGGCTCGGTCGTCGAGGCGTTGGTGAAGGTGACTCCCCGGCGCGCGCCGGCCTCGGTGCAGAAGTACTCGTCGTTGGTGAGCTCGCGGAAGCGGATCAGTCGTGGGCTCGACAGCGGCTCGCCGTTGATCGTGCCGGTCCCCTGCACGCAGGTCAGGCCGTACGCGCCGTTGTCGGTGATGGTCGCCGTGGCGCCCGGCTCGACCGTCAGTTCCTTCGCGGTGAAGCATTCGAAGCCGTTCATCGTCCCGTAGATGATCCAGCGGTCGTGCCAGCCATCGCCCTTCGCAGCCGTCACCGGCTCGAGGTAGCGGTTCGCCTTGAAGTTCGGGTCGACATTCTTCTCCCAATCGAGTTGCTCGACAATGAAGTCGAGGTCGCGGTGCTTCTCCTTCGGCATGTCCTTGACGAGAAGTTCCCACGGCACCGGGCGACCTTCGACGAGCGACTGGTACATCGCGAAGACATCGCTTCCCCACTGCGGTTCGTAGGTGCAAAGCGAACCCGGTGCGTGCAGGACGCGCGGCTCCATGATCCATCCCGTGCCGACCTTCAGGCGATAGGCCTGCGACAGGTCGAGGATGCCGTTGTCGCCTTCGTTCCACCGCTCGAGGCAGCGGCGCACATCTTTCTTCGTCGTGCCCGGCACGAGACCCATGAAGGTGTGCGGGAAGTTGTTGCCGACCGGATTGTGCTGCGGTGGGAAGTAGTACGCCTCGGGCTTCCCCTCCTGCCCGACGAGCGCAGCCTGCGCGTCATCCTGGTGCATGTGGTGAGGGATCGGCCCCATGTTGTCGAAGAACTTCGCATACACGGGCCACTTGCCGTAGCGCGACCAGATGCGCTCACCGATCAGGTCGCTGCCGCATTCGGCCACGGCTTGCTTGAGCGTGAAGCGCTCGCGTCCAACCACGCAATACGACAGCCCCTCGTCGGGCTCGCGGTGATCGTTCGCGGCTTCGGTCGTCGAACTGAACCAACGCTCGTCGATGCCGCCGCGATGCAGCCCGTACGCGTAGGTGTCGTCTGGGTGCAACTTGATCCGCAGGCCCGGCTGCAGGAAGGACCGCGGCACCCAGCAGGGCGCGAGCCGCAGCAGCCCTTGCGTTCGAGAGAGTTCCGCACTGACCGTGCGAAGGATGCCTTCCTTGCGAACGGTCAGTTCGGTGGTCGAGGTCGGAGCTCGCATGGTGCGGCAGTATCGCGCATTCGGCGGACCAAGGCCGGCTGGCCACGATGCACCCAATGCCGCGGAGGATCCGGTCCCGCGGCATCCACGAGCCTGCGACGCCGGACAGGTCCCCGCAGTCCACGCGCCCAACGCCCGAGAACGCCGCAGCCGGCACGCCGGGACTTCGGATCTCGTACTGTGGGCTCCATGGCATCGCCATCCCACCCGAGCGACCGGACCCTCGCCGCCATCCTCCCACGGCTCGGCCGATTGTCGATCGAACTGCCCTCATGGGGCTTCGCGGATACCGGGACCCGGTTCGGCAAGTTCCTGCAGGACGCGGCGGCCCTGAGCCTCGACGACAAGCTCGATGACGCGGCCGAAGTCCATCGCGTCACCGGCTGCTGTCCGCAGGTCGCCGTCCATGTGCTGTGGGATGTGCCCGAAGGCGGCGCATCCGCACTCGCGAACGCCGCGGCACAGCGCGGTCTGCGCATCGGCTCCATCAATCCGAATGTCTTCCAGGACCAGTGCTACAAGCATGGCTCGGTCTCGAACGAGGACCCGTCGATCCGGCGCCGTGCGATCAACCACCTGCTGGAGTCGGTGCGACTGGGTCAGGCGGTCGGCTCGCGCACCCTCGCACTCTGGTTCGCGGACGGGACCAACTATCCGGGACAGGGCAGCATGATCCGCCGCAAGCGCTGGTTCACCGAGGCCCTTGCCGAAGTGCACGCCGCGATGCCTGCCGGCATGACGATGCTCGTGGAGTACAAGCCCTTCGAGCCCGCCTTCTACCACACCGACATTGCCGACTGGGGCATGGCGTGCGCGCTCGCGCGCCGGGCAGGACCGCAGGCCAAGGTCCTGGTCGACACCGGTCATCACCTTCCGGGGCAGAACATCGAGCACATCGTGGCGTTCCTCGCCGACGAAGGCATGCTCGGAGGCTTCCACTTCAACGACCGCCACTACGCCGATGATGACCTGACCACCGGTTCAATCGACCCCTACCGGGTCTTCAGGATCTTCGTCGCGATCGCGGAGGCCGAGCGTGCGCTCGGACACGACCTGCCGATCGACTACATGATCGACCAGTCGCACAACCTCAAGCCCAAGATCGAGGCGATGGTGCAGACCGTGACGACGGTGCAGGAACTCTTCGCGAAGGCCCTGCTCGTCGATCTGGACGCGCTCGATGAAGCGCGGCGGCGACGGGACATCGTGGCCGCCGAGGAGTGCCTGAAGCACGCCTTCGCGACCGATGTGCGTGCAGTGCTCGCAGCGTGGCGCGAGTCGCGCAGCTTGCCGGCCGACCCGCTCGCTGCGCACCGATCGTCTGGCTATGAGTCCCGTGCAGCGGCCGCTCGACTGCCGCGCAAGCGCGCGTCCGGTGGTTCGTACGCATGAGCACCCGTCGTCACATCGCGATCGATCTCGGCGCATCGGGAGGGCGCGTGATCGAGGTGCGCATCGGCGCGGGTGAACTCAGGATGATCGAACTCCACCGGTTCGCCAACGCGCCAGTGACCGCACCGCATGCCGGCACAACGCTGCTCCACTGGCCGATCGAGCTGATCTGGGCCGGGATCCTGGACGGCCTGCGTGCGGCGGCCCGGGGCGGCCGCGTCGATTCGATCGGCATCGACTCCTGGGCGGTCGACTACGCGCTCATCGATGGGCACGGCGAGCTGGTGCGTCCGATCGCCGCGTACCGTGATCCCCGCACGCGGGAACCCTTCGCCCGGCTTCGTGCATCGCTTGGGGATGATGAGATCTATCGACGGACCGGCATCGCCTTCCAGCCCTTCAACACGATCTACCAGCTCGCCGCCGATGCGGTCGACCCGACTCGACCGCTGGATCGAGCGGAGCGGATGCTGCTGCTGCCGGACTACATCGCCAGCCGCCTCTGCGGTGCGATGGTCGCCGAGCGCACCAACGCGAGCACCACGCAGCTGCTCGATGCGCGCACCCGCTGCTGGTGCCCGCGCCTCGCGGCCGCTGCGGGCGCACCGATGCACCTCTTTCCCGACCTCATCGATGCGGACTCCGCAGAACCGCTCGGTGGGCTGCTCGCGGTCATCGCCAAGGCGACCGGACTCGCTGTCGGCACGCCCATCCTCGCGGTCAACAGCCATGACACGGCCTCGGCGGTGCTTGCTGCTCCCATCGATCCAGCGCACGATCTCTACATCTCGAGCGGTACCTGGTCGCTCGTCGGCGCCGAACTGCGCGCCGCCGTGACCAGCGATGACGCGCGCACGGCGAACCTGACCAACGAGCTGGGTGCATTCGGCTCGGTCCGGTTTCTCCGCAATGTGGCCGGACTCTGGCTCGTGCAGCAGTTGGAGGCCGGGTTCGCCCGCGCCGGGCGGGCGCGCTCGTGGCCCGAACTCGTGGCCCTTGCCGAGGCAGCAGAACCGCTGCGCAGCCTCGTCGACCCGGACGATCCTCGGTTCTTCGAGCCCGGCGACATGGCTGAGCGGCTGCGAGAGGCCTGCTCGGCCCGTGGCGAGCCGTCGCCGGACTCGGATGGTGCGCTCGTCCGCTGTGCACTCGATAGCGTTGCGCTCGCCACAGCCCGCGCCGTCGATGCCATCACACGCGCTGGCGGGCTCTCGCCGAGCCGGATCGTGATCGTCGGCGGCGGCTCGGCGAACGGATTCCTGAACCAACTCGTCGCCGATGCAACCGGCCTGCCCGTCACCACCGGCCCAGTCGAGTGCACGGCCATCGGCAACGCCCTGATGCAATACGCCGCCCTCGAGGGGATCGACTCGGCTGCTCCGCTGCGCGCGATCGTCCGGGCAGCGTCGGGGAACGATGCGATGGAACGCCATCCGGGACGCGACATGCACGCTCGGATGCAGGATGCCGCGCCGCGGCTACTGTGGTGCCGCTCCTCACTGAAAGTACCGACCTCCATGACCGCCGCCCCTTCGCCTTTCGTCAACCGCACCTGGAACGACACCGACTCGGCGCGGCTCGACCCCGTCGATCTGCTGGTCTATCGATCGAACCGCCTCGGCGACGACCAGCGGGTCACCAACACAGGCGGCGGCAACACCTCGAGCAAGGTGATCGAAACCGATCCGCTCACTGGTGCCCGTGAGCGTGTTCTCTGGGTGAAGGGATCCGGCGGCGACCTGCGCACCGCAGGGCGAGAGTTCTTCTCCTCGCTCTCGCTCGACAAGCTGGAGCAGCTCAAGTCCGTCTACGCCGCGCGAACGCCGCGTGGAATCAAGACCCAGGCCGAGGATGACATGGTCGACCTCTACCGGCACTGCACCTGGAACCTCAATCCGCGTGCCACCTCAATCGACACCCCGCTGCATGCCTTCGTGCCCCACGCCCATGTGGACCACACCCATCCCAACGCGCTCATCGCCATCGCCGCCTGCACGCGGGGCAAGGAGGCGATGCGCGAGGTCTTCGGCGACGAACTCGAATGGCTTCCGTGGATGAGGCCGGGGTTCGAGCTGGGGCTCGCGCTCGAACGGCTCTGCGCCGACCATCCCAGCGCGGTCGGCGCGATCATGGGCCAGCACGGTCTCATCAACTGGGCCGATGACCCGCGGGAGTGCTACGACCTCACGCTCTCCCTGATCGCCCGCGCGGCGGAGTATCTGGCGGCCCACGACAGGGGAACGAAGACCTTCGGCGGATGCAAGGTCGCCGCTGCCTCGGACGAGGCGCGTCGTGCCCTGCTGGTGCGGTTCCTCCCCTTCCTCCGTGGCAAGGTCTCCACGCGCCGGCGCATGATCGGCACCGTCCACCATGACGCAGCCACGCTCGAGTTCGTCTCGAGCGCCGATGCGGCACGCCTGGCCGAGCTCGGCACCTCGTGCCCGGATCACTTTTTGCGCACCAAGATCAAGCCGCTCTTCCTGGACTTCGATCCCAACACGGGCTCCTTCGACGACCTCTGCGCCAAGACGGAGGCCGGCCTTGCGCAGTATGTGAAGGACTATGCGGCGTACTACGACGCCTGCCGCCATCCCGACAGCCCGGCCATGCGGGCACCCGAACCAACCGTGATCCTGGTGCCCGGGATCGGCATGATCGCCTGGGGGTCGTCGAAGTCCGAGAGCCGAACCACGGCCGAGTTCTACCGGTGTGCGATCGAAGTGATGCGGGGTGCCGAGTCGATCGGCGGGTACGGCGCGCTGCCTCGGCAGGAAGCATTCGACATCGAGTACTGGCGACTTGAGGAGGCCAAGCTGCAGCGGATGCCCAAGCCCAAGCCGCTGGCCGGGCATGTGAGCGTGATCGTGGGTGCTGGCAGCGGCATCGGCCGGACGACCGCGTCGATGCTTGCCGCCGACGATGCCTGCGTGGCCTGCGTCGACCTCGATGCAACCGCTGCCGGAGAGACGGCGCGTGGTCTTGAGCGATCGGTCGGCAAGGGCATTGGCGTCGCCGGCAGCGGGATCTCGGCATGCGGACCGTCGATCGCGCTCTCCTGCGACGCGACCGACCGCAGCGCCGTGCGTCGCATGCTCGACGATGTCACGCTGGCCTACGGCGGCATCGATGAACTGGTGGTGACCGCCGGACTCTTCCCGACGCCCGGGCCGGATGGCCGCACCAGCGATGGCGACTTCATGCGAGCGATGCAGGTCAATGTGCTTGCACCGGCGGTGCTCATCGAAGAAGCAGCCGCGACGATGGCCCCGCAGCGACTCGTCTGCAGTGCTGTGGTCACGACGAGCGTCAATGCCGTCGTCGCCAAGAAGGGATCCAGTGCCTACGACGCATCCAAGGCGGCGGCAAACCATCTCGTGCGTTCGCTCGCCGTGACCTTCGCGCCGTTCCTGCGCGTGAATGCCGTGGCACCGGCGACGGTGATCGAGGGCAGCACGATGTTCCCGCGGGCCCGGGTGATCGCGAGCCTGCGGAAGTACTCGATCCCCTTCGAGGAATCGATGACCGATGCCCAGCTCGTCGAACGCCTTGGTCGCTTCTATGCCGAGCGCACGCTGCTGAAGGTGGTGATCTCGCCGCAGGACCAAGCGGCTGCCATCCGCTTCTTGGCAGGACCGGAGAGCTCACGCACGACAGGACAGGTGCTCCATGTCGACGGTGGTCTCGCCGATGCCTTCGTGAGGTGATCCCATGCAACGCATCTGCTTCTTGCTCAAGGTCCGTACCGAGCGATTGGCCGAGTACCGCGAGCGCCACAAGGCCGTCTGGCCGGAACTGCTGGCTGCGCTCTCCAGGCACGGCTGGACGAACTACTCGCTCTTCCTGCGCGATGATGGACTGCTGGTCGGCTACTGCGAGACACCGGACTTCGCTGCCGCCGTCGCCGGCATGCAGTCGGAAGAGGTGAATGCCCGGTGGCAGCGCGAGATGGCACCATTCTTCGAATCGCTCGGCACCGGTGCAGCCGACACCTCGATGCAAGCGCTCGACGAGGTCTTTCACCTCGCCTGACGAAGCTCCATCCCCTTGCGGTGGCCGCACCGCCGCCCCCCCCACATCACTGATCAGGGGCAGGCACCCCACGACCCCAGCACCACGGCAAGATCGGCACCGGAAACGAGGCCATCGCCGGTGAGATCCATCGGACAAGCACTGCAGGCACCCCAGGCACCGAGTACCCGCGCCAGATCACTGCCACTCACCTGCCCATTGCCGTCAAGGTCTGCAGGGCATGTTGCCTGCGCCGGCAGTTCCACGATGAAACCCCGCCGCTGGTTCTGTGCCCATGTGTCATCGAGGCCGATCCGAGGACCACTCTGGAACGAGTAGAAACACGCCACATCACCGAAGCCGCTCGGCTCGCCCGGTGTCCACGGATTCCACACCAAGGGCGAGCCGCCAAGCCAAGCCCAGGTAGGCGACCCGACTTCCTTGCGCAACCCGACCCACGGACCACCGTTGTAGGGCGTCATGCTCCACAGAGCGGGGAAACTCACCATCTCGCGGAAGACCCAATTCGCCTCCTCTGGAGTCTCAAGCACGGCGAGCGTGCCGCCAATCGCCTCGGCAGCAGCCGCAGCCTGCTGCCATGTCACGTGCATCGGAGCGATCACCGAACGGTATCGCTGTCCGGTGCCGCCCTCATCGACGGACCAAGTCCGCTCCTGCAAGGACGGAGGCACATCGAACTCGACAAGCGCATAGCCGAAGAGCTCGCCCTGGTCGTTCCATGAGCCGTCGGGGTAGATGCTCGCGAAGTCCTCACCGCCGGCGTCGTTGGGTTCGCCGACACTCCAGTTCGTCCACACCAGCGGCTCACCGGTGATCCAAGCCCAGCCGCCCGCCGGCTCCGCTCCTGCCCCCTGCACGAGACCGAGGGCCGTGGAACCGCCGAAGGTCGGGATCTGCACGCCGCTGCGCACGAACGACAGCTCAGCTTCGCTCGTGATCGTGGCGAGGTAGCCGCCCAGTTCGGTGGCCCGGTCCGCGACCTCGGCGAAGGGCGTGGGCGAAGGGAAGGACACCACTGCATACGCGTGGCCATTGCCACCTGCTGACGCTGGCCACGTCGCTGCGACCGTCGTTGGCCACGGCTGCGTGATATCGACGAGCGAAAGGTCGATCTCGCCATCGCCCCAGACGTTCTTCCCGCCGACGCGGATCAGGTACGACTCGCCGGCGACACCCTGGAACGCCGTGCGCGACGTCCCACCGGGACAGCCGAACGCATCGTCACCACAGGCCAGCAGCATGCCGTTGCAGGCGTCATACACGGCCAGGCGAGTATCGAAGCCAGCATGACCGCACGTCGAGACAGCGATGCCGTTGTCGAAGGGCGCAGTGCAGACGAACCAGACGTCATTCGTGAAGGCACCGCCGGTCTGGACATCGCTGCACTCGGTGATGAGCAACGGCCCATCGGTGTTGCAGTTGCGGGTCGTGAAGGGAATGCGGCCAAAGTCAAGCCGCTTCGGTGCTGCGCAGTTGTCATGTTCCGGCGCAATGCCGCAGAGGACCGCCGCCTGGTTGACGCACAGCACATCCCAGTCCGATGCGCAGCACGATGGATCCGCCGCACAGACAGCCGAGCAGCAGTTGATGTCGTTGCAGCCCGGTCCCTGATGTTCAAGCCCGCAATTTGCACCGGTGCCGCAGCTATCGGGCGGCGGGGGCGAGTAGGTCCCGACCATCGTGGTGTTGCCGAAGGCGACCTCGGTGTGAAGCAGGAAGGTCAATCCGGGGAGGGCGTCAACCGTGGTTTGACTGTCGATCGCCCCGATGGTGAGCTGCGACACCTGCATCGCACCGCCACCGATCGCGAAGGTCCCGCCGAAGGGCGAGAGCGAGTTCACATCAAGGGCACCGGCCGATGACGAGAACGGACTCGTGATCGTGTAGTCGCCCCTCACTCGCCACGTGGTCCCGAAGTCGGCTCGACCGGACGGAATGATGGTGGCCTGCGATGGTGCCACCAGCGTGGCCGAAAGCCCTGCGAGATTCACTGTGACCGGAACGCAGCCGAAGATGGGCGAACAGAAGAGGTCGTACCGGAGCGTGCCGCCACTGAATCCGAATCGCCCCTCCTGGATCACGACGCCGTCGTGTGGCGGTTGGTTGGGGCTGATCGTGAAACGACCGTTGCCGTCCATGGCTACGAGGATGGAATCCACATCGGTCTCGCTGTCCACGCCATCGGTGACGGTGATCGCGAGCGTGATGACCGCGGTCGCACCGGGGGGCACGGCGACGGGGACGTCAAAGGACGCCGAGGCGGTCGCGAGCGGTGCCAGCAGGAGCGGTGCCAAGGCGCGTCCCATGGCGCGGCCGGGGGACCACACGGGTCGAGAGGTTCGGGTCATTGGTGTTGGTCCTGGTGGCGATCCCGCTTCGGCCTGACGGCCCTCCACAGGACGCCCCAGAAGGTGCTTCCCAAGCGAGGCCACGCAAGGAGTTAGTCCGGGAATCCGGGAAAACGCAGCGCAGCGGGCCACGCTCTGCCCGGTGGATCCGCGGCCTCGCTCGAGGGCCGACCTCGCACGCCGATGGCCAACCCGTGCGTTTTTGACCCCCCTGATTTGCCTCGGGCCTCGTTTGCGTTAGTTTGGCGGTGGAGTTCCCGTGTGTCGGGGGCCGTGTCATGGAGAGCGGGATCAGGGCCAGGAGCCTGTTCTCATGCGTTCGACCCTCTCCGTCTGCGCGCTTGTGCTTGCTGTCGCCGCTTCGGCCGATGCCGCGCTCACCGCCATTTACCGCACGAACACCAACAACGACGTCGCCGACAGCTACGGCACGTACAACAATCTTTATAGCCTCGGCAGCCACTCGTCGGGCGGCAACACGTCGATCAGCCCCAGCCTGTCGAGCATGCGCCACACCTACATCTTCGGCGATTTCGTCGGAGGTCAGACCGCCGACCCGTACATGTACCGGACGGTGCTCAACAGCAGCAACCAGATCACCCAGATCATCCGGTACGCCGCGCCCACGAGCGATCCGATGGCCAACCTGCGCACGAACACCGGCGGCCAGGTGTTCAACCTCTCGCAGGCGTGGAACTGGGAGGACGACTTCTACCACGACGGCACTGCGTTCTATCGCAACGCCACCGGTTCGAGCAGCAACTTCGGCGTCACCCGCTACGCCACCTTCATGGACTTGGTGAACAACACCAACGGCACGTTCTACAACTACGGCGCGAACTACGGTTTCAACGACCGCTTCTTCGGCTTCGAAGGCAAGATCTACCGAACCAACACCGGCGGTCCCGGCGGCTCGGTCAATGGCTTCGCGGTCTACAACAGCTTCAATGACCTGTTGAGCGGCAACGTTGCGCAGACCATCAGCAGCGTCAACTACTCCGCCGGTGACCTGTACATCGCGGTCCCGGCTCCGGGCGCGATGGTGCTGCTCGGTGTGGCCGGACTCGTCGGCGCGCGTCGCCGCAAGTGACTCGCGGCATCCTCGTGACATGACCCGCGGGGTCGGCGTTGCGCCGGCCCCGCTGTCGTGGACGAGCGTCGAATCACGGTTCGGGAGGCTGGCGATCGCTGCAGGCCTTCGTGCAGGCCGTCCACGCCCGCGCGATACCGAGCCACAGCAGTGCATTGCCGATGAAGCCCACGACGCGCACCGACGAGGTCTTTCACCTCGCCTGACGACGATCCATCCCCCCCCCACCCCGGTGCGCTCCAATCACCCATGGACCAAGAACTTACGCTTCGTAGCCCCGGCAAATCAATTTCAGAGTTTCCTTGTTCGTTCAGCCCTTAGGGGTTAGAGTGCATTCAGCGTCGGAGAGTGCGAATTGGGACTGATGTGCGGGGAACGGGGCGAGCGCGGCGAGCCGCGCGTGTCCGTACATCCCTCACCGGAGTTTCGTCCCATGAAGAGCACCCTGTTCGCGGCCGTCGGCATCGCGAGTCTGAACGTCGCATCGGCATCCTTCGCGGCATACGGATTCACCTACACCGACTCGTCGAACGACCTGTTCGACAACGGCTTCGCCAACCTCGACATCACGAGCGTCTTCATCACCGACAACGGCGCCAACCTGAGCATCTCGGTCACCACGCGTGGCTTCCAGAACTGGACGAAGTACATGATGTACTTTGACACAGCCAGCGGCGGCACCAACAGCAACGCCTGGAACCGTCCGGTGAACCTCACCTCGGACATCGAGTACTACATCGGCTCATGGGTCGATTCGGGGGCGTTCTCGAACAACTCCCAGCTGGTCCACTGGACCGGCTCCTCGTGGGGCTGGGGCAGTGAGCAGTACCTGTCCAACTCGGTCAGCGGCAACACGGTCACCTGGACCATGTCGCTCGCATCGCTCGGCCTCTCGGCCGGCAGCGTCTTCAAGTTCGATGTCGCCACCTCCGGCGGCCAATCCTCGGACCCCGGTATCGACCACCTGAGCCGAAGCGATGCTGCGACCCCCGGGTGGGGCTCGCCCTCGACTTCAGGCATGTTCCTGACCTACACCGTCAGCCCTGCCCCCGGCGCGATCGCGCTGCTGGGCATGGCCGGACTCTTCGGCACCCGTCGCCGCACATGATCCCCATCTGAATCCTGATCTGCAGGGCCGGCTCAGTGCCGGCCCTGCTGTCGTTGCGGGGTCGGCCCGATCCGGTCAGCAGCGTGCCAGCCTCGCGCACGCCCGATGGCGCGGACAGGTCACCAGATGCTCGTTGAACATGCCAACGGCCTGCATGAAGGCATGCACGATCACGGGGCCGCAGAATGCGAATCCGCGCTTCTTGAGTACCTTGGCGAGCGACTCGCTCTGCGGGGTCTGCGCGCGGATGTCCGCTGCGCGCTTGAGTTGCAGGTCCACCGTGCGATGCCCGACATGGCTCCACAGCAGGTCGCGGAAACTCCCATCCCCGGCATCCATCACCTTCATCCATGCCCGTGCATTGCCGATCGCTGCGTCGATCTTCGCGCGTGAGCGGATGATGCCCGCATCCGTGAGCAGGCGCTGGACATCCCGCTCCGTGAAGCGGGCGACGCGTTCGGGATCGAAGCCCTTGAACGCGCGCTCGAAGGCCGGGCGCTTGCGCAGGATCGTGAGCCATGAGAGCCCTGCTTGAAACCCATCGAGGACGAGCTTGGCGTAGAGCGCCCGGTCATCGGTGACCGGCACGCCCCACTCGGTGTCGTGATAGGCCACATAGACCGGGTCAGTCCCGCACCACCAGCATCTATGGGCTTGCCCAAGCATGAACGAAGGCTAGCCGCGGCACATGCTGCCACGGGACCGCGGTGTCACATCAAGGCGCAGGTGGTTGGTGCCTATCACCGCCCGGCGTGCAGTTCCCCCACGCCCGCGCGATGCCAAGCCAGAGCAGTGCATTGCCGATGAAGCCCACGACGCGCGCAATCGGCAGTTCTTCGAAGGGCACGCCGGCACCAGCGGCGATCGCGAACAGCGCGGCCAGAACGGCGCCTGTCAGCAAGAAACCACCCATGCAGGCAAGCGCGGGTGTGACGGGGTTCCTCGGCAGATGCCGCATGGGCAGGATGCTACGGCGGCCCGCGCCGGCGTGTGGGTTGGTCCGCGCCCCGTTCCAGTTCACGCACCTTCAGGCCGATTTCCCAGAAGTAGCTGGCCTTGAGGAAGGCGTAGGCCAATCCGGCATGACCGTCCATCCATCCACCGCGTCGAACATAGGTGTCCAGGAAGTAGACGCCAGGCAGCCACCACGCCCCGATGGATCGGTACTTGCGGCGTTGTCGGGGCGTGAGCCCTGCCTCCGCGAGCTGTCCCTGGCGACGGAGCATGGCCGTGCGCTGGGCCTCCCACGAGGAATACTCATTGTGCTTGCGCAGCCAATGCTCAAGCCCACGATCGTCACGGTGGTCGATCCTTGAGACGAGGTCACCGAGCGTTCCCTTGAGGATCGGGTGCTCATGGATCTCCATGTCCAGATGGCTCCAGCGATCCTCCTCGATGCGTTCGTACTCACCGGCACCGACGCGAAACAGCGCGAGCTTGCGATTCACATCGCCGTGACGCAGTCGCTTGCCAAGGAACCACGTGTCGTAGTTGATCCAGAATCCTGAGTGTCCGGTGGAGGGCAGCGTGCGTTCCAGCTCATCGCAGAAGGCGTCGTCGACGAACTCGTCGGCATCGAGGAAGAAGACCCACGGCGTGATCGGTGCATGGTGACGCAGGAACCAATTGCGCTTCTTCGGAAAGTGACCATCCCACGCGAAGTCGATGACATGCGCACCATGCTCGATGGCGATGGCCTTGGTGCGATCCGAGCTTCCCGAGTCAATGACCACCACGCGCTCAAACCGCGACAACCGTGCCAGGCACGCCGGCAGGTTGCGCTCCTCGTTGCGCGCGGGAATCGCGACCGTGACTGGGAGCCGAGCGGGCATGACCCCGTCAGTATCGGCACTGCGATCACACCCCCTCAACCCGGTGGAGGAAATCGCCTTACTGCCGATCACTTATCACCACCCAGGGGTGCAGGATTCCCCCTTGGGCCCCTCGAACGCCGCGGTCATTGGTGGCCCGCACTGCCCCACAGACGGCCGCCCCGCCACAGGCACCTTCCCATGGTGTGCGCCCTTCAGGACCCGTTGCAGGGCATCGCTCGTGGCAGGCGTGCCGGGAAGGACGGCGATCAGTCGAGGAAGCCGCACGCCGTGAGCTGGGCCCTGGCCTGACGCTCCCAACCACGATTGGCCGCGGGGCTTGCCGGGCTTGGATGCAGCACCGTGTGCACGGCCGTATCCGGTGGCAGTGCGCCCATCGCTCGGTCGCGCGCGAACCCGCCGACGCCGATCACCATCCCCGGCTCCAACACGCGGACGATGCGAACGAGCGCACGATCGCAGGCTGCTTCGATGGGTCCGCGCACCGAGGGCGGCAACTTGTCGGGGGTGAGGTTGGCCCCGCTCTCAGCGAGGAACGCAAGCGGGCACCAGTTCCAGACGAACGCGCTTCGGAAGAAGCGGGTGCGTGTCTCGAACGCGTCGCGCATCAAACCCCAGAAGCGTCGGCCACTGACTTCGCTCCGACGGCAGGCGAATCCCTCGATGGGCCGCCGTGGGTGCTGCCGTGCAGGCGGCGTGATCGGCTCGTCGATGCCGAGGAATCCCCGCGCCGCCGCGACTTCACCGAACGGCACGCCCGTCTGCGCCATGCCGAAGGGCCCGGGATTCATGCCCACGAACAGTGCCCGCGGACGGGCACGCGCCATCAGGCAGTAGGCGCGGTGCGCGGACCACGCGTACTCGATGGGGTCATAGGTGAATGCCAACGATGTCGGAGGATGCAATGACGAGAGTTCACGCGAGAGGGCTCGCGTGATCCGGACGATTGACCCGCTGGGCTGGCTCAATCAAAGTCCGAAGCGGCGTGGTAGTTGAATTGCTGCCCACCGACCGACGCCTCGAGCATGAGCCCCACCGGGTTGACGATGAACACCGCCACGCCACCCTGGTAGTCGACACTCGCACCAGCACCCGCCTTCACGGCCACCGCCGAAGCCTGCGCCGCGAGCGCGAACTGTCCACCCTTGAACTCCTGCATCGCTTCCTTGGTCTGGAAGAAGATGATCTCGCCGAAGCTCTGTCCACCGATCTGGGCGCCGACCGAGCCTTGGCTGACATCGCAGTACCCGATCAGCTTGCCCGATGCCGTGCGCAACTGGCCCTTGCCATACGCGCCGCCGAAGATGAAGCCGCCCTTGCCGATGTCAGGGAACGCTGCGAAGGCTTCGCAGCCCCCGAAGAACTTCTTCATCGAGGGATCCTCTGCCTTGATGCGCGTGATGAAGGCATCGACATCCACCGACTGCACGGTGCGTGCAGCCTCGCTCTTGGGTGCAGTCGAGCAACCAGCGAGGGTGAATGGGGTGAGGAGGATGGCCGAGAGGACGAGCGACTTGGTCATGGTGGCTCCGTCTGGGGTGCATGCCATCGTGCGAAGACTAGCAAGCCGAGCGAGTTGCAAAGGCCCATGCATCACGGACCATGTCATCAAGGCCCAGGCGCGCACGCCACCCAAGACGCTGCTCCGCCAGCGACGCATCGGCGTAGGCGGCAGCGGCATCCCCAGCCCGTCGCGGGCCGATCGCATACGGCACCTTCACGCCATTCACGCGCTCGAATGCATGCACCACATCAAGCACGCTCAGTCCAGCCCCGGTCCCGAGGTTGATGCAGTCGTGATGCATGGAGTCCAGCTGCTCCAGGGCCACCACATGCCCCCGAGCGAGGTCGACCACATGGATGTAATCCCTGACGCCCGTTCCGTCATGCGTGGGCCAGTCCCCGCCGAACACGCCCAGTTCCGGCAGCTCACCGCGGGCAACCTTGACCACGAAGGGCATCAGGTTGTTGGGAATGCCGAGGGGGCTCTCGCCGATGAGCGCGCTCGCGTGCGCACCCACGGGATTGAAGTACCGCAGGGAACAGACATGCCGGTCGATGCACGCATCGGCCCAACGGTCGAGCATGCGCTCGATGTCAAGTTTCGTCTGTCCATAGGGATTGATCGCACCCAAGGGATGCGACTCATCGATTGGCAGCCGCTGCGGCATCCCGTAGACCGTGCATGATGAGGAGAACACCATGCGGCGCACGCCGAACTCGTCCATCGCGGCAAGCAGGACCTCGGTGCCCCGGACATTGTTGTCGTGGTAGAGCTCGGGTTTCTCCACTGACTCCCCGACGGCCTTGAGCCCCGCGAGGTGAATGACGGCGTGCATGGGCGTGGAGCCGAAGGCAGCACGCATGGCCTGGGCATCCCGGATGTCCGCCTCGATGCAGCGCACCGGTGCACCAACCACTTCACCGACGCGAGCCACGACCGAGCGCTCGCTCGTGCAGAAGTTGTCCAGGAGCACGGGGGTCCAGCCCGCAGCGGCGACCTCCACGGCGACATGCGACCCGATGAACCCGGCACCGCCGGTGAGCAGGATGGAGCCACGGGAGGCCATGGGCGCAAGGGTAGTGCGCCATGTGGCCCGTGGGCCATCGATGGCGAAGCGATCCTCCGTAGGATCCTCCTCATGTGCATCCACCGTTGGATGATGATGCTGGGGATCGCCCTTGCGATGGCGCGCACTCCCCTCCTCCATGCCCAGGCCCCAAGGCTCGACTCGAACTCGCTCTGCGCTGAAGCGGAGAAGGCGACGACAGGCACGGCACTCAACTCACTCAAGACTGGACTCGAGGCCGCGCTGCGCGCCAAGCTCGAGGCCAAGGGCTCGCGCGCTGCTGCACAGACGGCCAGCGCCGATGGACCTTCGCGTGCCATCCGACAGCTCACGCTGCTCAATCGCTGCCAGCCGATCGCCGAGTCGTGGGCCCCGACGCTCTCGTGGGTGCTCGCCACGCCCGATGCACTCGACGGACTCGCAAGCGGTGGCGAGATCGCCGGCAGCTGGACCCGCACCATGGAGGTGCTGCATGAAGTCGTGACCACGGTGGATGGCACGCGCGATGGCTTGGGGCTCCGCGTGGCGACGGCCATCGCACTGACCTGGTCGGAGCCCGTCATGGCCATGGCCGACGCTGCGCCGATCGATCCAGTGGCCCGCTGCCGGAGTTTCCTCGCATGGGATCGCGAAGGCCAGCTCGATCCATCCTTCCGGGCGCTCTCGACATGGGAGTTGCGCTATGTCGTCGGATCGTGGGCAAGCGACGCCGACCTGGCCTGGGCGCGGGCGAACATCAAGGCCGATTGTCGCGAGCGCGGGAAGATCGGCGATGCCGTGCACGGAATGGTGAAGTACACGCTCGAGAACAAGGATGGCGTGAGCGTGCAGGAAGGCCGCAAGTTCTACGGCGGCCGCCCCATGACGCTGCCGATCATCGTCGAGGTCGGCGGGGTGTGCGGCGCGATCAGCCGGTTCGGCACGAGCATGTGCCAGGCCTTCGGCATCCCTGCCATGCCGGTGGGCCAGCCTGGGCACTGCGCCTTCATCTGGCAGAAGGAGCCCCACCAGTGGAGCCTCAACAACGATGTCTCAGGTTGGGCAGAGAGCGGTCGCCACGCGGGGATCCAGATGTCCTGGGGCAACCCCGCGTGGCTTGTCCCGATGATGCAAGCTGCACAGGCGAAACCAGCGGCCTACCTCGAAGCACAGACGCTGCTCGAGGCCACGGCCATCGCGTGGGGCAAACCCGCCGATGATCTCGCGGTGCTCGCCGAAGCGACCGAGCGCTGCCCACTGCACTTGGCGGCGTGGCGTGCGCGTGTGGCGTTGATCCTGCAGTCGAAGCAGTCGGCATCACTGGCGAAGAAGGCCCTCAAGGAAGCGGCGGTCGCGCTCGCCACGCAACCGATGGCCTTCGCGGAGATCGCGCTGGCACTTCATCCGCTGGCGGCCCCCGAGGCGGCGTCGAGCGCCGCACGGTCATGGTTCCTGGCACGCATCGATGAGCTTTCGACCATGGCCGAAGGTGGTGCCGATTCCACCCTGTGCTCGATGGCTGCCACCACGATGCTCGAGCGCGCTGCCACAGCCATGACCGCCAAGGGCACAGCAGCGGCGCGTGCGATCGTTCGCGGCAACGCGGCACCCGGCGGCGCACCAACGATCACCGCCAGCGAGGTGAAGTCGATCGCCGAGCTCTGCACGGACGGCATCAACCGCCTTGACGGTCCAGGCGGCAGTCGCCATGCGGCGTGGCGACAGGCCATGCAGCGATTGGTTGCAGGTCTCGTTGCGCAGCCGGTCGCGCGCGATCGATCCTTGGAACGCATCGAATCACAGGTCTCGAACCTTGCGTCGTCCAATCGTGCCGATGACGCGCGCTGGCTGGCGGATCGGTTGGTCGACGCGTGCAAGGCCACCAAGGATGCGGAGTTGGAGGCCAAGGCGACGGCACTGAGGGCATCCTTGGGTTGACGGTCGAGGCGCTGGCGAGGCCGGGAACATGGACGAAACGGAGCCTCGATTTCGCACCGTTGCGATTCTGTGGCATCATGCCCCCATGACCCAGAGCAACGCGTGCCTCATCGTTGCATCCGTCCTGTGCGCCTCCTCCGCGTGGTCGGATCAGACGATCTCCTTCCGGCAGGGTGAGAACGGCTATGCCGGAACGCTGGATACATGGGTCAACCAAGACTCACCCAACTCCAGCTACGGAAACGACGGCACCCGCTGGGTCGATGACGATGTGCCCAACTCGGTCTTCAGCGACTATCGCGGCCAGGCGCTGCTTCGCTTCGATGGGATCATCGCCGACACGGCCATCCCGACCGGCAGCACGATCGTGAGTGCCACGCTCGAGATTCATGTCGTCGAAGACATCGACACGCCCTTCTGGAATCCCTATGTCGACATGTACCCGGTGATCCGTGCGTGGGATGAGGGCAGCACCTGGAACTCCCTCGATGGCGGACTGAGCCAGCCACAGGATCTTGCCCCACGGTGGGCAAGCTTCAATGGCGACAATGAGCCCGAGGACAACTCCATCAGGCTCATCGGCGTGACCGGCTTGGTGCAAGCCTGGGCCGATGGCCAGCCCAACTGGGGCGTGGCCTTCCTTCCGGAGATCATCAACGGCAACGACGATGGCATCGAGATCGCGACCAGCGAGTGGGGCACGGTCGGTCAACGCCCCAAGCTCACGGTCACCTTCATCCCGCCGATTCCCCCGCCGCCACCCGTCGAGGGCGACTTCAACGGAGACGGCGTGGTGAACGGCATCGATCTGGCCCTCATCCTTGGCGCATGGGGCGCCAATGCGCCCGAGTACGACCTGAACAACGACGGCACCGTTGGTGGATACGAGCTGGCGTACGTTCTGGGTTTATGGACCTGAAGAGTCCCGCCAATTCCGGGCACGACACCTGCACCCCGCGGGGGTATCCTTCCGAACCCATGAATCAGACCGCCTCGGAACTCCTCAAGCGCATTGAGTCCAAGACCGCCGTCGTCGGCATCGTCGGCCTCGGCTATGTCGGCCTTCCCTTGAGCAAGGCTTTGCTCGAGTCGGGCTACACCGTCATCGGCTACGACATCGACCAGCGCAAGATCGATGCGATCCATGCAGGCACCTCGTACATCCACCACCTCGGCCAGGAGTTCTTCGATCGCCTCAAGTCCGATCGGAAGTTCAAGGCCACGAGCGACTCGAAGGAACTCGCCAAGGCCGATGCGATCCTGCTCTGCGTGCCGACCCCGCTCGGTCATCACCGCGAACCCGACCTGACCTATGTGCTCGACAGCACCCGCATGGTGGCGGGCGTCCTGCGCAAGGGACAGATCGTGGTCCTGGAAAGCACGACCTACCCCGGCACCACGCGCGATGAAATGGGACCGATCCTCGATGCCACCGGACTCAAGCGCAACGAGGACTACTTCCTGGCGTACAGCCCCGAGCGCGAGGACCCGGGGAGCATCGGTCGCAGCGCGGCGGCGATCCCGAAGCTCGTGGGCGGCACCGATGCCGTGAGCGGCCAGCTCGCGCACGCGCTCTATACCCGCGTGGTCAAGGCGGCGCACCTCGTGTCGACCGCAGAAGTGGCCGAGACCGCAAAGGTCCTGGAGAATGTCTTCCGCTGCGTGAACATCGCGCTCGTCAACGAGATGAAGATCGTGCTCGACCGCATGGGCATCGATGTCTGGGAAGTCATCGACGCCGCCAGCACCAAGCCCTTCGGCTTCATGCCCTTCTACCCAGGGCCCGGGCTCGGCGGGCACTGCATCCCCATCGACCCCTTCTACCTGACCTGGAAGGCCAAGGAAGTCGGCGTCAGCACTCGGTTCATCGAGCTCGCGGGCGAGGTCAACACCTCGATGCCGCACTTCGTCATCGACAAGGTCATGCATGCCCTGAACGACCAACGCAAGGCGCTCAAGGGATCCAAGGTCCTGGTGCTTGGCGTGGCGTACAAGAAGAACATCGACGATCCCCGCGAGACGCCGGCCGCCGAGATCATCGAGTTGCTGATGGATCGCGGCGCGCAGGTCAGCTATCACGACCCACATGTGCCGACCTTCCCGCGCATGCGCAAGCACGCCATCCCGCTCTCAAGCGTGAAGCTCGATGCGGCTGCGCTGAAGTCGGCGGACTGCGTGCTGGTGGTGACCGATCACGATGCGGTCGACTACCAGGCCGTGGCAGCGCATGCATCGCTCGTGGTCGACACGCGCAACGCCATGCGCAAGACCACCGGCGGCACGGTCGTGCAGGCCTGAGCGCCTCGGTCCGGAGTACCCGCACACCGCCCCAAACTGACCTCAGACCGTGGTCGATGGGGCGTTGGCGCTCGAGCGTGCGTTGGCCTGTGCCCGACGCTTCTCTTCGCGGCGCAAGTGCAGGTAGAGCAGCCCAAGCCCGACCAAGAGGCTGACATCAGCCACATTGAAGACCCACGGGAAGACCTCGGTGGCGCCGCCTGGCCACGACAGTCCGAAGGGCAGGTTCCATCGCGGCAGCATGTGGAGGAAATCGCGCACGGCGCCGACGAAGATCCGGTCGTAGAGATTGCCCAAGCCGCCCGCGATGACCAGCGCGATGCCGACATGAGCGAGCGTCATGCGCTCTCGCGTCCAGCGCGCGAAGATCCAGAGCCCGACGATGACGGCCAGCACCGAGAAGCACACGAAGAGCCAGCGCTGCTGCTGCCCGATCCCGAAGACGGCGCCGCGGTTGAGGACCAGATGGAAGTCCAGCAGGCTCCCCGGCAGCACGCGAACGCCTTCGTGGAAGGGCAGGCGGTAGGACGGGTCGGCAACCGTGTCGCGATCCGGCAGCACGATGGGGTAGCCGGCCACATGCTCGAACGACCATGCCTTGCTCCAGAGGTCGAGTGCGAGCGATGCAACGAGCACGCCCAGCAGCACGCCCCATGCCCGTGGCGACATCCAGGCTGGACGTGCTGCGATGGGCGTCGTGCTCATGGTCGGCTCACAGTCGGCGTCAAATCCCTGTCATTGCGAACGCGGGCGGGACTTCTCGACCTGTCGAGCGGCATCGACGGTGTACTTGGCCCAAGGCATGGCAGCGAGACGCCCCTTGGGAATCGACTTGCCGGTCAGCTGGCACATGCCATAGGTGTGATTGGCGATGCGCTTGAGTGCTTCGTCGATCTCCTGAACGATGCCGCGCTCGGCCTGGGCCATGCCGATGTTGAAGTCCTGGTCGAAGGTGTCGGTACCCACATCGGCCATGTGCAGCGGCATGTTGCTCAGGTTGCCGCCGCTGCTCTTGAGGGCCTCTTCCTCCAGGTCATGCACACGGCCCGCAAGTTCGCGACGCATGCGGTTGAGGATGTCGCGGTAGCTCTCAAGCTCCTTCGGCGTCAGCTTGGTCTTGGCGAGCGCGGCCGGTGCCGTCTCGGCTGGCTTGGCGGCTGCGGACTTGGCGGCGGATCTCGGAGCGCGGGCGATCTTGATCCCCTTCAGGCTCAGCGTGCGAACGCGACGGCCGCTGATCATGACGAGCCCGGGCTGCGGTGAGGCCTTCTTGGAAGGCTGGGTCGGTGCGGCCGCGGCCTGCACGGCTGCAGCCGCAACCGAAACGGCATTCGCGTAGTCGATCTTCTTCTTGGGGGTCTTGTCGGTGTTCTCCGGGCCTGGCTTCTTCTTGGGCTTGGGCTTGGCGATCACCGGAGGCGGAGCGCCCTTGCTGCGCTTGGGCGGGGTGGGAGGCGGACCGAAGAGCGGCGGAAGGATCCCACGACGCTTGGGTGGAGGAGGAGGCGGTGCTTCGGTGATCTTGCCGATGTGCGCGGGCTTGACGCCGGCGGTGCCTGCCGGAGCCGGAGCCTTCCCAGGGAAGGGTTTGCCCTTTGACGCTTCGGCCACGGACTTCGATGCCGACTTGGCCGGAGCCCTCGGACGCGGACTTGCGACCACCTTCGACGCGCGCTTGGGTGACGCCTTGGAACGGTCCTTGGCAGCGGGCTTCGCCCCGCCAATCCGCTTCTTCGCTGAAGCGTTCTTAGATGCCCCGCTCTTCTTTGCCACTGTGGAGTGCTCCAAGGACGATGGTCTTTGGCTGATAATCAGGCCATTCCACGGCGGAACGGACCACTATCGACCGAGAACACCTCGATTTCGACGAAACTGGTGTGCATTTTACCACCATCTCCGTCATCTGGCAAACGAACTGCCCGGTCCGGTGGTACGAGCAGGCTCTGCCCAACCGGATTCGCGGATGCGGCCCTCACGAACCGGAGCGTGCTCAGCCCGATCGCACGCTGCCCATGCGCCGGAATTTCTCGAAGCGCATGTCGACGAGCGTGTCCGGGTCAACGCGCGACAGGTCGCGCAACTGATCGATGATCCAACCCTGGAGTGCGTCGCTTGCCGCGCGAGGATCACGGTGCGCACCACCGGCAGGCTCAGGCACGATGGCATCGATGATGCCATTGGACAGGTTCTGCCGCGCCGTCAGCGAAAGCGCCTGCGCGGCGAGCGTATTGGTCTTCTCGTTGGCTTCCTTCCAAAGGATGGCTGCACATCCCTCGGGGCTGATGACCGAGTACCAGGCGTACTCCATCATCGCCACGCGGTCAGCCACCGCGATGCCGAGCGCGCCGCCAGAACCGCCCTCGCCGATGACCACGCTCACGATGGGCGTGCGCAGCCGGCTCATCTCGCGAAGATTCACGGCAATCGCCTCGGCCTGGCCGCGTTGCTCGCTCTCGATGCCGGGGTATGCACCGGGCGTATCGACGAGCGTGACGATCGGCAGCTTGAACTTCTCGGCAAACTGCATCTTCTGCAATGCCTTGCGATACCCGTCGGGATTGGCGCATCCGAACCTGCACCGGATCCGCTCGGCCGTCGAGCGCCCCTTCTGGTGACCGATGACCATGACCTTGAACGGACCGATGCGGGCGAGCCCGGTCACGATGGCGGGATCATCGGCGCACTGACGGTCGCCGTGCAGCTGCGCGAAGTCGCGGCACATGGCATCCACATGATCAAGGGTCTGCGGACGCGCAGGATGCCGCGCCACCCGGACCGTCTGCCAAGCAGTGAGCCCGCCGTAGGTCTTGGCCAGCAGCGTGTCGCGTGTCGAGCGCAGCGTGGCGAGTTCCTCGGCAAAGCGGGGTGCGGACGGGTTCGCCTCGAGCGCGTCGATCTGCTTCTCAATCTCGACGACGGGTTGCTCGAAGTCCAGCACGTAATTGCTGCTGTAGCCGGCTTTGGCCATGGCCGGAGATCCTAACGCCACCGCCGCGATACCGTGCACACATGGCCACCACGCTCGCCGTCGCAGGATTCGGCAACATGGGCGCAACGATCGTTCGCGGCATGCTCGCGGCCGGTCATCTGCAGCCTGACGAGGTCGTGGCCTTCGACCCCGATGCATACCGCAGCGCCGAGGCAGGCCGCCTCGGGGTTCGCGTGGCACATTCCCCTGCCGCACTCGCTGACACCTCGACCCTGCTCCTCGCCGTCAAGCCCCAGTGCTACGGCGAACTTGCCACGCAGATCGGTGCCCTGCCCCGATCCACGCTCGTGATCAGCGTGATGGCCGGCATCACGATGCAGGCGATCACCGCCGCTCACGGGACCCATGCGCGGGTGGTCCGGGTCATGCCCAACACACCTGCACGGATCGGAGCCGGCATGTCGACGGTTGCGTTCAGCGAGATCTGCACGCCCGATGACCATGCCGCGGTCATCTCCATGTTCGAGACCATCGGACTCGTGCACCGGATCGACGAATCGCTCATGGATGCCGCCACCGCGGTCTGCGGCAGCGGACCAGCCTACATCTTCCATCTGGCAGAGCACATGATGCGCGGTGCGCGCGAGGCAGGCTTCGATGCCGCGACAGCCGATCTGCTCGTCCGACAGACGATCGTGGGAGCCGCTGAACTGCTCAGGCAGTCGTCTGATGGTCCTGCAGCGCTCAGGGGCGCCGTCACGAGCCCTGCCGGCACGACCGCTGCGGCGCTTGCGGTCCTCGATGCCGCGGGCGTGGGGGACGCGCTCGTACGGGCGATCGCCGCCGCGCGGGACCGCGGCCGCGAACTCTCCAGAGGCAGCTGAGCCGCGGACTCAGAAGTCGCACCGACGGAAGGTCCGGACGCACCATCCCAGCACCGCGATCTCGAAGAGCATGCTGGTGCCGATGGTCCACCAGAGCGAACGACTGACGGCCTGCCGGTCCATCGCATCGCGTACTTCGCGATCGCGCACACGACCGGATCCGAAGACACCCTCCCCACGACGCTCGCGCTCGGGAGCCAGGGCGCCCGAACGGTCCACCAGCAGGCGCTCGAGCAGCTCCAGCGTCTCGCCGGTCTTGGGCAAGGGTGCCATGACGCTCATGAAGCATGTGTGCGCAAACCGCCAGTTGGCGTCATCCTCAGCCTGTGCGTCGCGTTCCTCGAGCAAGTCCTCCAGATATGGATCCTCCGGATTTTCCGCCTCGCGCCGCAGGATCTCCCGCTCGTACGACGCGATCTCCATCGCACTGGAGGTGCGGCCCCAGTTGGTCACTGCCTCGCCGCTCTGCACGCCGAAGACGAGGAACCAGAACACCATGGTGATCAGGAGACTCGCCACCGTGCTGCGCGTGAGCAGGCCCACCAGCGCGCAGAACGCGAAGAGGTAGGAGTAGAAGAGGACAACCAATGGCACCGCCAGGAACAGCGATGGTTCCCACGAATCGCCGCGCACCCCGATCACGAGGAAACACGCACCGGTGAACACGAACACTTGGAGCGCGGTGAAGAGGAGCCCGGTCATCCACTTCGTGAGCAGCAGGCGCCCGCGCCCGATCGGTCGCGAGAGCATCATGTCGATCGCCCCACCCGAGACGAGATCCGGAATGATCCCCGCCGTGCTCACGAGCGCGAGCACCGTGCTGCCCAAGCCGAGCCACCACTCGACTCCAAGGTTGGTGAAGAGCAACTTGTAGAACGTGGCCGGCGGCACGACCGTCGAGTTGAAGAATGGACTCTCGAATGTCCACCCGAACACGCTGATCCCCTCGGGGTCCAACCCAAGCCCGGCGATCGCGGCGACGATGACGCCGGAGAGCACGAGCGAGAGCCAGAAGAGTTTGCGCGCATTGAGCTCTCGGTACGCAGCGACCACGATCGCCCATGTCTGGCGCGCGTAGGTGCCGTCGGGAAGATCGTGGCTCACGGCGTGGCCTCCACCGCTGGCGGCGGTGCAGACGGGCGATCGCGGACGGCGCCGGGATTGAAGGTGCCGCCTGACGATGGATCCGTGACCGCGCGGAGGAAGAGGTCCTCGAGCGATTCGCGCACGGACACCGCCCGCTCGATGACTGCACCCTCCGCGCGCAAGCGATCGATCACAGGTTGCGCCTCGGTTGCGTCAGCGACCTGCAACGCGATCGTGCTGACGCCGTGCTCCACACGCACACTGCCCATCGCTGCAGCCCACTCAGGCGCCGTGCCACGCACGGTGATCTCGAAGCGCCTGCTCAGTTGCGTGAGGTCGTTGATCGTGCCCTGCGCGCAGACCTTGCCCTGCACCATGATGGCCACGCGATCGCAGACCATCTCGATCTCGCTCAGGAGATGGCTGTTGACGAAGATCGTCCGACCCTCGCTGCGCAACCGCAGCAGCAGGTCGCGGATCTCCTTGCGGCCCACTGGATCCACGCCATCGGTCGGCTCATCGAGCACCACCAAGCGCGGATCGTTGATCAGGCTCGCCGCCAGGCCCACGCGCTGCTGCATGCCCTTGGAGTAGGTGCCCAGGCGTCGATCAGCCCAATCCCGCATGCGCACGAGATCGAGCATCGCTTCCGTGCGCACGCGACGCTCCGTGCGCCGCATGCCGGCGAGTGCACCGAAGAAGTCGAGGACCTGGCGACCGGTCAGGTAGGCCGGGAATCGATGGTGCTCGGGCAGGTAACCCACACGCGCGAGCGCACCCTTGTCGCCCAGCGGCTTGCCGAGGATCGTGCCGTCGCCGGCGGTGGCACGCACGACCGTCATCATGATCTTCACCATCGTGCTCTTGCCGGCACCATTGGGGCCGAGCAACCCGAACACCTCTCCCGCTCCAACCGCAAGGTCGACGCCACGCAACGCCTCGATGCTTCCCTTGTAGGTCTTGCGCACATTGCGAAGATCGATGACCGAGGTGTCGTTCACGACGGGAGTCTAGGGGCGACGGGGGATCGAGCATCACTCATGATGCCGTGCATCAATGCGACGCGGGCGGCCCACCAGGACCGCCCGCATCGAACGAACGAAGAAGTGGAGGTCACTCGCCGGTGGCTGGTGCGCCCTTCTTGGCAACCGGCGGCAGCGGGTACTGGCTCGCGTACTCAGGCTTCAGGAAGAAGTAGTACATCGTGCCTTCGGCATACTGCGCACCGGCAAGGATCTCGGCGCTCGCGCCCACACCCATGAAGATGTCGGCACGCCCGGGCGCGACGATGGCACCACCTGTGTCCTGGTCGCACATGAAGCGATTGAACTGGACCTGCTGGTTGGCGAAGTTGATCGACTTGGTGTCCACAAGCACGAAGCCGCCGCGGGGGTAGATCTTCTTGTCGGTGGCGAGCGAGGTGCGCTCGGTGACCTTCACGCCCAGGCTGCCGGCGGGCCAGTTGGAGCCGTCGTACTTCGTGAAGAAGACGAAGCAGTTGTTGCGATTGATGTACTCCATCGCGCGGTCGGGGTTCTTGTCGCACCACTCGCGCACATTGGGCAGGTTCAGGTCGCGCTCGGTCAGGATCTTCTCGTCGAGCAGCGTCTGGCCCAGGCCGACATACTGGCCGTCGGTCTTGCCCGCGTAGCCGATGTACATCGTCGAGCCATCCTGCAGGGTGAGCTTGGCGCTGCCGTTGACCTGGATGATGTAGACATCGAACTCGCTGGGCAGGTAGACGAGCTCGAGCCCGCGCAGCATGCCGCTGGACTGGATCTCGGCTCGACCGGGCCATGGGATCACGGATCCATCGGCCTGCAGCCGACCCTTGGGCTCGCCAGTGACCGGGTCGGTCACGCAGTCGGTCGGGCGACGGTAGAGCGGGAAGCGGAAGGTGCTGTCGGGGGTCAGGCTCGCCTTGAACTCAGGCGCGTAGTAGCCCGTGAAGAGCACGGTGCCCTTGTCGTTGTAGCCCACGGTCTGCCAGCAGTCGAACATCTGCTGCATGCGGCCGAGGAACTCCTCCTCGGTCGCCGAGGACTTCACGAACTCCTTGAACGCGACGACACTGCCGGCGGCCTGTTCGTGGGTCGAGACCTCGTGGAACGGAAAGAATTGCTGGCTGCTTGGCTTCTGGAACCAACTGATGCTCTGGTCGAGCGCTTGGTCGAGGTAGCCATCGCGCGCACCCCAGGCCGTGGTCAGGCTGGGCCACTGGCTTGGATCGAGCTTGCGCAGGGCGTGACCCGAGTTCAACTGGCGGTTGTAGTCGGGCTCGGCGACAACATGCTCGCGCTGGCAGCCAGAGAATCCCACGGCGGCAAGCGCCAAGGCAACGATCGAAGCGGTCAATCCACGCATGGATGCATCCTTGCAACGGGGCGGGAGAAGGCGATACGACTGGGCGATTATCGGCAAAGTGCCGGAAACTCATGCACTTTGGCATTGGAATTGGCGAGAATGTACAGTCGGTCGGCCCCAGAAGGCGACAATCCATCTCAACGAGTGTTCGGATCGCCTGCCGGACTCCCCGCCACGCCCCACTATCCTTGGAACTGCCCATGACCACCACCCTCGCCATGTTCGGCATCGAAGGCCCCTACTGGATCATCATCCTCGTCGTCGGCCTCCTGATTTTCGGGCGCCGCCTCCCCGAGATCGGCCGCAATGTCGGCAAGTCGATCGTGGAGTTCAAGAAGGGCCTGAAGGATGCGAGCAACGAAGCGGAGCAGGAAGCCAACCGCTCCTCGACGCAGCACCTGCCCGGCTCGCAGCCTTCGCAGAGTTCGCAGACCCACTCGACCGAGCAGCACCGCGCCTGAGCGGGTGATCGCTGGAGTCGTGGCGTCCGCGGTGTCTGTCCGGATACGCTAGGTCAATGCCCGCGGAGTTCCCTGTCGAACGCTCGGAAACGGCGTTCACGGACTACAAACTGCCGCTCTCCCCCGCGCAAGCTGCGGTCGAGGCCGGGCGATGCCTCTTCTGCCACGATGCCCCCTGCGTCACGGCCTGCCCGACCCACATCGACATCCCGCAGTTCATCCGCAAGATCGCCAACGGCAACGACCGCGGAGCTGCGAAGACGATCTTCGAGTCAAACATCCTGGGCATGAGCTGCGCGCGCGTCTGTCCCGTGGAGGTGCTCTGCGTGGGTGCGTGCGTCTACAACGACCTTGACGAGCCGCCGATCCAGATCGGCAAGCTGCAGCGCCATGCCACCGATCGCGCCTTTGACGAGGGCTGGCGCTTCTTCAAGGCAGGCGCTCCCACTGGGCGGCGCGTAGCCCTGGTGGGCGGTGGGCCTGCGAGCCTTGCGGCAGCGCACGAGTTGCGCCGGCTTGGCCACGCCTGCACGATTTTCGAGCGACGCGACTTCCTCGGTGGCCTGAACACCACGGGCATCGCGCCGCACAAGTTGAAGGCAGATCGCAGCGTGACCGAGGCCGCATGGGTGCTCGAGATCGGTGGCGTGGAACTGCGCACCGGTGCAGAGATCGGGCGGGATGTGTCACTCGCGGACCTTGAACGCGACTTCGATGCGGTGTTCGTGGGCATCGGCCTCGGTGCCGACAGTCGCGCGAAGGTTCCGGGCGAGGACCTGCCGGGCGTCCTGGGCGCCGTCGATTGGATCGAGCGCATGAAGCTCGGCGACGCAGGACTTGCGGGCGTGCGGCGCGCGGTGGTCGTTGGTGCGGGCAATACCGCGATGGACGCGGCGCGCGAGTTGCTTGCACTGGGGGTCCCCCAGGTGACGACGCTCTACCGCGGCACCGAGGATGCGATGGGCGGATACGCGCATGAGTGGCGGGCCGCAAGGGTCGCGGGCGTTCGGGCAGAGTGGCGCGCCGTGACCACGGCATTCGAGGGTGCCGGCCGGCTTGAGCGGCTGCGGTGCGTGCGCGTGGACGAGGCCCGCACACCGGTTGCGGGATCGCAGTTCACACTCGAGGCTGACCTCGCGCTGTTGGCCATCGGGCAGTCGAGGCTTGGTGCCGTGCTCGCGGGGCTCAAAGGAATCACCGTGGAGTCGGGCATCGTGCGCGTGGACGCGCACGGCTTCACGGGGCGCCCAGGCTGGTACGCCGGCGGGGACTGCGCCAACGGCGGCAAGGAGGTCGTGAACGCAGCCGCCGAGGGCATGGCCGCGGCGCGCGCCATCGATCGAGCGTTGGCGGCTGGTGGCGGCATCGGACGGAAGGAGGTGCCCCGTGGCTGACCTCTCGACCCAGACCGGAGGCATCAGGTCACCGAACCCGTTCTGGCTCGCCAGCGCACCCCCGGCCAACAGCGGCGCGCAGATCCAGCGCGCCTTCGATGCCGGCTGGGGCGGCGCCGTCTGGAAGACGCTGGGCACGCCGATCCAGAATGTGTCGAGCCGCTTCGGCGGTCATGCCATCGGCAACGCGAGAGGCGCGGGGTTCAACAACATCGAACTCATCACCGACCGACCGCTCGAGGTGAACTTCCGTGAGATCGCGGAGACCAAGAAGCGCTGGCCACACAACCCGATCATCGCGTCGCTGATGGTCGAGACCCGCGAGGAGTGGCGCGAGATCATCAAGCGCTCGATCGACGCTGGTGCCGACGGCCTCGAACTCAACTTCGGCTGCCCGCATGGCATGTGCGAGCGCGGCATGGGAAGCGCGGTGGGCCAGGAGCCTGCGGTCAATGAGCGGATCACCTCATGGGCGTGTGAGTTCAGCACGGTGCCGGTCCTCGTGAAGCTGACGCCGAATGTCTCCGACATCGTGCCGCATGGCATGGCCGCCAAGCGTGGCGGGGCGCACGGAGTCAGCCTGATCAACACGATCAAGAGCATCATCGCCGTGGACATCGACCGGTTCGTGCCCGAACCGAGGGTCGGCTCACTGAGCACCAACGGGGGCTACTGCGGCGCTGCGGTGAAGCCGATCGCGCTGCACATGGTGGCAGCGCTCGCGCGCGAACCGGGCTTCGGGCTCCCCATCAGCGGCATCGGCGGCGTGCGCAACTGGCGCGATGCGGTCGAATTCATGCTGCTCGGGTCGAGCACCGTGCAGGTCTGCACGGAAGTCATGCTGCGCGGCTACCGCGTGGTCGAGGACATGCGCGATGGACTCGAGGAGTACATGCACTCCAAGGGCTTCACGCGGGTGCAGGACATGGTCGGCAAGGCCGTCCCGGCGTTCAGCGAGTGGGGCGACCTCGACATGAACTACGAAACGGTGGCGCGCATCAACGCCGACACCTGCATCGGTTGCCAGCTCTGCATCGCAGCGTGCCACGACGGTGCACACCAGTGCATCCACCCGCAGGAGGGCACGCGCGTGCCCCGCATCGACGAATCGGAGTGCGTGGGCTGCAACCTGTGCCAGATCGTCTGCCCATCCCCGGGCTGCATCACCATGGATCGGGTGGACAATGGACACCCCCCGGCCACCTGGAATGACCATGTCAACCACGGCGCGACGCTGCGCCCGAAGAAGGGCTCGCACTGAGCGGCCCGCGAAAGGACTCCATGAGCGACACGAAGCGAATCGTGCGTTGCGGACTGATCCAGTGCAGCAACCCGTTGAACGACGAGGCCCGACCCGTGGCCGACATCCAGAAGGCCATGGTGGACAAGCACATCCCCATGATCGAGGAGGCCGGCAAGCGCGGGGTGCAGATCCTGTGCCTGCAGGAGATCTTCAATGGCCCCTACTTCTGCCCCAGCCAGAGCACGCGCTGGTACGAGGCCGCCGAGAGCGTGCCCGGACCGACCACCGAACTCATCGCGGGCATCTGCCGCAGGTACCAGATGGTGTGCGTGGTGCCGGTGTACGAGCGCGAGATGAGCGGCGTCCTCTACAACACGGCGGCCGTCTTCGACGCCGACGGCTCATACCTGGGCAAGTACCGCAAGCAGCACATCCCGCAGGTGAACCCCGGCTTCTGGGAGAAGTTCTTCTTCAAGCCCGGCAACGGCGGCTACCCGGTGTTCACGACGCGCTACGCCCGGGTCGGCGTCTACATCTGCTACGACCGGCACTTCCCCGAGGGCGCGCGGTGCCTCGGGCTCAACGGTGCCGAGATCGTCTTCAACCCCAGCGCCACGGTGGCGGGCCTGAGCCAGTACCTCTGGAAGATCGAGCAGCCGGCGCACGCGGTGGCGAACGGCTACTACATGGGCTGCATCAACCGCGTCGGCACCGAGGCGCCCTGGAACATCGGCACGTTCTACGGCACGAGTTACTTCGTGAACCCGCGCGGCGAGACCATCGCTCAGGCCAGCGAGGACAAGGACGAGCTTCTCGTCTGTGACCTCGACATGGCCATGATTGACCAGGTGCGCGGAACCTGGCAGTTCTACCGGGATCGCCGGCCCGAGGCGTACGGCGAGATCACGGCGCAGTGATGGCACACAGGAGAACCACGCGATGAACACGCTGATCAAGGGTGGAACGGTGGTGACGGCGGAGGGCGAGCGGCGCGCCGATGTACTGGTGTCCGGTGAGCAGGTCGCCGCGGTCGGTGAACGCGTCGATGCACCAGCGGGCACGAAGGTGATCGACGCCGGCGGTGCGTATGTCATGCCTGGTGGCCTTGACCCGCATGTGCACATGGAACTGCCCTTCATGGGCACCGTGAGCGTGGACGACTTCCTGTCCGGCACGGCGTGCGCAGCCGCGGGCGGCACCACGATGATCATCGACTTCGTGATCCCCGCCCCGCAGCAGTCCCTGCTCGAGGCGTACCGCATCTGGCGTGAGCGCGCCCGCAAGGCCACCACCGACTACTCGTTCCACATGGCCGTCACCTGGTGGGGACCGCAGGTGTTCGATGAGATGGGGACACTCTGCCGTGAGCACGGCGTCAACAGCTTCAAGCACTTCATGGCCTACAAGAACGCCATCATGGTCGATGATGCCACGCTCATCGCCAGCTTCGGGCGTGCGCGCGACCTGGGCGCGATCTGCCTCGTGCACGCCGAGAACGGCGACCTGGTCTTCCGCATGCAGCAGGAGACCTTCGAGCGCGGCATCCACGGCCCCGAGGGCCACCCGATCTCGCGCCCGCCCGAGGTCGAGGGCGAGGCTGCCAACCGCGCCTGCCAGATCGCGGGCGTCGTCGGCGTACCGCTCTATGTGGTGCACACCAGCTGCCGGCAGGCGATGGATGCGATCGCGCGCGCCAAGCTCGCGGGTCACCGTGTGTTCGGCGAATCGCTGGTGCAGCATCTGGTGATCGACGACTCCGTCTACCGCGACGCTGACTGGCGCCGCGCCGCGCACCATGTGATGAGTCCGCCGTTCCGTCCGTCTGACCACCAAGAAGCGCTGTGGGGCGGCCTCCAGGGCGGCACCATCGAGGTGATCGGCACCGACCACTGCACCTTCCGCACCGACCAGAAGGCGATGGGGAAGGACGACTTCCGGAAGATCCCCAACGGCACCGGCGGGCTCGAGGAGCGCATGAGCGTGCTCTGGCATCACGGGGTGCGCACAGGCCGCATCACGCCCAGCGAGTTCGTCGCCGCCACGAGCGCGAATGCCGCGCGCATCTTCAACATCCATCCCCGCAAGGGCACGATCGCCCCGGGAAGCGATGCAGACATCGTGGTGTGGGACCCGGCGGCGCACCGAACGCTCGGCGCGGCCAGGCACCATTCGCGCAATGACTTCAGCATCTTCGAGGGCATGCAGGTGACCGGTGCCGCTGCCGTCACGATGAGCCGCGGCACGGTGCTGTGGCAGAACGGCAAGCTCTCGCCCGTGGAAGGCCGTGGCCGCTACATCGAGCGCCCCTGCTTCACCGACTACGCGCGCAGCCAGGCCGTTCGCAATGCGCACTTCGCACCACATCCCGTCGAACGCCAGGAATTCGTCCCATGACCACCGCCAGCATCCCCGCCACCGTCGGCCGCTTCGCGGCCACCTCAGACGCCTTCACGCCTTGGCATGACGCGCGCCACTGGATCGGCGGCGCGTGGCGCGACCCGGGCACCCGCCGCGCCGTGCTCGAGGTGCACAACCCGCGCCACGGCAAGGCGATGGCCCGCGTGCACCTCGGCGGCGCCGACGATGTCGATGCAGCCGTGCGTGCCGGCGCATCCGCGCAGCGCACCTGGTCGGAGTGGCCGATCCGCGACCGTGCGCATGTCCTCTACCGCCTCCGTGAGATGATGGTGCGCAACATCGACGAGCTCAGCTGGCTGGTCAGCCACGAGAACGGCAAGATCTTCAGCGAGGCCAAGGCCGAGGTTGAGAAGGGCATCGAGTGCGTCGAGTACGGCTGCTCGCTCCCGAACATCGCGGCCGGCAACCAGCTCGAGGTGAGCCGCGGCGTCGCGTGCGAGGTGGCGTATGCACCGCTCGGCGTGGTGGCGGGCGCCACGCCGTTCAACTTCCCGTTGATGGTGCCGCTCTGGATGCTGCCGCAAGCGCTCGTTGGCGGCAATGCCTTCGTGATGAAGCCGAGCGAGCGCGTGCCGCTCTCCACCATGCGCCTTGCCGAGATGCTCAAGGAGGCCGGTCTTCCGGATGGCATCTTCAACATCGTGCAGGGTGGACGCGAGGTGGTCGAGGCCCTCTGCGATCATCCGCTGGTGAAGGCATTCGGCTTCGTGGGCAGCACCAAGGTGGCGAAGGCCGTGTACGGCCGCGCGAGCATGGCGGGCAAGCGCGCCCTGTGCCTTGGCGGCGCGAAGAACCACCTCTTCGTGGTGCCCGATGCCGATGTGGAGGTCACCGCCGAGAATGTGGTGGCGAGCTTCACCGGCTGCGCGGGACAGCGCTGCATGGCGGCGAGCGTGCTGCTCGCCGTGGGTGATGTCGATCACATCCTGAAGGCTGTCCGCGACCGTGCTGCGAAGATGGTGCCCGGCAAGGACATCGGCCCCGTCACCACCCAGGCCGCGCGCGACCGCATCACGGGCTATGTCGATGCCGCCGAGAAGGCCGGCGCCAGGATCGTGCTCGATGGCCGCAAGGCAGGCGCCGACGCGGGCGGCTACTGGGTCGGTCCGACGATCATCGATGGCTGCACTCCGGACATGCCCGCAGCGCGTGACGAGATCTTCGGCCCGGTCCTCAGCGTGGTGCGCGTGCCGACCCTGGAGAAGGCCTTCGAGATCGAGGGTGCAAACCCGTATGGCAACGCATCGAGCGTCTACACCACGAGCGGCGACATCGCGCGCCGCGTGATGAGCCGCGTGGAAGCAGGCATGTGCGGCGTGAACATCGGCGTGCCCGTGCCCCGCGAGCCATTCGGCTTCGGCGGCTGGAACGACAGCTGCTTCGGTGCCGGGAACATCACCGGCTGGGACGGCTACCGCTTCTGGACGCGCCAGCGCAAGATCACCAGCAAGTGGGCGCTGCAGCGGGACCAGAACTGGATGAGTTGAGGAACCCACCATGCACACCCACAGCCATCCCACGATGTCCTCGCGCGAGATGATCGACGCGTGCCTGAAGCACAGCCTGTTCTCGTGGAGCGCCACGGGCAGGGTGGATCCCATCCCGGTGGCCCGCGCCGAGGGCATCTACCTCTACGGCCCCGAGGGGCAGCGCTGGATCGACTGGAACAGCCAGTTGATGAGCGTGAACATCGGCCACAGCCATCCCAAGGTGATCAAGGCGATCCAGGACCAGGCCGCGCAGCTCGCCTACGCCTATCCCGGCATGGCCACCGAGATCCGCGCACGGCTCTCGCTGCGCCTGGCGGAGCTGATGCCCGGCGACCTGAACACCTTCTTCTATTGCCTCGGCGGTGCCGAGGCGAACGAGAACGCGATCAAGGCCGCCCGCATGTTCACGGGGCGGCACAAGATCCTGGTGCGCTACCGCAGCTACCACGGCGCCACGCACGGCGCCATCAGCCTGACCGGCGACCCGCGCCGCTGGCCCACCGAACCCGGCATGCCGGGTGTGGTGCGCGTGATGGATCCCAAGCCCTACGACTACAGCTTCGGCGGCAGCGACGAGGAGATCACGCGCAACAACCTGACCTACCTCGAGGAAGTGATCCAGTACGAGGGCCCGAAGAACATCGCCGCCATGTTCATCGAGACGGTCACGGGCACCAACGGCATCCTGCCGCCGCCGAAGGGCTACCTGCAGGGGCTGAAGGCGCTGCTCGAGAAGCACGGCATCCTCCTGGTGACCGACGAGGTGATGACCGGCTGGGGCCGCACCGGCAAGATGTTCGCCTTCGAGCACGGCGGCATCGTGCCCGACATCTGCACCATGGCGAAGGGCATCACCAGCAGCTACCTGCCGCTGGGCGTGATGGCCGTCAGCGACCGCATCGCGAATCACTTCAGGGAGAATGTGTTCTGGGGCGGGCTGACCTACAACGCACACCCCATGTGCCTGGCCACGGCGCTTGCCGCCATCAATGTCGTGGTCGAGGAAGGCATGGTCGAGAACGCCGCCCGCATGGGCGGGGTGATGCGCGGACACATGGAGCGGCTCGCTGCGAAGCATCGCTGCATCCGGGAGCACCGCAACATCGGCCTGTTCGGGACGATCGAGCTCCGCAAGAACAGCAGGAACGAGCGGCTGGTCCCCTACGCCGGCACGCACCCGGTCATGCCCAAGGTGGGCAAGTTCCTCAAGGACAACGGCCTCTTCACCGTGCTGCAGTGGAGCACGCTCATGTGCAACCCGCCGCTGTGCATCAACGAAGCGCAGATGGCCGATGGGTTCGGCATCATCGACCGGGCGCTCGACCTCGTGGACGAGGTGTTCGAGGGTTGAGCGGGCGTGATCGCGATCGGTCAGCGGCCCGCGAGGCCGAATCGGTTCCCGCGCATGCCCTGCAGGTACACGACCCCGGCCACGCCGAACCCGATGAACCATGAGTACGGGTAGATGTGGTCCCACAGGTCCGGACCACCACCGACCATCTTCACGCTGCGCAGGAATCCGATGATGTTCGGCGCCACGCCCGCACAGAGCGCGCCGATCGCCACCCAGTTGGTGCCGCGGTAGCGCCCCTGCGGGCGGTACAGGTCCGGCACATCGAGTTCCTTGCCGCGGACCAGCCAGTAGTCGACCACCATGATCCCGGCGATCGGCCCGAGCAGGCTGCCGTATCCCACGAGCCAGTCGAAGATGTACGCCTCGGGATTCGCCAGCAGCTTCCACGGCATGATGAGGATGCCCAAGACGCCCGTGATCACGCCACCCATCTTGAAGCTGATGCGGCGCGGCGCGAGGTTGGCGAAGTCATTGGCCGGACTCACGACATTGGCTGCGATGTTCGTGGCGATGGTGGCGACCGCGACGCCGAAGAGACTGAGCACGGCCACCACCCAGCGCGTGCCTGCATCCGCGATCAGCGGTGCATCCAGCCCGGGCGGTGCGTCTGCGCTCGTCACATGACCGAGCACCACCACCGGATCCCAGAGCGACTTCGGGTCGCTCCCCTTCAGGATGACCTCCGCGCCGCTGGTGATCACCACTGCCATCGCGCTGAAGGCGATCATCGTGGTCGGCAGGCCGAGGGTCTGACCCCAGAATTGCTCCTTCTGTCCGCGGCCGTAGCGGGTGAAGTCCGGGATGTTCAGGCTGAGCGTGGCCCAGAAGCAGATCATGCCGGTGAGGCTCGGCACGAACACCTTCCAGAACTCCGCATCGGTTGCAAACGAGCTCGGGCGGTCGAACATCGGCCCCAGCCCGCCAGCACGGCCAACGATCCACCAGAGGAGCAGCCCGGCCATCACGAGGACGAGCGGCGCGCTCCAGTTCTCGAAATGCCGCACCGCGTTCATCCCGAACAGGATGATGGCGATGTTGAGTGCCCAGAACATCAGGAAGGTGATGAGCGAGGGGATGCCGAGCCCGAGCACCGTGGCATCGCCGCCGAGATGCGCGAATGCGGGCCATGCAGCCACGAGGAAGGTCTTGACCGCCTCGCCGCCGATGTACGCCTGGATCCCGAACCATCCGCACGCGACGATCGCCCGGAGGATCGCCGGCACATTCGCTCCGACAGTGCCGAAGCTGGCGCGCGCGAGCACAGGGAACGGAATGCCGTACTTGGTGCCCGGGTGAGCGTTGAGGAGGATCGGCACCAGCACGATGAGGTTGCCCAGGCCGATGGTGACGAGCGCCTGCCACCAGTTCATGCCCAGCGCCACGAGCCCGCCGGCCAGCATGTAGGTGGGCAGGCAGTGCGCCATGCTGATCCACAGCGCAGCGAAGGTGTAGGTCGACCAGGTGCGCCGCTCGGGCGGCACGGGGGCGAGGTCCGCGTTCAGGAGCGGGCTCGACTGGACATCCTCGGGAAGGTGTCGCAACTCGGCGGTGGCATGGCCATGCGTTTCGATGTGCATGTCCTCCGCGGCACAGCATATCCCTCAGCGCACCATCGGCCTGAAGCATGCGGCACAGGTGGCCACGAAGTCGCCGATCCCACCGACGACGACGCGCTCCCGGGTGGCGAGCAGCCGTTCGGTGTGGGTGCTTGGTGCACCACAGCGGCTGCAGAGTCCAGCGATGCGCCGGACGGCATCGGCACGCGGCAGCAGTGCGTCGAAGGGGGCGAACACCTCGCCGAAGTGGTCCAGATCACAGCCAGCCACCGTCACCGAGGTGCCGCGTGCGAGCAGCGCATCGATGGGCGCGACTGCCGCGTGACCGAAGAAGTGGACTTCATCAATCGCCACGAGATCGGCCTCGATCGTCAGCGCTTCGTCGAGCGTGCCAACCGGCACGGCAGGCATGCACTGGCCGGCATGCGTGACGACGGCATCCGCGGCGTACCTCGTATCGCCAACGGGCTTCAGCACCATCACACGCACTCCCTGTGCCCGCTTGCGGGTGACGATCTCGCACAGAGCCGTGGTCTTGCCAGCGAACATGGGACCGCAGATCACCTCAAGGAGGCCGACTCGCGCAGGGGCAGTGGTCGGGTTCGCTGCGGACATCGGCAGCAGGCTACGCACTGCAGCGTCCGGGCCGGAGCGGTACATTCTTCGGCCCATGCCCCGCGCCGATCTCCCGATCTTCCGCTTCGTTGCCAGCAACTACCGGAACTTCAATGCACGCGCCACGCGCGATGCGCTCTTTGCCTACTGGGACCACATCCAGTCAGGCGGTCGCATGTACTGGGCCATGGCTGGCGCGATGAGCTCGGCGCAGCTGGGCATCAGCCTTGCGCCAGCGATCCGTGCGGGACTCGTGCATGGCCTGTCCGTGACTGGCGCCAACCTCGAGGAATCGCTCTTCCGCCTGGTCGCGCACGACAGCTACAAGGATTTCCCGGAGTATCGCTACTTCACCAAGCAGGACGACACGCGCATCCTCAAGCAGCGCATGCGCCGCGTGACCGACACGAGCATCCCCGAGGACGAGGCGTTCCGCGCCGTCGAGAAGATCCTGGTGCCGATGTGGAAGCGCGCGCATGACCGCGGCGAACGACGCTTCTGGCACGAGTACTTCTACGAACTCATCCTCAAGCTGCCCAAGTCAGCCTTCGAGGGCAACCCGCAGGACTGCTGGTTGCTCGCTGCCGCCAAGGCCAACCTGCCCATGGTCGTACCGGGCCACGAGGACTCGACCTTCGGCAACATCTTCGCATCGCATGTGAAGTTCGGTGACTTCAGTGCGTCGATCGTCAAGAGCGGCATCGAATACATGGCTCGTTTCTACGATGACTACGCCGTGCTCTCGAAGGGCAAGGGCGTGGGCTTCTTCCAGATCGGCGGCGGCATCGCGGGTGACTTCCCGATCTGCGTCGTGCCGAGCATCAAGTACGACCTGCAGGCGCCAGTCAAGCCGTGGGCGTACTTCTGCCAGATCAGCGATTCCACGACGAGCTACGGCTCGTACTCAGGCGCCACGCCCAACGAGAAGATCACCTGGGACAAGCTCACCGAGCGCACACCCATGTTCGTGATCGAGTCGGATGCCACCATCGTCGTGCCGCTCATGCTGCAGGCCCTGATGGAGGCGAAGGCCAGCCCGAAGGCCGCCACGGCACTCATCAAGGCCAGTCGCGCCGAAACCAAGCGCCATCTGGCCAAGCGATGATGACGGTACTCGGTCCAATGGCCCCCGATGCGCTCTTCGCGCCGACCGCCACGGTTGAACGGGGCACCCAACCACGGCGATCGTTCCCGTCCTGCGGCACCCCATTGCACTGGCAAGGGGTCCGGAAGGTGTCCGGGGACGCTCTTCTTGATCGATTCGCCACGATGCCGAGGAACCCAACGGCCAGGTTCCTCGTCCTTCAGGCATGATGGCTGTCAAGGCATTTTCGACGGTCGCATGGGTCATGGCCAGTGCAGTCATGATGACCGTGGCGTGCCGACCCACGCACGCCGTCATCGATGCATCGTGGTCGTTGCGTCCCATCGATCCCGCCACGCTCGAGGATGTCTCGCGCGTGCTGTGGTGGCGGGACTCACTCGGCGTGGTCTTCGGCACCAACGCTGCCATCGGCGACGAGGGCCCCAGCCTTGACGCGGTCCACGCCGGCTGCGCATGGCGACTGCCGATCGATCACGACATCGACCTCACGCTGCGCAGCGAACTCGTCGGTACGCGGACCTCGGTCGAGGCATGGCGCTCGGGCGCGACCTGGTCTCTCGACATCGCACCCAACGCATCGATCAACGCCTCGGCGTGGTGGACTGCGCTTCAGGACGAATCGCTCGGTGGACCAGCGCTCCCCGATGGCGAGGGTTCGGCGCTGGTTGGCTTCACGCTGCGGTTCTGATCACTGGTCCACGCCCCTCCCGAAGCCGTCACGCTAGCCTTGGGTGGAGGAGGCCTTGCCCATGGTCGAGATCACGGTTCGGTACGAGGGGGAACTCCGCTGCAGTGCCCGGCATGGCCCGTCGGGCACCACGATCCTGACGGACGCTCCCGTCGACAACCACGGCAAGGGGGAGTGCTTCTCGCCCACCGACTTGCTCGCCGCGGCGCTGCCCGCGTGCATGATGACGATCATGGGGATCGTGGCGAATCGCGAAGCGATCGATCTTCGCGGCATGACGGCGACCACGAAGAAGGTCATGTCGACCGATGCCCCGCGGCGCATCGCTTCGCTGCGGACCGTCATCACGCTGCCGATCGCGGCGGACAGTCCGCACCGAGCCAAGCTCGAGCAGGCGGCGCACACCTGCCCGGTCCACAAGAGCCTGCGGGACGCGATCGACGCCAGCGTCGAGTTCGTCTATGCGGGGTGATGGACTCCACGGGCAGGCGCGACGCATCGAGCAACGCATGATGCGTGCCACACACGGAAGATCGCACCTCAGCGACCGACGATGTCGCTGAGGACATGATGCCAGTGCTTGCAGGCCTCCGCAGAGCAGTAGCGCTCACGATAGGCACGCTGACCCCGTTGACCCATGGCATGGGCCTGTTCGGGATGCTCCAGCAACCATCGGATGCGAGCCGTCAGGGACACCGCATCTCCGGGTTGCACCTCGAAACCGCATGTGTGCTCGCGCAGGATCGTGCCGCACTCAGTGCCATCGGGCCCGACAAAGAGCACGGGCTTGCCGGCGGCCAGGACGCTGAAGAACTTGCTCGGCAGCAACAACCCCTGCCAACCGGGCAGCAGCGAGACCAAGTGGGCATCGCCGGCATCGAGCACATCCGCGAGCTGTTCGCGTGGCTGGTAGCCCGCGAGCACCACATTGCACGCACCACAGGCGGCAATGCGTCGCTCGAGTTCAGGCTTGGCCTTGCCCTCGCCAATGAAGAGCCAACGGATACGTTCATCATCCTTGAGGGCCTCGACGGCCCCGGCGATCGCCTCCATGTCATGCCCGATGCCGAAGTTGCCGGTGTAGAGGATCGTGAACCGGTCACCGATGCCCCATGCGCTGCGGAGTGGGTTGTCGAGGCGGGGGCGGGACGGGAACTCCTCCGCACCGCTCCAGACCGGTATCACCGAGACGCGCGATGCATCGGCGCCCTTGCGCACGATGACCTCGCGCATGCACTCGCCGAGCACCACGACACGGTCACTGTGGCGCAGGCAGAAACGATCGATGGACTGGAGCAGGTGCCACAGGATGCCCTCACGCCGCATGAGGCCCGCTGCGCCGGCAACATCCGGATACAGGTCCATCGTCCAATAGACGACCTTGGTGCCCTTGACAAGGCGCAGCAGCACCCCAACCAGCGCGATGAAGGGCGGTGTCGTGAAGCAGATGACGACATCATGGCGCTTCAGCGTGAGGCAACGCAGCGCGGCAGCCCCATAGAACAATGCGAAGTCGAAGGTCCGAGGCGTGATGCCCTGCTTTCCGAAGAGCTGCAGGCCCACACGGTAGATCGAGACGCCACCGTGGCTGTCGTGCCGCCTGAGTGCGGAACCCCTCTCGCCGTAGATCGCGCGGCTGGCCACCGCGGTCGCATCATCACCCTGCCCGACGAGGGACTGACCGAGGTCATCGGCATGCTGGGCGGTGGCTGCGACATCCGGCCAGTAGGCCTGGTTGAGCAGCAGCACACGGATGCCCTTGAGGTCTTCGAGCATCCTCATCGCAAGACTGACGCGGTCATAGCGGGTGGCCGCTTCAACGCAGTGACCCCGGAACTTCGCGAAGAGCGTCCGATCCGACTGCAAGCGCCGGACGCCCGCAAGGAGCGCGGCTGCATCCTCAGGGGGGAACGGAATGCCCACATGCTCTCGCTCGACGATGTCGGCCGATTCACCCGCGACGCCATGCAGCACGGGAATTCCCATGCCCATGCACTCGAAGAGCTTCGATGGGATGACGGTCTCGAAGAGCGGCGTGCGTCGCAGATGGATGATGGCCGTGTCGAGAAGGGCCCAGTAGCGCGGAACCTCATCCTTCGACACGGAGTCGACGAAGCGAACGTTGCGCAGGCCCATTGAAGCGGCCATCGTCTTGAGTTCTTCCTTGCGAGCACCGTCACCGAGCAGCACGAAGCCGATGGACTCATCGCCGGACTCCTGGGCCATGTGCGCAGCTTCGAGTACGGTCTCCAGGGCGTGGGCCAGGCCGTGGGTGCCGATGTACCCGGCCACGAAGCGCCCCTCAAGGCCGAGCTCGCGGGCCAAGGCCTCATCACGGGCCTGCGGGACGAAACGCGTCGTATCGACCCCGTTGGTGACCACGCGGATCTTGTTCGGATCAATGCCGCGCTCAACGAGGTTTTTCTTGAACGCATGCGTCACTGAGATGATCCTGAACGCCCGGCGATACAGGAACAGCTCGAGTCGCTCCATCATGTGGAGCGCCCAGGAATCCTTCATGGCCCCGACGACCTTGATCGATTCGGGCCACAGGTCGCGCAGCTCGAAGACGAAGGGACGCCACTTCATCACCGAGACGATCCACGCCCCGACCGCCGTAAAGAACTGTGGCGAGGTGCCGATGATCAGGTCGACCTTCCGCACGAAGATGGCGCCGAAGACAGCACTCACCATGAAGCTCAGGTAGTCGAAGATGCGCCGGGTGAACCCCTCGTTGGCCGTGATGTAGGTCCACACACGCACCACGCGGATGCCATCCATCTCCTCGGATTGCCAGAGGCGGTTGCGGTAGCCGGGAAAGACCTTGCCCTTGGGGAAGTTCGGTACTCCGGTCATCACCGTGACACGGTGCCCCGCCTTGACCCACTCCCGACAGTGCTCGAAGGTCCGACTCGCCGGAGCATTGACTTCGGGCGGGAAGTTGTCGGTCAGGAAGAGAATGTGCATGTCAGGTCCAGGACAGGTCGATCCGCAGGACGGGCCCCTGCATGGCGATCAGGATGCAGTGCGTGGGGACGATCCGGCCGAACGCAGGACTCCACGACGCGGGCTCAACAACCGCCTCACCACCCACCACGGCCAAGGATAGTGCTCGACCATCGGGCAATCGGAACCGCTCGACATCGATCGGGACGACCGACGGGTGGAGCAGCATGCGCACCCGGCACGGTTCAAACGGGAAGGAGTCCTCGATCACCAGATGTCCGGGCGTGAGCAGCCACGAGCGACGATGCACCGCGCCCCCTTGCAGGCGCGTGTAGCCATCGTGCGCTCCGCTGACGGTCACGCCGTCACCGGGGCCGATTCCGACCGACCGGGAAACGACCCGTGCGCGGCGCGCCACCCGGAAGCCGCCCCAGACCTCGCTTGAGTCGCGGCCCTCGAACTCCAGCGTGCTGTGGGACCTGGTCGATCGCTCCAGCGTGCGCTGTGCGCCGATGGCGTAGGTCGAGGTGCCGCCATTCACCACCACACGCTGCGCACCGAGCGAGAGTTCGAAGGAGAGCGTGTCCGCGTGAGCGTGGCCGGGCTGCTCGTCGGGACCGATTCCTGCCACATCGCAGAGGAGCGTGGCCGGTCCCCGACTCACGCGCACATAACCGCTCGCCGAGAGATCCACCATCGGCGCAACCGTTGCAGGCATCGGGGCAATGCCCAACCGTGCTGCATAGGCCACGACGCTGGCCGCATCAGGAGCGATGCCGAGGGCGGCGTCGTTGAAGAACGAGATGCCCCCATCAGGGTGCGTCATCGCCTGAAGCCACCCGAGCATTGACGCCGCCGTGCGCGACCAAGCATCTGTGATCGTTCGATCGACACGGCCGGGCCATGCGCGTGCCGCGTTGATGAGGTCAAGCAGATCCTCCAGGATCAGCGCGTGGTACATCGGACTGAGTTCGAAGTGCCCGCCATCCGCAAGGACCTGCCCCGGCAACTCCCGTTCGAGAAGTCCGAGCCCGACCCGCAGCCAGCGATCCGCTTCGGCCCCCTCGAACGCCATGCCCGCCATGGCAAGCGCCTTGGCGTTCACGAAGAGGTGATTGGCGAGCAGATGATGTTCGATGCGCCCGGCCAGCCAGCGGATCTGCACCGCGAGGCTCTGACGCAGATCGTCGGGCAGGCCGCCCCCGGCGATGCCCCACTTGAGCCAGGCCACGGATCTGAGAGAGATCGGATACGGCTCCCAGCCATGGCCGATGGCGGCGGGATTCTCGGTGACCCACCGTCGCATGAACTCCTGTTGCTCCCGTTGGCGCGTGGGCTCGGGATCAAGCAGATCCTCGTGGTAGTGGAGGTTGTAGAGCCAGAGCTTGGGAACCGAGGGGTCGTTCCAGCAGCTCGCCCCTGAGATGTCTCGCGTCACGTTCAGGAAGGTTGCCGAACTTCCCGAGATAGAGCGTTCGCGCGCGATCGGCGCGACCCATGGACCCGACCGATGCGCCAGGGCCGGAGCGGGCGATGGATCGACGCGTGGTCGATGCAGTCGATGCCACGCTCGTGCAGTGAACTGCCCCGGCTTGAGATGGCGCAGCGTGTGCCAGTAGCGGAGGATCGACTGGAACGCCGCCATGCAGTGGGCCCACGCACTCAGTGCGCGAACCGCTCCTCAAGGATGGCCACGATGCGCTGCCCGGTCTTGCCGTCCCAGAGCGGCGGGATCTGGCCGCGCTTCCATTGGCCTGCGAAGAGCCGGTCGAGGGCAGGCTTGAGCGCCTTGGGATCGACGCCAAGGAGCTCGTTGGTGCCCATGGTGACCGTCTCCGGGCGCTCGGTGGTCGTAC